>Ga0247610_10000183_pt1 | contig 104155 bp, 131 predicted proteins | sample 174DNAGHGhighgp2_FD_193483 | JGI IMG/M metagenome (GOLD analysis project Ga0247610, IMG submission 193483) | Sheep rumen microbial communities from Palmerston North, Manawatu-Wanganui, New Zealand - 1742 DNA GHGhigh gp2 | ecosystem: Host-associated > Mammals > Digestive system > Stomach >... | reverse complement strand
CCATCAGAATTTACTCTAAAAAGAGCATTAAGAGAAGCATTATTTGGTGCGACTGGTTCTTGATTTTCATCATATGTGCCGCCAATCCATAACGCTGGAAAGTTTTTAAAATTAGCATCACCATTATTTGGCGTATTTCTAATTCCAATAGATGCTTTTCTATCATCTGAATTACTACCTATATATCCAACGTAATAGAAATTACCACTAGAATCCTTTAGTGTATTTTTCCCAATATACCATCCAGCGTTTTCATTACCAATCCAACCAGAAGTCGCATTAATTTGACCAGTAACAGTTAAAATGTCATTCGCGGCAAATTGTAATCCAGAAGTAACATTGCCATTACTATCGGTCTTAACTACTCTCATTAAAGGGTCTGTACCAGTCGCAGTACTATTCAAAATAAAATTATTACTTTGTACATTAAATCCAGTACCATCAATAACTACACCAGCCGTTAAATTATTTTCATCATTATATCTATAAAATTTAATCGCGCCGGTTTTTGCTCCATTAGTTTCTTTAGTTACAACAGTAAAGTCGCCTTGACTATTTAATTCAAAGCCAGAAGAAATATTTACTGTTTCATCGGTACCCTCTATAGAGGTTTTTCCCATAACGCCAACAGTAATATTTCTACTAGAATAAATAGCAAGGCCATTATCATCCAGTACAATACCATTGGTTACTGGTGTAGTAATAACAGTTTTATTAATTTGAGTTTCTTCATCTGTAATTGTTGTAGTAGTAATGCTATCATTATCCTTTTGAGAACTTATAAATACTTGACCGCCAAAAATATGTAAATCTCCACCGGCAAGCATTTTTAATTCACTGCCAGCCATAAAGGTAGCATTAGCGCCAATTAAATTCAATGATGCACCAGTACCCAAATTGATATTATTTGGTTCTAATCGCTGCCACGCAGTTCCATCCCACCAAAATATTTCTTGTGTGCTGCTTACTTCATAAACCTTATATAAATCAGTAGTATCATTTAAATTATCTGGTAAAGTAGACACTTGAATTGGGTTATTAATATTTTTTAAAGCCGGTGTATATTTATATCCAATATTTTGATTAATAATATCAGCTACACTATTTAATCGGCTCTCTATTCTTCCCCTACTTTCAAGAGCATCTTCTAAAATCTCATTAGAAATACTAATTGCCTTCCAATCAATATAATCCCCAATTTTTACAGCCGCGACATTTGGAGTCAAAAAATGAACCTTTTTTTCTTCATCTTGATGTTTTATCTCTTTAATTCTATCATTAATCAATTCATTAATTAAATATTCTTTAATAGTATGCTGTTCATCTTTACTTAATTCAGTAATTTGTGATGTAGCAGGTTCATCTCCTAATAGTCTAATATTAGATTTCAGCATATGGTTTGGGGTATTTTGAACACTGTCCGTAATATTCGGATCTTTATTAATATCGTTCATAACTTCTTGCGGAACAGTCATATAAGAAGCGTCTTGTAATAAAGTACCACCAATAATTAAATCTCCTGTATCGGGGTCTGCATAGAAAGTTTCTTTTCCTTTCCAGTTTCGTAACTTTAAACCGCTCCAACTTATTTCTACACGCTTAACCTCTTTATCCAATTTATTTTCTAATCGCGTTTCAATTGTAAAAACCTTGCCTTCTTCATCATATATGGGCCAATTAAAAGTCTTGCCATTAATTTTTTTAGGTGTAGTTTGTATAACATCATAAATTGGACGCGAGCCTTCAGCCGCAATTAAGAACAAGCCATTCGCATTATGAACAACATATTGTCCAGGATCCATTCCATTATAATTTCCTAAAGAAGATATAAGGTCTTGCCTTGAAGTTTGACCTGCCTCCTCATCATCTTCTGGTAATTTATTATAATCATCCAACCAGCTCTTATAAGCAAAAAGACCATCACCGTTCAATTGGAATCGTAAATCATCACCGGCATAAACTCTAACTAAATTAGTATCTAGTCTACCAGCAGTAATAGCATTCGCGCTAATACCTCGCGGCAAAATACCTGTATTCCAAATCCAATTACCTGTTCCTGGGTCTTTTTCTGTAGCAGTAAATATACCGCCGCCATTAAAAGCGACTGCGCCACCATCACTAATAGCCCAAATACCATTCTGCTCATTAATAGTTAATTTACCATTATTAAAAGCTAAATTCAAATCAGCCATATTCATACTTTGTTGTAATACGCCAGTGCTGATTTGACCTGTAGCAGAAAAAGCAGAAGCCGCCGCATTAAGTGCGGCCGAATTTTTTTCTATTTGTGCAGTAGAAGCCACAATAGAAGAAAATAAATCTTCAAACTTATTCTTATAATTTTTAATTTCTATTTCATCTTCCCAAGGCTTATCTAAATCCATAGTGATATTAGATATATATCCAGTAACATTTTCAAATTTTAATTCATAGTCATTTATATGAACTAGCTGATGTATTCTATCATAAAGGTTATCAATAATATTTTTCTTAACAACCTTAGGTGTAATAGAATATGTTACTTTTGGCATAGAGTTTTCTTTTAAAATTTTTACCGCATCTAAATATATCATTAGGCTAGTATTAGATAAAGCATAGTTAAGAGTAAATTTTTTATCCTCATATATTCCTTGGCTTAATATAAATTCAGGATCAATTGTTATATAATAACAAAATTCATTTATTTCATCAAAATTCTCATCTATTTGGCTCCAATCTCTTTCAGAACTGTCAGCATATTTACTTAAAATATAAAAATTTTCATATTCATTCATTTGAATATTTCCATATTTTAAATTATATTCGTCAGAAGAATTTTTAAAATTAGAATTTGGTATTTTAATACGAGGATAAACAATTTTATATGTATTCGGTTCAGTCAATTGAGGACATGTTTTAATTTCTCCATCAAATTTTGTATTAACAATAGTAGTTGTTGTAGTCATATTATCTTCGGTTTTAGTCGTTGTTATAGTTTCATTAACTAAATAACCAAGATGACCGCCATATTTCTTCAATAATTTTGTCGTTACTTCTACTAAAGTCAATTCTTTTGGATTATTTACATCTGTATCATCTATAAAAATATTACTATTATAATAATCATAAAGTCCGGTTAAAAAAGCAACCGGTTTTACTGTTACTCCGTCATCATTACTTACAAATCCATAATTAACATCTAAAACTTTCATTTCATCATCCATGTCCGTTTCTTGAAAAATAAAACCAAAAGTTTTAATTGTAATTTTATTTTCTGTTTCAGAAGAAACCATAGGATTTTGAATACCAGCAATTAAATTATTTAATTCTGATCCTCCTTGTATAAATAATGTTGATAAATCAATACAAGGATAATAATTTTTTTCTTTATTTACTCCAAGTTCAACATAATTTGTTTCTTCATCATCAAATAAATCTGTATCCCAAATTACTTCTATACCATCAGAAGTTTTCTCTTTAAAACCTAATATAGCAACTTTTTTATTACTATATTTAGCATAATCATCTTCTGGCTGCCAAGTGCCCTCTCGTAGCGCTGGCCCCATCATATTTTCAAATTTAGAAATAATTTCATTTTTCTCTTCTTGTAATTCTTCAAATTTATCTTTACATTTTTGAATTAATCCAGGAGCATCTGGATTTTTCAGATTGCCATTAGCATCCCTTTCACCGTCTAATTTGTCAACAATAGGCTGTGTTTTAGCTACAATGGCGCCGTCAGAATTTATTTTCTTTACCCATTGCTCACGTACCATTTTGTGATAAAGGTCTGGACTATAGTCATAATCTATATAGACTACTGAAAGAGAATTATTATTATAAACTGTTTGTAAAACTTTTATCTCATCTATAAAATTCTTATCCTCTGAATATGTAATAGAATAATTATCAGAACTCATTACAGTTGGCGTAGTAGATGTATCATAATAAATTTTTAATGTTCCGCTAACAGCATGCTCATGTCGTGGAGAAAAAGTTCTATCACCATATAAATAAACAGGCTCTTTTTCTATTGGTATACTATTAGGACTCGCATTTGCACGATAATTATTTGTATCATCCAAAAGATGCCGAATATATGCTTCTTCTTCCTGCTTTCCTTCTTGGTCTAGAACTAACGATTGTTTTGCGGTTTCAAGCGTCGCTCTAGTATTAGTTAACACTTCTTCATAATAAATAATTTTATCATTTAAAGCCTTTAACTGCGTATTATAATCATGCATTGCAATCTTATAATTTTCTATTTCTTCATATTGCTCTTTTGTAATAGTGCCAATATTATAAAGATAATCAAAATTTAATAGATAGTCTTCTAGCATTGGATTAGCGCTTGTTTCCGTAATAGAATTATTAATTATTTCATCATTACTATCAACCAAAACCAGCATTTTAGTCGTTAAGTCCGTTGCGTCTAATTCACGACTAACACTTTCAGTATCATAATGATAAGTCAAATCTAAAGTAGAATCATCATCATTTATATAATTATCATAAAATATTACCTTTCTTCCTTTAATATGATAATTCTCATCATAAGTATATTCAAATTTACAAAACACTCCGAATGTTTCAGCAATAGATTGTAATAAATTATAACGATTACTATTATTTTCATCTATTAAGCGCAATTTTTCCTTTTTATCAACAATAGTAGTTGGAACTAAATGCCCATTTTCCATTTGCCAGTTTTCAGCATATTCATCCTCATAAATAGTATCAGATTTACATTCATCATCAGTATACCCTTCATGCTTCATTTGAATTTCATATTCCCAAAGCGTTCCATCAAGAACCTTATCAGCCCAATAATTAATATTATTAACTGGTTCCTTTTCTACATTTGTATCTGTTCCATCTACACTCTCGGCCCATTCATCATGTTCCATATTAAATAAATCGGCTGATAAATCAACTTTATAACCCACTTTACCTAATTCGTGGAAAGCGAGTTCTTCACTTTCAACTTCACAGTAAGTTTCAAATCCTTCATGTGTTTCAGTAACTTTTACAATAACAAATTCAAAAACTCTTTCAGTCTTTTCTTGTTTATTAAAAATTACTTTTATTTTTCGCATATTAGCAACAATAACACCATTTTGAGTATTATACCAAATTGGATTTTCTATTCTTTCATTATTCCTAATAATATGCATAGGAATTTTAAAAGAAAAAGTATTTTCACTATCATCACTAATAGTTAATTGTGGTTCTTCAATTTGTCCTTTATGCTCTAAATTTGGTTCCTTCAAGACAGTTATAAAACTGTCTTGAAGTGTCCAAATAGAGACCTCATAATTTCGTGTATTACGATTAGTTATCATAAAGTCTCTACCTCCTTTACTCTTATAAATACATATTTTTAAATAGAATTAAAAAATCAGTAATAACCTCGCTGCTAATAATTCTTAAACAATCATCCGCAGTAATATTTTTTCCAGGGAAGAAATTACTTCTTTCATCTATAATTAGGTATTCAGAGCGTATCATATCTCCTACATTTTGCTTTACTTTTTCAGCTGTTGTAGTTAAATTATAAAATCCATAAGCTTCACCAGTATCTGAATGAATTTCATATGTTACTATTGGACCAGTATTACTAGTATTATTATTATTATTATTAGTAACAAATATTCCTTTCATTTGTTCCATCATAGAATCATAAGTGCCTTCTTTCGTCTGCTGTTTCACAATTGTAATAGCATATGCCCTCATACGCGATTCTTTAATTTCATCGCGAAAGCGTTCTTGTATTTCAATTAAACTGCGATTTTCATCCTTTGATTCTATTAATATTTTAATTGCTTGATTATATCCAGCTAACAAAGATGGAAGACCATATTTAAACACTCGATTTCCTACCTGTATAGTAGCAATTTTATCTTTACTTTTTGGATAAACGATATAACCATTTTCATCATAAGACATCTGAATAGTAAATTTAATTGTGGGTTTAGAGGGTGCCGTACCTGAATAAAATACATACCAAGAACTATCAGAATCATCTCCAATAGTAGCTCCCGTCTTATTCTCTATAGTAATACCCAAAACAGCAACACTAACTAAAGCTTCTCCAACTCGTGGGGCTGCCGCTACTTCACTTCCTAAATAATGATTATTACCAAAAAACGTTCTCGCAGGTAGATAAGCACTGTATGGCAAATAATCCTCTAAACACATTTTCATACAATCAGGATTGCCTAGAGTTTTAATCGCATTTGGGTAAGGAATTTTAGTAACAGACTCACCATTTTCCTCTACAGTTTCACTCCAAGTGTCAGTTCCTTCCATTTTTTCTAAATCTAAATATTGCGGCATATAAAATAACTTTCCATACCAATGAGGTTCATCACTAGTAAAAGCTAAGGTAATATCCCCGCGATATAAAGCTGTAGAAACTGTATATTTTACATTATTTAAAGAAATTTCTTCAGTAGTCTCAAAAGGAATCATAGATATAGAAGGAACAGAAGCAACTCTTGCCATAATTGCGCGATTAGGATGTTCAGCTAAAATAAGTTCTCTTTCAATACCAGGCTTAAAATACTGTCTAAACTTTTCTAATTGATTTTGAGTGATACCGTCTGTAGATAAGGTAAATTCTAACTGATTAACTGTATAATGAGTTCCCCAATAATATTGCCCATCTAAAGTATCATAATTTGTTGTAACATCTTCAAAATCAGCATATAAATTTTTATTTAATCTATCATCCATTGTGGCCAATAAACCAAAGTCTTCAATAAATTTCCCACCATAAGAAAAACTAATATATGCTCTATTTACATGGGGAAGGCGATTGCCTTCCCCATTATGAGTCGCTAAATATACTTGACTATGTGTTCCATAATCACTAAAAGTTTCTTGACCTATTAATTCTGCCATACTCCTTTACCTCCTAGAAACGCTACGATTCGTAGTTTTACGCGCAATTTTTAGCATCTCTTCTTTTACTAGCTCGCCCGCGCGACGAGCATCATAATCACTTGAAATAGTACCGGCATTAAAGTTAATTGCAACATTTTCAATAGTAACACTCTCATCAATTGAACTAGTAGCAATGCCAGTAGCAGTATCACCGAATGTATCTTGTAATTGAGCTACAATAGACATTAAAGAAGTGTTTTTATTGCCCAATAAATCATTTTTTAAGAACTCAGTTTGAGCAGCATTTAAAACTGCTTCAGGTTTCTTTGTTGTACCATCTAACCAAGCTGGTCCTGTAAAATCGGCCATACCACCTTGTTTATATTTAAATTTAATTGCTCCAGCTAACCCTAGAGTTTTTGCTTTTGAAGTTAATTCATTCTCATTAACAGTAGTTTTTTTCCATTTAGCGCCCTTCTTAAAATCTTTTAATTTAACATAATAATCTTGACCATTATAATAAATTTTTTCCATATCTTTTTTAGGACCAACATTATTTGCTAATATTTGAACCCATTGGCCGTCTTTATTCTTTAGTCTCTTTTTATTTTTGCCTTGACTATTATAATGATAAACATTTTTCTTTAATGGGGCGGTTGTAATTACTTTCGATTCTATCTTTTTTTGTGGTGGCTGTGTTTTTGGTTGAGGACTAGTCGCTGGTTTTGCGTCCCAATTTTTTATTTTTTGATTTGCCGCAGTTGTAGCTGTTTGAATATTTTCTTTAGAATTATCATAAGCAGAATCAAAGGCTGCTTTTACTTGGCTACGTTTTTCAGCATTGGTTGTGTCTTGTAAATCAGTGTGTCCTGATAAGTATTGTTCCCATGCCGTTTGCTTTCTATTAGCATAGCCACGATCTTTATCAAACATCTGAGCAGATTGTACATCTTCTACATGAGTAGCAGCTTGTTCAGTCGCACCCATAGCCTGATAATCTTTGTCATATTTTTCTATAAAAGCGGCTATACTATCAGCCGAGCCTTGCATTATTTCTTTAACTTGAATCCATAATAAACCATTTTCTTTTTGATAATCTAAAGTATCGGTCATAATACTAATCTGAGTATCTAAACGCTCCAATTGTTTATCAGAGGCTTCTTGAATAGTATTTATTTGATTTTCTCGTTCCGTGAAATAAGCGTCTTGTTGCTTTTGACTAATTTGATCTTGTAGACTCTTTATTTGAGTAGCAGAACCACCAGAGCGTTGTAAAATAGCCAATTGACGTTGCATTTTATTTAATTCTTGGCTATCTTGATTTTGTTGATACATTTGACGCTCTTTATCTAATGAATCTTTTAACCCATCTAAAAATTTCTGATTTGATTTTTCTAATGAATCACGCTGATCTTGTAAAGCATCAATTTGCTCTTGTGCACGAGCTTCTACAGCATCTAATACTTTGTTTTCTAAATCTATTTGATTATCTCTTATCTTATCTAAAATCTCATTCTGCTGCGCTTCTAATTCTTCTATTTTTTGTAATCCATCTAAATAATCATCAAATAAATCATCAGTATTCTTCATTATATTATCAAGTTGATTCCAGAAATTTTCGACCATTTTAATCGCGGCATCGTCACCAGTGATTTTTTGACCTTTTTCATCATACTGAATGACACTACCAAAACCATACGCTTTTAAAATTGCTACTTGCTCTTCTGGAGTATAAGCAGCCGCGCCTGTAGTTGGATTAGTAGCATTTAATAAAGATAAAAAGTCCAGCGCGCTATTAGCAATATCAATTTTCTTATCAAATTTTGTAGTTTTTGCCTGCCCCTTTTTCTTACCTTTTTTAAATTTTATAGCCTTACCTTCGGCATCACGAACTATACTAGTGCCTTGAAGATGTAATTTACCATTTTTAAAGCTAGAATTACCAGTAAGCTTATTTATATAATCTTCCAAATTAGTATTATATTGTAATACACCATCTGGAGTAAAATTAAATAATTTACTAAACGGATTTTTTGAATCTTTCAATTTATTGGTGGCATCATCATAATATTTTTTTCTCAAAGTAACTAATTGACTATTTTTAGCGATACTTTGATCTAAATATTTTAATTCTGCTTTATAACTTTGATAAATTTTATCTCCATTAGCTATTCTATCATTTTGTAACTTATTTTGTTTAGCTTCTTCTAAACTTATATCTTTTTCTAATTTTGCTATCTGGCGTAATAAATTATACCAAATTTCTAGATCGTGGATGTAGCGAGCATTATTTTTATCGCCGCCACCACCTCCACCGCCGCCTCTGCCACCGCGTCCAGCTCCACCTTGTGAACCAAGATCTTTAGCAGAAGCATCTAGCATAGATTGCCACATAGAACGAATTTGTTTTAAAACATTTAAAGCCGCTGCCGCGCCAGCCATAGCTGGTCCAGAAACATTACCAGTAGCAAAAGAAATAGCAGTATTTTCTGATTTTACTGGTTTTCCACGGCCATTTATACTTCCTTTATTACCTAATAATTTTCTTGTTTGTTTATGATTAAATACAATAGCATCTTCTGGTAAGTCAACAAATTCAGCACCATTATTTCCTACGGTATAATATCTTCCATTAGAAACAACTAATTCAGGTCCTAATTCACCCATTAAAGTTTGTTTTTTACCAGTAGCTAAAGATAAATTAGTACCTTTAGCCAAGGCAACATTGCCTTTTGCGCCCGAATGGGTTACGATTTTTTTCTCCGCAATTTGAGCATTAGCACTCGCACTAGCTGCTCCATCAACAGAAACAGTAGCAGACATTGATGCTCTAATTGTGCCTTGAACAGTAGCTTTAACAGTTATATTTTTATCTTTTAACTGATTAATAGCATTTGCTGTATTTCTAACTGCCTGCGCCTTATCAGTGGGAATAGATCCGATCGCGCCAGCAAGTAAAGAAATAGCCGAAGTAGGCTTACTTAAAGCACTACGTAATCCATCCAAAGCACTTGTTATTCCTGAAATATCTAATGTCGGAGCTTCTGTTCCTCCTCCACCTTCATTTCCGCCAGTACTTCCAGCAACATTTACAGGACTACCACTAACATTAACAGCACCACTAGCGGTTACTGAAGAAACATCCATTCCAGTTTGGTTACCTGTTTCATTACCAGTATCCTTTTGCTTATTAGATAAATTTACAGTTGCTCCATCCGCTTTAATAGAGGCACCAGATGCTTCAACTTTTTCTGCCTTAACTTCAGGAGTGACAGCAGGCTGCATAGGTGTATTATAATTACCTTGATAAGATGGGCGCCAATTTAATTTAGGATCATTTAATATGTCATCTATAGTAGGTGGTTCGCCTTCAAATTCTAATTTAATAGTTTTAGTTTCATCTTTAACTAAATTTTGAATTTGAGCAACAAATTCAGTATAATTATTTGCTTGTAATAAAACATTAGCGGAAACTTCTACTGTTTTAGTATTACCAGCAGCATCAGTCCAAGTAATTGTATAAGAAGTGGGTTTTACATTAACTTGATCAATTTTTGCTTCTTGTGTTCCAGTATATTTTAAACTCTCAGCTTCATTATTTGTTTCATAACCATTTATAGGCTTAACTGTGACAGTCGTAACTGTGCCAGTCGCACTAGTAAATTCTAATGTTGTAATTTCATTAGTTTCTGGTAAGAAATTGTTATCAAGCACAGTAACAGTCGCGCTACTAGCATCTGCTCCAACATTTCCAAGACTTTCGGCAAGTTTTATAGTGCCACCTTCACCAGTCTTAGAAAGTTTCCATCCTGAACCAATTGAAGTAACTTCGCCTGCAGTTGCTGTTCCTTCAACATCACCAATATCACCTACATTTTTATTCGCGATAATGGTGGCATCTGTTTTAGTTACGCCGCCTATACTACTTAAAGAAACAGAAGTTGCTGTACCTTCAATATCACCTAAAGGAATACTTTCCCCTAAGCCAAGCGTTTCTTTTAATTGAGGCGGAGTTTCACTTATATCAAGAGTTACACTAGTTGGCTTTAAAGTTATTTCTCCGACTGGAATTGCCTGTTGCTCGGCACCTTCTCCACCGACTTGTTTCTCGGCGCTACTAAAAGCCGTTTCAATCCCTTCACGAATTGCTTGACCTATTTTTGCGCCAGCATCTCCTTCAAATGCTTGTTGAATAGCCTTTACAATATTATCAATTAATTTTGTATCTAATCCCATTTGAGTAGATAAATTATCAACGAATGTACTGGCGTTAATTTCTTCACCGTTAGAAGTTATTTGAAATTCTTGGCCGCCTAATTCTATAGTCCAATCTACAGTTCCATCATCATTAATTGTTTTATTTTTAGGATCATTTAAAGCGTTCTCAATTTCTTCCTTACTATGACTTAATATTTCTTCTATTTGAGCTTTAGCATCACCGTCTTCTCCCGGTTGTAAAGTAACTTTTGTAGATTCTTTTAATACATAGCCTAATTCAGATAAAATTTCACCAGCAGTCATATTACTATAATGAGCATTGCCAGAATCTTTTTTATGCTGTGCATACGCCTTTAAAGCCTCGCCCATAGTTGCTGCTTGAATTTCAAAATCAGGAAATTTATATGTTGTTGTTTCCCCATTAGTGACCGCAACAACTTGGCGTGCCCCCATCTGTGTAGTAAAAGTAAATTCACTATTGTCATTATTAGTGGTAGTAACTTGTCCGCCGCCACTCATTCTTGCTTGCTGTAACGCGAATTCATAATTTTCAATTTGAGTTCTCCAAGCATTGCCATCATCACCAGATAGAGTGATTGATCCACCGTCAGAGCCATTATAAGTTCCTTCTACAACCCCTTCTACATTTTCTTCAAAACTGATATTACTCCAACGTTGAATATCCGCCGTAGTAATATGTTTTCCGTCGTCTAAAAAAGCAGTAAATTGTTCTTTAGTCTTTTCATCAATTCCTAATAATTTTTGAATAGCTTTTCCATAAGTTGAATCTATGGTACCAACATTGCCGCCTTTTTTCATTAAATCTATCATACGGCTTGCAGTATCTACGCCAATATCTAAATCATCCGCCCATTTTTTAAAAGCTTCACTTTTTTCACTCAAATTTTTTGGAATATCTAAAATTTCAAAAATAGAAGGACCTGTAGTAATTGTTTTTCCTGGCCAAAAAGTTGAAATTAAATTATTAATTTTAGCAGATACATCAGCAATATTGCCAGTTTCAAAATCTAAATTTCTTAAATCATTTAAAAATTGTACTGCTTTCTCTTGTCCTTCTGTACCGCTTTCAGCCATTTGAAATAAAGCATCCCGTAAAGAAATTCCACCAATTTCTATTGGCCCACATAAAGCCTCTACTTTATTTAACCAATTCTCTATATCAGTAGTAAAACCGAGTAATTTACCATTTTTATCAAAAGTAAAAACTTCTCCTACATCCAAAACACCATTTTCACCGGCATCAATATCCTGTAATGCCACAATAGCTTCAAGCATATTAATGGCTGCATCAAGCATTTTAATTTGAGACTTTGCCATAGCTTTTATGCCAGTATCAAAATCACCCGTCATATCAGCAGCACCAGTCGCAAAATCTACGCCAAGACTACCTAAAGCAATCTTAACGCCTTCACCATCTACATTCTTTAAAGCGCTCATACCTGCTTCAATTAACGCAGCGGCATCTTCTGCTTTTCCGCTTAAAGTTTGACCCATAAAGGATAAAGTCTGCCCGCTAACTGCGGCCATATTATTCATTTCATTTACAATATTGTAAAAGTCTTGAATTTCCATATAACCACTCTTCGCGGCTTGATTCATAACTTTATATGCTTCACCAGTGGAGTTCCAATAGTCAATTGGGTTCTGCATACCGTTTGGTAAATCACGATTCATGAAATCAAATGATTTATTATCAGTAGAAGAACGCACACGATAAATTTCTTCTGCTACTGCTAATTCGGCTTCATATTCTTGGCGACGGGCAGAACTAACATTGGGGTTATCAATTTCACGTTGTAAATCAGCAATTCGTTTAGCAATTGTAGAAATGTTAGTATAATTTTCATTATTATCTTCTAATGATTTTGCTAAAGCATCAAATGTAATTTGCGCGCTAATACCATCAATTTGTTTTAATGTATTATATAATTCAATAGCTTTTTGCTCACTTAATTTTAATCCATCGGCCGTTCGTGTGAAATCAGCAGCGTCTAGTTCCATTCCGTATTTTCCAAGATTAGAAATTAAATTATCTCTTTCAGCGAATCCTAATTTGCCTTCTAATCCTTTTCCAATACCTTCTGAAATAGAATCTAAAAATGCTTTTACACTATCAGCGACTATATTAGAACTATTAACAATTTCACTCAATCCATTTGCTGCTAAAGCAGCCATATCAACTTTATAGCCGCCCAATGCCGCATCATAATCTGTTGGATTAAATAACGTCTCAACAGCAACATGTAAGCTATCTGCCAAAGATTGCAAGGTGTCCATAGAAGCATAAGCAAGATCTTCTTTTATAAAATTAACATTTTTTAACGCGTCCTCTGCTCCAATAGTAGATTGAGTCTCTTTTTCAAGGGCTTGAACCATTAGAGCATTCTGTTCCTCAATTAGCATAGAAGCACGTTGTCCATAAGTAGCTACAATCTGATCATAGGACATACTTAACATATTAGTCCATTCAGACTCATTTATGTCTAATTGATAATCCTCAAAGTGAAGATTCTCTACGCCCTTCTTAAATAAATCAGAAAAGAATGTATTATAAGCTGAATTCATTGCCTCTTGATCAGCTTTTATATCTTCATAGTTTAAACCAAACTCTTCACCATTTTTAGAAATGGCTAAAGTATTTAAAATTTCAGATGTATTTTTATAGCTGCCTTTTGCTCCTCTTAATGCCAATGCATTTGTATATTTACCAGCATTAGTCGCTTCTGTTGCTCGTAATTCCTTTTCAGTAAATTCAATAGTAGAATTAGCATTGGCCATACGATCTGTTAAAAGACCTATTATAACATCAATAGGATTATCTGAAATAGCTAATTCTTTAAATTTATCAACTTCCAACTTAAATTGATCTACTTCTCCAGTCTTCTCATTAATTTCGCCAGAAGCATATCCCAAATCCATTAACACTTTAGCTATATCTTGATATTTTTCTATACTAATTAACTCTGGTAGATTTTCAGAATTAAATTGATCTATTAATGTTGTTAATGCGTCTACAGATCTCTTCCCATCTTCATCGTTACCAAGCGCATCAATTTCATCTTGAATAGCGTCTCGTTCTTCATATAAATCTCCGATAATGGTGTTAATATATTCTTGTCGCAAATTATTTTTATCATCAAAGAAAACTTTACCATTTTTAGTTTTCATATCAGATAAATTTGCTTTTGGTTCATTTTCACCGCGAGCTAAATTAATTTTATCCAAAGCGGCTAATGCTTCAGAAATAGACATTCCATTGGAAATATCTTTTATACTTTTCTCTACATCTTCAATATCAGTAATTAACTTATCTGAATAAGCATCAATAGCTAATGGCAAATTATAAATTAAAGAATTTTTCAAATTTTCTAATGATACTTTAACACTTTCTAATTCAGGAGTATCAGCTATATCTGATATAATCGAATCAATACTACTAATATTAGATATACCATTCTCTTTCATTGAATTAGTAACAATCGCGCGAGTAAAAGGATCAGTAATATTATTTAAAGCTTCTAATACTTTTGTAGCATTTTTAGCGACATCTGTAGCGTTTTGAGTCATTCCCTGTTCGCTATATTCACTAATTAAATCAATAACATCTGATAACCAGCCTTGAAGATTAGCAGATATTATATTTTCCGCGTCGCCAATGGCTTTAGATAATCCATCAACTCCATCTACTTGTGAAGTTTCACCAAATTGTGCTGTAATTTTATCTTGTAAATATTCAGTATAGTGTGGTAAAACTTGTTTATAATAATTACTTATAGATTCAAATAAAGGAGTATTATCACCGACTATTCCCGTAAAATCTTTAGCAGTATATTGATCTTTATTAGCCCACATATCTAAAAGTTTATTACGATTAGAAGGAGATAATAACTCAAATTGTTTCTTTATGTTTTCTAATTCTACATTAAAATTAGCTTCATCTTCAAATCCATTCAAATAATTAACTACAACATTTTGAAATTCCCCTAAATTACTATAAAATTCAGGGAATCTATTCATAACTTTAGAAGAAATTAATTGTTTATCTAATCCAGTCATTTGCTGATTTAATTCAGCTAAAGTTAAACTGCCTTTTTGATAAGTAGTTAAAACATCTAATAAGGGCTGATACTGAACCATCGCAGCTGTATCACTACTAATAGTTTTAATTAAATCATCTACATTATTATTAAATTGTTTTTCTTGATCTTCAGTTAAATTATTTAAATCAATTGATTTTAAAGTATTATATCTGCTTTCAATTGAATTCTTTACTCCTTCATCAATATCCGCCAATGCTAATATTTGCTCTTTATATTGGTTCAAATTATTAGACTTTAAAAAATCATTAAACTTTTCTATATCGCCTTCATTAATTTTAAAATGCCATATATTATCATTACCTAAGTATGAAGTAAATCCTTCTTTAATATATTTTAAATAATCTATCCCAGTTGAACTATCAAAGGTTTCTTCTATATTACCACTAGAAATATCATGTAATTTAGATGTTATGAAACCAGTCATATTTTCAGTAGTAATGCCCTTTGCTTTCATTGGCGACCCAAAGATTTCCTCAATATCATTATCAGAAAATAATCCTTCTATTGTACCGCCACGAGTAGTACTTTGTAAATTAAAAATATTGCTTCTCTGTTCTTTATTCGTCTTTTTAGCCTGCTTTATTTCATTTTTTTTAGCATCTATTTCTGCTTGTACTGCATCCATAGTAGCTTGCGCGCTGGCTCGACGAGCTTTCTCTAATTCATAATCTAAACTCGCAGCTTCAATAGCAGCATTTCCAGCTTCATCCAAACTAGTAATAAGTTGAGGATACTTACTAGCCAAATCATCGACGGCCGTCTGATACTCTTCAGCAGCTTCAGCACTGTCATAACGAGCTTTTTCTAACTCATGTAGTTTATTTATAGATCTATCCAATAATTTATAATCAGCATTTTTTTCTTTAGCTTTATTATTAGCTTCTTCCGCCGCTTTAGATAAACGTTCAGCACGCTCTTCATCATTTTCATATATTTTACTAATACCATTAGAAATAAATAATATAGCAGAAGCAGTCGCAAGAAAAGGATTACCTGTAGTTAAACTATCTAAAACAGCCTTTACGCTCATAGCAGCGCCAGCAACTATTTGTAATGTTCCAGCCATGACCTGTCCGCTACGAGAAGTTTGATTGAACAAACCAGAAACCATATTCAAAGCTGTTGCTAATCCACCGAATTTACTAGCTGTAGACATCATAGTGCGCTTTAACGCAGTTTCTAATTCTGTCGCTTTAGTTTTTGCTTCGTCTAACTTTTTCTTTAGATCTTCTAATCCCGGATGTTCTCCCGGCTGATTGGCAACGTGTTGATAGATAGCTTCTAATTGAGCAACTTCCTGTCTTGCTTCGGTAAGTCCATCTTTTAAAGCTACTATAGAAGTCGTAGGTATGTTACTTAAATTTTGTAATTTAGCTGTTAATTGATCTGCTTGTGTATTTGCTTGTTTTATTTCATTAGCTACAAGTGCCTGCTGTTGTGCTCCTCGTAATTGATTAGTAGTATTTAATGCCGTAGCAATATCTTTTACATCATTATTATTATATGTATGTACAGCCCCATTATTATCAGTATACTGTTTACCAGACATACTTTCTAAAGCTGCTTTTGCGTCTTTAATCTTTTTTTCTAAAGCATCCAATTGTGAAGAATCTATTTCAATCGGATTTTTTTCTTTTAATTTATTTAGTTCTTCTTGAGCTTCTTGGATTTCCTTTTTAGCATTATTAATTGTATCAGTATTTAATTTCAATTCTCCCGCTTTTATTTCTTGTATTTTAGCTTCTAATTCATCAATGCTCGCTTTTGCCTGCTCTGTATTAATGTTTGCTGGTATTTCAATATTTTTTAATTGTGCAAATTGTTCCTCAATTTTAGCTATGTCTATTGCTCCTCCTTGACCAGACAAAGCATTATTTATTTGAGCGATAGCATCATTAAATGCCGTTTGAACATTGGTCGCAGCAGCCTGAGCCGCATTTTCATATTCTGCTTGATTTTTAAATGTAAGATCACGCTGTCCACGCCCCATAGCTTGTACTTCTTTATATTCATTAGTCGCATTTTGTAACCTCTGTATAGCACTCATTTCTTCCTGAGCAATAGCTATACGTTCCTGAGCTCCTTGCTGAGCTATCTGTGTTTTTGCACTTTCAGCTTGTTGGGCCGCACTAGTAGCATTATTAACTAAATTTTCAGTTGCTACATTCTCCTGCTGAGCGGCTTGAGGAACATTTTGATCACCAGCGAAAAAGTTTTTAATTTTCCCTGTTAAAGTCGAAATTCCATTTCGCAATCCCTCTGGTAATATTGTTCTCCCAGTCAACTTAATACCTTGACCAGCGGCGTATAAACCATCAACAAATTTACTACCAACAGATTGGCCAGCTTGTTGAGCGCTAGTTTCAGCTTCAGCAATAGCTCCATTTGCTTGTGGATCCATAAGCATTTTCCAAGCTTTCGCCGCGGCGGCTACACCTTGGAATAATAATGTTTTAATACCACTTATTAAATTAGCAACCATTGCCAAGGCTCCGATAGGAACTGTATTAAAGGCTTTTGGTAAATTATTTAAACCATTAATATAATTTTTAATTCCGTCCAAAGCGCCCTTCCAAACACCTTCAGCGCCAATAGTAGTATAAAATTGCTGTGCAGCAACCTGTACCTGATTCATTTTAGATTCAATGGAATCCATTGCCTTCAACGCTTGTAATGTACCAACATCCTCACTATTTTCAGCAACTTCCATATTTTCTTTTAACAAATCACCATTGGAAACTAGTGCTAAGAAACGAGACTGCTGTCTATTACCTGCAAATTGAGTAGCAATATAACGCTGCTGCGTACTATCTAATGTATCCCATTTTTCAGATAATTCGACAATAACATCAGTAAAATCACGGAATTGATGATCTGTTGTCTGCATAGAAATACCAACAGAACGTAATGCTTCATCAACCTTATTGAAGCTCATCGCTTCTCCTTCAGAGTCTATTAATTTTGTAGGATCTTTTGTTAATTCACCATAACGAGAAGCAATAGATTTCATAGCAGAACCAATATTAGTAGCAGATTCACGAGTAACAGCTACCATAGTAGCAATCATAGCGGATGTATCTTCAAAAGTAGAACCTACAGATTCCATAGAAGAAGCAGTTTTACTCATAGCAACAGCTAATTCTTCTTGTGAAACAGCAGTATTCGCGGCCAAATTACTATATACATCAACCACTGTGCCAGCTTCTTGCATCTCCATCTTAAAGCCGCGCAAAGCAGTGGTCATGTAGTCAGTAGATTTTGCATAATCAAGACCAGAAACTTTAGATAACTTCAAAGTTTCTTCAGTTAAAGTCATTACATCTTTTGTTTCTAGACCTTGCTGATAATAAATCTTTGAAATATCATAAGCTCCTTGAATTGTAGTACCAAACTTTTGTGCTAAAGCACTATAGGCATCGACTTGTTTCCATAGATCTGCTGTACTCATATCAGTTACAATAGAAATACCAGCCATTGTAGTATCTAATTGTTTGATATGATTCATAGCATCATTTACAGCACGTTTTGTCAAATTCAAAACCTGATTAAATCCCATGAAATTAGTTATTGCCATTTTCATAGAATTGAAAGTTTGTCGCTGACTTTGTAATCTTAAAAATTGAGCATTAGCTGCATTTAGCTGTTGAGTAAAACTTCTAAGTTCTCCCTCCATTGTACCAAAAGTGCCGCCAAAACCCAATTGATTTCTAGTAGCCCCAACAATTTGCTCTCTTAACCTTTGTAAAGCATCAGCATAAGCATTAATTTGTTGATTATATTTTTCTATTCCAGGCGCCATGGCACCATTTTCTGAAGTGGCTGCTTGCATTTCTGCTTGTAGTTGGCGTACAAGCTGTAACTGTGATTCTAATTCTTGAACATTATTAACGTGGGGATTAACATTTTTAGCATACTGTTGCGCCTGTTCAGCTAAAACCCTAAGAGGACTATTTTTTAGTTCATCTCCTGTTAAATCTTTCATATTTTTAAAAGCTTCATTAATCATTTCTACAGTTTGATTTTTTAAGCTATCTACAATTTGTGTTTTAGTAGCATCATTGATATCAAATTGTCCTATAAAAGCTTTTAACATATTTTCACGACTACTTTCATTCATTAATTGTCCATTATCTCTGAACCAATTATCATATGAAGAAAAAGTATCTTTAGAAATACCTTGATTTGCCACTTCATTTGCCAATCTTTGATCTGGAGTAGCCCTCAAACGTGCACTTGCTAATTTTTGATTCGCTTCAGCATACTGTTTTTCAATTCTAGATACTCCCCTGTCAATGATTGCACTTACTTCATCAAAACTTTTAGAAAAATCGCTAGGTTGTAACCCTACGAGATCTGTCACGTTTTTTGAAGTATTTTGAAGAATCCCATCTTTAACTCTATTTTGAAATTCAGTAAATTCAGCCTCAGCTTTTGCTATTTGCTGTTCTATATCACTGAACATTTTTTGCTGATTACTATCTAATTTTATATCTGAAAACTTAATATTTTCAGCGGCCAGTTTTGCTCTAGCTAAAGATGTTTCTAAGTTTTCAATAGTTTTACCAGCTTGATTAAATTGTTGCTGAGAGCCAAATCCTTTATTCATCTGAATTTGTAATTTTTCAGCTTCATTTCTCATGCTAGTAATAATCTTTTGCATAGCTTTAAAACCAGATGTATCTGGAGTTAAACTTTTACTTACTATTCTTTCTAAATCCGCGATAGAAGATTGTAAAACATTCAATCTTACGCCAACATCAACGGTAATCTCAGCCATTTATCTCACCTCTCCTTTTTCACCAAAATAAAAAAAGAGCCACTTTCCCGCACCAAGGAAAGTGGCTCAATCAGCGTCAATATCTTGATTAAGACGCGTTATTCTCACTATCAAATTATTACTATCATCCGTTTTTTCCGGCATACCAACAATGTTAAAAACGGACGTAGTTGGATCAGCCCTTTCTCCCAAGCGCAAGTTAATATCACTCACAACTCTTACTTTTGGCATATAAATTAAATTTGTATACTTAATGCCTTCATTTTCATCCTTGGAGTAAAACTTACCCTCAAGAGTGAACAATCCATTAAAGCGTTCTTTTTGAATTAAATATATCAACGCTTCATCCTTATACTCATAATAATAATCCACCACATAATGTTTGGTGGCGTCCGCTTCTATTTTACATTCTTTATCAGCATAAATTTTTACATATGGTTCATGTTCTCCAGTTAATGGATTATCATGTGATAATTCATTATCTATTTTACCATAAACCTTTTTCTGCCCCACATCTCTTTCATATTCATAAATGAATACTTTTTTCTGTGGAGGAAAAATTGGAGTATGACTTAAATATAAGCCATTATTGCTATCTAAATCAAAAGGCCCTTCTCTTATTGGAACCGCAAGAGAAATACCTTTTTGTTTTTCTGTCATATTAGCACTTAATAAAATCCCCATACTAATTGAGGACATAACTCCCTCTGTTAAAGAGAAAGTAACTTCTGAACGATCTTCCCAAATAACACGCGGCATATTGGACCAACCTCCGCGCGCCATTATAGGGGAATTTCGTTCAGAAAGCATTGAGATATTAACGTTCTCAAAGTAGAGAACGGGTTCTCCTTCCTCAAGGCGACGTGCGCCAAATTGCATAGGGATTTTAGCTTTTAATACGACCTCATAAAGTTCTTTTACACCAAAATATTGATCTAACATAACTAAATCTCCCTATAAAAATATAAGGGGCCGAAGCCCCTTATATTATATACTTTTTAATTCCTTAGGAACCGGCAACAATGGAACCGATGTCGTTATTACCTTCAGTAGAAGCATCAGCAGCAGCACCGCCGTAACGGATTAGCTTCATCATTTCATTACCATGATCGCCCTCAGAACGTAGAACATTTAGAGTCATTTCAAAAGTAGAAGGATCGCCTTCAGCTTCTAGAGTAATGGTAACCTCAGATTGTACCTTAGCCTTACCAATTACAAACTGGAAAGCTTCGTCCTTACCAGTAGCCTGAGAACGCATGAAGGTATCGCCAACTACGCGATATGTGCCTGGGAAAGTATCAGGAGAAATAGTTACTTCAACAGCAGCGTCTGCATTAGCGGCACCAGTAATTTCCTCTTCCCAGAAAATACGGATGCGATCACCCTTAATAGGCTTCTGCTCAGAAATACCCATAGCAGGATTGTTAAAGGTTAGCTCGCAATTTTCATTCATAGCATTTACTGCATCCTGTTCAGAAGAATAAACAATTTGAGTACGTCCACCAGCAGAGCCACTTGGCTTACCGTTGGAATCTACACCGCCACCATAGTTAATAAAACGAATTGGATGGCCTTCGGTTGCAGCTGGAGTTAGAACGTTTCCAGTAATATGATCCTTTGGTAGTGGTAGCTTGCCGTCCGCACCAGCAACTACTTCCTCTGTATGGCGTACAATTACACTTTCCTTAGCAGCTGGCTTATGAATAGCGCCACCAAGCATAAAACGTAAAGATTCAAGAGAAATTAGAGCATCCTCTAGAGTTAGAGTAATCTCCTTACCATAGTCCCAAGAAATTAGCTTAGGATTGCCCCAACCACCAGTAGCATCGGTAGTCTCAGCAGTTGTTTCAATAGTAGAAACCTTTAGGGTATCTAGGAATAGAACGATGTCACCTTTATAAACATTAGACTTAGGATCGTCCTCTAGGGCCTCAAAATAAACATTGGCAACTTCCTTAATACCATACTTATCAAAAATATTAACAGCCATGTGAGTTACCTCCTATAAATCATGATTTATCAGAACTCGCAATGGAACGCATCCAATGCTTTAGTTGTGATTTTTTCAATTTTGCGCCAGCTAACGCGGCTTGATTGTTTATATTAAACTGATCACGCCACCCCATTCTTTTTAGCTGGTCGTGAAAAGCGTAATATGTAATGTTCCAAATATTTTCCATATTTAATCCGCAATTATCTATTGTGATACTGCCTATAAGGTCGGAGAATTTTAAATCTGAGCCTTCCTGCGCTGCTTTTTTGGCCTTTGCCTTACGAACCTTTTCTCTATTGCGTCGCATTTGTTCTTTCAATCTACGAGTCGCAGGTGAGTCATCAGCAGAAATAATTATTTCTTCTCCTTCTTGTTCTATGAAATACATACGTTTAAGTATACGTTGAAAATCATAAAACTTTTCCTCTGTTAATAAGTGTTTTTCTTCTACTGGCCCTATAATGATTTGCGCGGGATCTAAAGAAAAAACAACATTTTCATGAGTAAAAAAGCGAAAAGCGCTTTTTAAAGTTTGATTGATTTCTTCATCAATCATAGTCATCATAAGTAAATATTGAAAATCAGTGAGTTGTTCTATTAGCTCTCTAAATTCATTATCTTTACTTTTGCTTACATCAGGCTTTTCACTAATTAAAATACTCAAATATTTTTGAAAGTTAGAATAACCTTCATCTATAATTTCACCCATTTTCGCAGGATAAATGGCGCAAATATCATCTAAAAAAATTGGCGTACCACGTTGAAATTTTAGAACATCGTCGTCAGTTAAATTCATTAATTTTATACCTCATAGAATAACCACCAATCCAAGGAGAAAGAGTAAGATTATCAGCGCGATAAAACTGTAAATTACCAATACCTGCCATTTCTTTCCCATTGAACATAGCGTCAATTTCTTGCATAATTAAATATGGACGTAAAGATTGTTCATTTAAAATCCATTCATCGTAAGGACAAGCAATGTCAAAACGAACAGTTGAAACTTTAAACTCAGGATTTAATTGATTAACAGTAAAATCATCAAATACTGAAATAATATAAGACATCTTTTCCGTACTATCATCAAATACTTTTGGAACTATAAGTATTTGCTTATGTATTAAATCTACTCCGTCTACATCAGGTTGCTCTTTACCGGTTACTGGGTCAATCTCTTTGAATGGATCTTTTGTTTGATATTTTAAAAGACGGCAAAGCCGCTGATTTTTCATAAGACGGTTAGCAATTCGGAAAGTGTTATCGCCCATTACTGAAAATCGTCTTTGTGTATTATTTAAATCCATTCAAATCACCTACCATAGCGGAATAATTTTTATTTCTTTAGTAAATTCTTGCTGATTATATAAAGCAGTCAAAATAACCGAACCTAATTTATTTTTTGCATTAGCGTGTATAGTACATTTATTATTATTAGAAGATACAATTATTCCATAAGTATTATCACTAATAGAAAATTCTACATTTTCAATAATTGGTGAAGTACCATTCAAAATATAACTAGCTTCCCTGTCAAGACGAATACAGTCTGGGCCATCAATATATCCACTAAATTCTTGAATTTCTTCTTCCTCACCAACAGTAACAGAAATTTGCTGAGAAATTTCTGGATAATCTTTTAAAGTAGCAATAATAGTAACTGTACCTTTACCGACCGCTATTAATTCTCCATCAATATTACGAACAATTTTTTTATCTGTAGTAGATAAATCAATTTCAGCATCATAAGGTTTACCATTTTTAGTTAACGTAAAAATAGGTTGTATGTGATCGCCAAGATGAAAAATTTGAGTTAGAGGTGGCATAACTAAATTATATTTTGCCAACTTGTCAGTATCAGCAATATTATTTTTAACATCATCATAGATAGAATTTATCTTGCCTTCTGTCAAAGAAAGATAAATAACACCAGGAACACTTGTATGGTCATATTCAACAACTGTCCACGATTCTTCTTCAACAATAAAATTTGTTGCTCTATCTATAGGATAACGAGGCATAAGTAATTCAGCATACTTATTTGGTTGTGGTGTAATAAGAGAGTTCCATGTGCGGAAATTGCCCTTTATTTTACTATCTAATGAACTTACAAAATAAGCCCAAGATTGCTGTAAATGCCCTTGTGCGTCAATCCATTTCATTAAATAATTACACCTTACAATCCAAAAACTTCTAAAAGTGCCATTAACTTTCTTTTCTTCTTGAATAAGTATCCATTTTTCAATAGAACCATCATCAAGAGTCCAATTCATAATATCTCCAATTAAAAGAGGAATATCATTGGCAACTTCAAGAAACATAATTTTTTCATATTCCTTATCCTTACTAGTAAGAATAATTCCATCAAAATAAATTCCACGCTCTACAGATAAATTTCGTATTGTATGAGGAGATTCCGCTAACCATTTATTAAATGAACGAATGCCGCCATTTCTAATACGTTCAGCGGTCGTCTCTCCCATATGATTTATACGGGAAAAATATACATCCAAATAATTCATTCACTATCTCTCAATTCAAGTGCGCCAACCAAATTCATACATTCAAATACTGTTTTTCTAAAGTATTCATATGATAAATGACGCAAAGAATTTAACTTGCCAAGTAAGGGCCAATAATTAATACAAGTAGGCCCTAACCCTTCAAGCTCTATAATGATAGAATCAAGAAATTTTTCCCATTCACCATTTTTTTCTTTTTCACAAAGCACACCATATAAACGGCCTTTTAATTTATTTTTATAGCCGTCAAAAGTAACATCATAAGGCATTTTTTTTACCTGCTAATTTTTTAAATAATACAGCTGGGCGCTTCTCGCGCGAACGATCATAAATACCTTCCGCGCGTCGCACATCATTCGCGATAGCGGCTTCCAACTTATTTAATTTATCCAAATGATTTGCTTGTGAAAAATCTTTATCTGCATAGAGCTGTCTAATATTCTCCCAACTTGCAATACAACGTTTTACCCACTCATGCTTCATATATAAAGCAAGTAATTGAATTTCATCGTTTGTTAAATCATCAACAAACTGATACATTTTCAATTCATGTGGATTATCGTTGTCGCGAGGCTCAACTTCTTCTCTCTCCAGACTAACACGCGGATACTTGAACCTAAAAATTGCGATATTAAGGAGTTCTTGCCAATCCCGCTCAACAATGGCGAGTTCTTCCTCAAGAGTCCATTCATCCGCGGTAATTCGTGCTAGAAAGGCATCATACACCTTGAGAAAGGGCGTTGCCATAAGTTACTTCTCTTCGGCCTGATGCTTTACAGAAATAGCCTGAATAACATCTACGCCGCAATAAGTTTTAATAAGAGCGGTAAAAGCATTATCAGTGATATTATTATCTACTACATATTGTACAATTGTATCTTTCGCAGCAGAAGGCGCGATCTTGATATACTTTGCAAAAGCAGTAATGTCCTTATCATTAATCATCTTAATAATTTCATCCTTATCCTTCACATTGGTAGGAGTTTCAATAACTGCTCTATCCTCTTGGACGCCATCAATCTTAATATAACCGCCACGAATCATATTTTGAATACCAGGCTCATACATTAAATCTTCATACTCATTTGGAGTAAGAGTAATAACACGACCCGGTGCAAGACTACGCGAATGCATAGTACCATTTGTAGAACCAACAACAACAGTAGCAGAACTAATATTCTTTAAAGTAATTTTTGCCATAATAATTTCCTCCTTTAACTCAAAAACAAAATGGGGCGGGCGAGATTCTCACCCACCCCATTGAAGTGATTTTATTTATATTAAATTATGGATGCATCTTAGCATACTCAGAAGCAATCTGAGCGTCTAGATTATCATTATAATCCTTCCAACCATCAGCTTCAATACCAGCATTATAGTAAATACCCCAATAATTAGGAGTACCAAGCATACCGATACCAACCTTTAGATAGCCCTGTAGAACGATAGAATTGTCGCCTTCGTGGTCATCCCACTCACGGAAATAAGGAGAGCCTTCAAAGCCTAGTTTGATTAGCTTTTCCTTACCAGCAGGAATTACATAAGCGAAAGAAGGATTCATAACTAACTTCTCATTCTTCTCATCAGTATAAGACTGTGGCATTACAACTACTGGGAAACCACGGAAACGGCCAATATAGCCACGCTCACGTACTTCAATCATATCCTGATCAGAAATCTTAGTAGTAGTATTATAAACAATAGCGTTTACCATTTCAGCAGCAAACTCTGGAGTGCAGTAAATTACTGGAGAACCATAAGCAGCAACAACGTTGCAAAGCTTTACCATAGCAGCTGGGTCAAAAGAAGAAGCAATGACCTTATTCTTGGCTGGACGACCAGCTAGATTCCAAGAGCTTAGTAGAGTTTCCTGAACCATTTCAAAGATACGGTCAGTAATACCCTGCTGGATAACTTCATAAATATCAGTCATGCTCTCAACGCCATCAAGATAGCGCTCAAAATCAACATAGCCAGCTCCACCAATAGCCTGTGGATATACATCAAAACGATCACGGTCTAGACGGAAAGTCTCATAGTTACCAGACTCGGTAGCACGAGTAACAAACTGGCGACCACGCTGCTTGCCGCGAGTTACACGGAACTCTAAGCGAGAACCCTGTGGTACACGAATAACTTCACAGAACATATCTAGAGCGTTCTGAATATTCTGTGGTAGAACCTCTTCTAGGTTCTGTTCAAGTAGCTCAAATAGCTCATTCTTATTACGACGATACTTGGAGCGACTAAAACGACCCTTGTCATCGCAAAGTAGCTTGACTAGCTCATCATGTAGAGCAGCCTCATAGTCATAATTTTCGGCAGCGAACTCGGCTGGAACCTTGCGGCCGAAAACACCATTCATTAGAATCTGTAGATTATTCATAGTTCGCACCTCCTATTATAGACTAATAATCTGATACTTAACGCCGGGCTCGCCGTTAGGTACAGTATAGAACTTAACAACTTTAGCATAAATGCCAGAATTAGGCTTAGACTTTACTAGTTGTGGAACAGCCTTTTCTACATTAGTAGTAGCGGCCACGCCAGGCACTACATATAGAGGAGTAGTATCAATAGCTTCTAGAGCAGCAAATAGAGCTGCTTCATTAGCGAAATCACTCTCATCATACTGTAGACAATTTGTAGTAACAGTATCGCCAATACCTAGTAGACCAACACGAGGATAGTCACCAGCAATCTTGCGACCAAAAGTCTGTAGACCATAATGGAAAATATCATATTCCTTTTCAGTAGTATAAACAATACCAATAGGCTTATCAGTAGCAGCAGCAGGAGCAGCGATAACGCCAGCAGCCTTGTCGCCAACAACCCACATACCATTCTCACAAGGAGCACTTAGAGTAAAATCTGCAGATAGTGGGGTCTGTGAAACTACCATACCAGTCTTTGGGAAAGCTACCTGGTTTAGCTCTAGAGTAGCATATAGCTTCTCGCCAGGGCGATACTTGCTAGAATAGCTATTGGCACTTGTTAGTGGAAATCTCTTCATAGCCATAATAATTTCCCTCCTTAATTTTTACGATACTTTTTCATAAATTGAGCGAATTGATCTTCTTTAGGATCTGGTAGTGGCACTTTCATTTCTTTTTCTTCACTGCCAGCGATCTTTGCATTAGCAAAAGTAATTGCTAATTTAGATTCCAATTCATCATAAGAAAGGTCATTGACCGCTTCTTTAATTGGGCTAATTTCTTCTTCACTCATTATTTTTTCATATTTTTCTACTAATCCATTTTTACGATTGTTCTCGGCTTCTACGGCCTGAGCTTGATAAGATTGTAGAGAAGTTTGTAATTGCTCGTTTTGAGCGCGTAAATTTTCAATTTCTGAATTTGCATTTGTTTGGAACTCTTCAAGCTCGGTGATGCGAGTTTGGGCGTTCTCATAATTTGATTGTAATTCATTGTAGGAATTTTGTAGTTCGTTGAATTGTTGCTGTAGGGCTTCAAATTCAGAAGGCTCTTCTGTTTCTGGCTCTTCAGCAGCTTCATCCTCAGTTTCAGTAGATTCTGTTGTTTCTTCAGTGACAGTAGTCTCTTCTGCTTCAACAGTTTCTTCAGCCTGAAATGAATCGGGAGTTTCTTCCACTTGAGGATTCTCAACTTGAGTCTCTTCAACCTGTTCTACAACTTCCTGGTTTTCAAACTCATTCATTGGTTGTTCTCCTCCTTCATTATTTTTTTCAGCCTCTTCAACTTGTGCTTTGAGGTCAAACAGAAGTGAAGAGAACTTCTCGTGTTGAGATGTATATGCGTCATCATTCTTAGCAAAGAATGAGGATACAGAAAAACAAGGTTCATGTTCACCAATAATACAGAAGCCTAGCATGCTTGCTTTAGTATATACAAAATATTCTTCATTATCAATACGTGTCCAAGCCCCATCAATAGAATTAGGGTCTAGTTCCATACTTTGATTCTGTCCGAATACTTTATTTGCTTCTTCAAAGTAATTGGTGAAGAGAATAATTGAGAATACAGCATATTCTCTAATAACGCCGTCTGTGTCTTCAAACGGTTCCCATCCTAAAAAACTTTCTACATAACCGTAAGCATTCGCTAAAGTGGGACCGCTATGAGAAGCCCAACTTTGCGTTTCCGGATCAAAGAATCCTACTACTGGAGTAGTGCCTTGTGTAGCAGAATTAATTAATTGTTCAGCTACCTTATCAGTAATGTATGAGCCATTGCGATTGCCATATTTAGTGAATACTCGCACTTTGAGGCGGCCCAAATTAGGATTTGACTCCGAAATTCTTTCGATGGGAGAAGAGACTACAACGCTATCAAAATAAATAGGTATTTGTCTATCCATAGTCATTCTCCTTATCCCGCGGCCGCAATATTGGCCTGAGTTTTCTCGGATTTTTCTTCATCAGGGAGCTCTGGACGACCTCCCTTATTATTTATGTCTTTGTTCTGCGAAGAACTTGTAGTATTTTGTGACGAATTTTCTTTTTTTCCTTCAGCAGCTACTTCGGTGCCAGAAGTAGTAAAAGAAGATTGTAGAGGAATCATCTTTTCTGACATCTTTAAGAAATCGTTTTCAAAGTTCATAATTGCTAATTGATCCATCTGTTTGATTCCCATAGACACACCCGCCAGCATTTTAGAATAACCATACTGAGCGCCACTAAAATATGTGCTTTGTAAGTCTTTACGATTAAATACGGTAGTAGGTAAAATTTCAAAGTCAAATGATAAACCTGTGCGCGCGAATTTTTCATTTATATGAAAACGTATCCAAGTTTCGTATACATTTAAAAAACTTTGCATTAACGCTTCATCTTTCTTAATAGAATAAGCAAGGGTAGAACTACCATCAGCATTAAATATAATAGAACTACGCCCCAACGCATCATACGCATTTTTCTTATATTTTTCTATGCGGTCAGATGATTGTGTCGCCGCAGAGGTTTCCTGTAAGCTTTCTAAATCTGTATCACCAAAAGTAGTAAGTACATCAACAGTATCTATATCGCTCAACATAGAAGCAACTGAAGAGTGTATATCAGCTACTTCATCTAATTGGAAAACCAGTTCTCCGTCAGATGTAATAGGCATCCTTTCAATAAGTAATTTATACAATTCATTTTCATCACGTTTTTCTTCTCGTTTCACTGCATCTTTTAATTGTTTTAAATCTGGAATACTAGCAATTAAAAGAGGAGTTTGGTCGCCAGAAAAACAAAAACATACTCCACCCGAAGCGGATGGAATTTCTACCCAAGGGTCTATCATTCTTCTGCTACCTTCCCATTGCCAAAATGCTTCTTGTACTTCTTCTGGGAAGGTCTCTACCATTTCCGCTTTTAACTCTGGAGTAAGAAACTTATCAAAATAATGTAAATTAAATTCAAGAATATTTAAATTATTCATATCCTTAAATCTAGTACGACAATACTCCAAAGGTAGCTCATGAATAACTGCTTTTTCACCTTGCTGCCGCAAAATACCATTATATACCCCGGTCTTTAACCATTCAGTAGTAATTCGCATCAAAGTATTTGGCAAATCTAAATTATCAACGAAACGGCAAGCATTATAGAATGCTTTTAATATTTGTGCTTTAGAGCCTTTTCCCTCTTCAAACACAGGAATAACCATAGTATCATAAAGAAACAGACGAGCAAGAAAATCAATGTTATTGCGATATTCACCATTTGTGCGATAATAATACCTTGATAATTCGCGCAAATCTTCTAAATCGCCTTCGCAAATAATTTTTTCAATTTCGTCTAAACTAAAATCTTGATAACGAACAGGGTCATTAGTACGATAGCCCCAGCGTGAATATGCTCTATCACCAATTGGTAATCTGGGGCCACGATTTTTTATTGCTACCTTAAAATTGGTAAAATCGTATCTTTCTCTATCTTTTGCACTCACGCTATTCACCCCCTATTTCTTGGACTGAAAAAGGCATACTGCCCAAAGTTTCTTTTCTTTGCTTTTCGCGCAGCTTTATCTTCATAATACTTTACCCTATAAAGACAATATTCTAATGCGGAAAAACGGTCTTTTGGGGTGGAAGCAGAAATACGCTCTACTTTAAATTGATTTTGAATACCAGTTGGTTTTAATTTCAAATTATTCAATTCATCCATTAAACGAGAAGTCATTTCATAAGGCAGTAAATAAACTCTTCTATCATATAATGTCATTTTACGGCCGCGCGCAGTTTTTAAAAGTTTATCTTTTACAATTCGTTCACTAGCTAAAAATGAAACAGAGCCATTATTAATCTGCGCAAAGAAATTAGAATGAATTAAATCGTCATTAGATGAACCAGCTTTTATATCATATATAATAGCGTTTAGTTCTGGCATAGGCTCCTCCATTTCCTTTTTCTTATCAGGTGGCAAATGGTTTTCATCATTAAAAGTAAAATAAGCAGGAAAGGTTTCTCCTGTTTCTTTATTAAAAGAAGGAAGTACCATTGCATCTAATAAGCCAATTCCAGGGCCATTACCGTCAATTACTATTTCGCGCGGATTGTATAATTGTATAAGTTTTTTCAAGCGAGGAGCTTGTTCAGTAATATAATTCGCGCCATGAATAACTTCTGTATATACAATATTCTTTTTAAAACCATTAGAGTTTGGTAATACTTTTGCTACCATAATAGCCGTGTTAGCAGAATATCTAGCTACGTCTACCCCAATCATATAGAATGTATTTGGATTTGTAGGATTTTCTTGTGCTTTACGCTCGCATTTTAATAAAGTTCTGCGTTTGCTTAGTCGTTTAGAATCTAACCACGCTTCTTTACTATTACCAGTCCAAATAGATAAAGACTCACGCGCGAAAGAATCCTCATTCATTGTATTAGAATAGCGTTGGTCCATCAATGTAGCTTTATCAATTAGACCGTAATGTAATGGCACTTCATATGAAAGACCCCATACAAAATATTCATTTGGCCGCAAAACGGCGTTTACTGCGCACTCAATAAGTTTACTATACATAAATACAGTTTTCTCGCGTGCTGTAGTAATGAAAATTTGTGCAGCGGTTGGTTCTTCTGGATTTAGAGAGCCATCAACTTCGCGGCGCGCCACGTTCATTTGAGGAAGTAAGACTTCATTGTAATCTTCTTCTTCAATAGTTGCGCACTCCTCCAATATACCGGCGGTAGCACGCAGACCACGACTTGTATCTTTTGAGACAACAGTAATCATACTACCATTGCGGAAACGTAGTTCATAGTAGTTGCCGCTTTTCTTTTCACCCTGTTGACCGCCGCTTTCGCGTGTCTGTAGTTCCTTTTGAAGCATAGGCCAATGGCGCCAAATTTCATTAAATTTAGCTTCGGCAATTTTAATTACCGTGCCTTTTACATCAGAAGAAATGAAGATATTGGAACCAGGTAATAGGACCGCGCGCACAACAGAACTCAAATATGCTGTAAAAGATTTGGAAGTCGCACGTGTAGCAGTCCAGTAATGATAGCGATAGCGCATGGATGCGCGCAAAGCAATACGCTGATAGAAAAATAAATGAAAATGTTTTTTATCATCTTCTGGCTGTATTGCGTCCAAAAATAAATCAGGATACAATAGCCAATAATTCAGATAAGAAGTAAAAAGTGCTTGATTATCATCAAGAAATTGTTTAGTAAGGACTACACCCTTTTCAAGCGCAATGCCATCACGGATAAACGTTTCCGCCATTTAAATCCCTCAATAAAGAATCTTCATCTTCATATTGAATATTTGCTGTTTCATCAAATTCTACTTCTTCATTTTCAATATTCTCTAATCTTTCTGTCAAATTAAAGCGTTCGCGTTTATCTTCTACTTGCTCTGCGAAATTACCTTCATTTACTACTAGGCGGCGTAAGTAGTTTTGAATATTTTGCATACAGAAATCAACATCGTCTTTTGGTTCTGTGTGCCATTTGGGGTGCCAGCCTTTTTTGCCGTAGTATACCATTAATTCACCTACCGATTCAAAGTCTGCGGCATTTTTGGCATTGGAAGCTTCAAATTTAGCTATTTTTATTATGTTATCGCGAGCGTCCATATCCTTCTTTATATCTAGGCCTTCGCGCAGACCTTTCTTGATGCGCAATTCAATTTCGCAAAGGTCGCGCGCGTAGTGCTGAAGGATAGGAGTGGAAACATTTTGGGTTGCGATTATTTGGTTGTAGTATTCTTCAAGAAATAGAAGCTCGTCGGGTGTGTAGGCGGGAGACCAAGTTTTTTTAAGTTTGCGCATTTTAGCTTCACTTAATTCTTTGATTTCTTCGTCTATCGTTTGTTCTTCGCGCGCGATACGCCACCGCTCATTTTCATCGGACCACGATACACTGTTGTATCGTTCATCAAGAAGAGTGTTAAAGTAAGCGGAAAGCGTGCGGTCGCCATGTATTTTATAAAGCGATGCCCATTTATCCATATCAAATGGCAAGTCTAGGTACTGGCAAAGTTTATCAACTTCATTAAAGTTATCTTGCCGCACCATTTTCTCCAAACAGGAAGTACAAATCATAGAATGATGCCCGGGGAAGAAAGGTGATTCAGTGTGGGCAAATTCGTATTCAGGTTTTTCCTGTTTGCATTTTAGGCAACGCCGAGTCTTTATTGCGCCTGTCATATTGTGACTGACCTCCTTTTGCTATGCGTTTTTTGCGCTCACATTCTTTACAGTTGGAGGCGAATTTATCTTTGCGGCTGTTATTGGTGGCGAAAAAATAGTTGTTGCGCGGCAACCATTGTTTACAGGTAAAGCATTGTTTACGCTCCGATTGTGGTGCTGTTAAGAGCATACGATGCTTGGTTGCGGCGGCTGCCATCTTTTCGGGTATTTCTTTGGAGAGGATGGTGCAAAGATGATTTTCGTTGTATTTAAGACCAAATTTTTCTTGCAGCTCAGCCACGATGGTTGGGTATGGTGCTTTGTCTATCTTGCGTGTAAGAATGTATTCGCGCACAGGTGAAAACCCTACCATATCAAAATAGCGGTCAAAATCATAAATTAGGGTGCGTCCCCAACTGTCGAGCTTTTCGCCCAATTCCATATAGATAGCGCTATAATTGTTGATTAGTGCCTTGATGTGGGCTGGGTTTTCCCAATCAAAAGTGTGCCGGCGCACTACCCATTTTACTTCTTTTTCTCCGGTAGCGGGATTGATGCGGGTTTCGTAATCGTCTAGGTTGCGGGAGATAGTGTGAAGAAGGGCGTTGTCTACACGTTCTTGCCATTGGGATAGTGACATCCAGTAGTATGCGTCGGAGTCCCAATTGTAGGTTTGAGCCTTGGGCGGAGTAATGGCAAGAAAATGGAGCGTGGGTTTGTAACTATCTTTTAGGTAGTATTGGTGGCGCTTGATGTCAATGAGGGCGTGTTTGAATTGATAGAAGCGGTAAGAATCGGTGAATAGTTGAGTATTTTCATCGGGTGGGACAGTGCCTTCGTTTACTGCTTTGATGTGGTCTAGGCGGTCAATAGTTTCCCAAAGTTGGGTCATGCCTGGAACATCGCTATCACCTGGGTCGATCATTTCGCCAGTGGTTTTATCATATTTTGGACGGCGAATAGTTGGTTTCTTTTTTGTATATATGTAGCGAGATTCTAGAGTTTGGAGTGATTGCTGGTCGCTTAGGGGGTTATCTAGAATTTCGTCTAGGGAGTGAACTTTGTCTGCGGCTTTTTGGAACGATTTATAGCGTTTGTCGGAGTCGGTGGTTTCGCCGCGTTGGACTGCGTTTTTACCTTCTTCATCTTTGCCGTAGAGGATGTAGGAGGCCATTTGTTCTAGTTCAGAGTTGGTGGGGTTGGTTTCCAAAGTGTCAAGAATTTCGCGGACTGCTTCTAAGCGGTCTACGTCTCGCTCTATGGAATAGTCAAGTGAGTATTTTTTCTTCATGCTTTACATCTCCGTTGGGAGATACAACTTCCTTCATTTTACAGTTTACCATATTTTGGAGGATTTGTCAAGTATTTGGGTTATATTTTCAGGCCGGGTGTGGAACTTCAGGTAGGGTTGAATTTTCAGGCCGGGTGTGGAATTTGGGCAGCCCTTAACAAAAATTTAACATAAACTTAACATTTTCCTCAAACATAGCCCCGGGGTCTGGCCGGGCGACTCAATTTAGCGTGCTAAAGTGCTAACACGACACCACTTTACTAAACTAAAGCAGCGAGTCGTCACTTTAGCATAGTAAAGTGCTAAATCCTACTATGGGGGTAGGATTATTTCGAGCACAAAAAACCTATAGGGGTAGTGGGGTTTTATTTTTGTGCTCATCCAAACTCGACTTACCCGGCCCACCGATTTTGTAGGAAATAAAGTAGGCGCCCACTTTAGTATAGTAAAGTGGTAAAGTGGTAACAAACGACCGCGGGGCTTTAGTATGCTAAAGTGGTAAAGCAGGCGCCGCTTTAATATGCTAAAGCGTTAAAACATACTTATCCGCAGGACTTTAGCAAAGTAAAGCGCGAAATTATGTGAACCCATTTTACAAAATATATTCTGTAAAACCATTTTACAAAAAGGGCGAGGGCTTTATGCCCTCGCCATTGCTTTGGCTATCGTGTTCTCATTCGCAAGGCTTGCGGACTCAAACTTGATCTGATACTTTATGCCGTTGATGGTGATGTCACCGTCGATGTAGTAGGGAACGGAATCTTTATGCCACTCTTGACCGGCGCTCTCGGTGACCCACTGCTCAAAGGCCTCACCCTTGTTCTTGCGGCTTGCGAGAATCTCGGCGGCGGTGCCGATGTAGGCGGCGCCCATGTTCATCAGGCGGTGGCGGGCGATGGTGTTCATCCGGATGCGGAGCTTGCGGGCTCCACCGTGGGAAGTGCTTTCCCTGTCCTCACCGATCAGCCATTCAGGCAGGTCCTTCAGGTAGATGGTGTATACCTTGTTATTCATCAGGAAACCGATGATGTAGGCGGCCGCGGCGGTGGTGGCTTTGTAGGCGTTCAGCAGGTTCATCATTGTTAGCACCTCTCTCTCATTTCTTGACTATATTATAGCACACCGGAATGGTGAAGTCAATAGGTTTTTTGCGAATTAACAAACGCTTAACAATAGCGGATCCAAGCGTCCGCAGGAGTTAGTTATAACTAACTCGTGCCTTCACTCTCCCCTGTCCCTCCCTTCCGGTGCAACTATATTATATCAAAAAAGAAGGCTTTTGTCAAGCCTTCTTTTGTTAAATTGATATTAAAGAATACCAGAAATTTTTGCCACCAGTGGAGACAATACCAGCCTTAACAATCCAGCGATCATACCCCAATTTACTAACCAATGAGGATCGTCAGCGTGGGCAATACCCACAAAGCAAGCAACTACAGCAACCATCACATAAACAGGAAGAATCCACATCATTGTTCTTCTCTCCTTTTCTTTCCCTTTCGTTGATACTATTATAGCACACGATCGGGCACTTGTCAACCCTTTTTTATGTAAAGTATATGTAAAGTTCTCCGCCGGTCAAATGTGGTTAGTTAGTGAAAACTAACTCTGGCCGGCCAGGGAAGTCAATAGTTAGTTTAGACTAACTAACTAATGAGGGTAAAAAAGAAACCATCTTAATAGATGGTTTCTTCGGTCTTACCATTCCACCGCCAGCCCTCATAAACCTTGTCGGTGCGCTTGATCTCGCGCTCGGTGATGGTGAAGGTCTCGGGATCGAAGGTCTTTTCGACCACTCGCACCGCGTTCGTCCAGTTGTCGAGGGTTCTGACCGCCTCTTCATAGGTCTCGGTGATGTTAACCCACTTGTAAGAGCGTCCTTCCATATCGGAGATGTGAGCCTGCACGAAAGTCTTGGTGATGTTCTTCATTGTTGTTTCCTCCCTCTCTTTTATGTACTTATTATATCACTTACTCGCGGATTTGTCAATACCTTTTTGTGTTAAGAGATTGTGAAGGATTACTCCTTCACGATCTCAACCTTTTTGCCTTCCAGCATCGCGTCAATGAGGATCTCGCGGAGCGCGCCATGAGGGTTGTTAGTGTTGGTGGTGTATTCCTTGCCATTGATGATGTACTTCATTGTTTAGCACCTCTCTCGTTTCTTTGTGAGTATATTATAGCATATAAATATCCGGTTGTCAATACTTTTTTCGCATTTTTCTATGTAAAGATTGTGTTAACAGACTGGCCGGCCAGAGTGGTTAGTTTATACTAACTAACTATAAACATAAAAGTAAAAAGGGCTTGCGCCCTTCTTACATCTTAGCAAGTTCCGCACGCTTGGCGGCAAGCAGGTTTTCCAGTTCAGCAAGTTCCTTTTCCAGCTTCGCACGCTTGGCGGCTTTGGCTTTCGCGGCCTTGTATTCAGTAACAGTCATACCAGCGGCCGCGGCCTTCTCAGCTTCTTTGGCTTCACGCTTCGCTTTGCGCTCGGCCTTCTCGCGCTCCAGGCGCGCTTCCATCTCGGCCCAGGTCTCGCCCCAGCGGAGCTCTTCAACCTTGCCACGCACATTGTGATTGAAAGGCCAAACCTGCTCGGCGGCAAAAGCTTCGGCTTCAGCCTTGTCGGTGAACACTGCCACATTGTTATCAATGTCGGGCATCCCGCTCCACGGATCAGTGGCGCCGCAGGTGGTGAAGTCACAATCGACGCTATACTTGTAACCTTCGTTAATCAGGGCGCGGGTTTCGGTAATGGTCAGGGTCTTAGCAAAAATCTTCTTCATTGTGTTTACTTCCTTTCTCTCTCAACCTTGTGACTATATTATACACCATAGAAGCACAAATGTCAATAGGTTTTTGAAAATTTCTTCTGTAAAGTTCGTGTTAACGCTCTGGCCGGCCCGTTGAGTTAGTTTAGACTAACTAACTCATTGACAATAGAAAAGGACGAGGATTATTCCTCGTCCTCGTCCTCGTCCTTCCAGCCCATTGCGAACTCATAAGCGATCTCATTCAGCAGGCGGTCACCCTTGTTGATCTCACAGCACTCGAAGAAGTAGATGGTGGCGGGATGCTCAAAACCCCAAGTGCGAATCACATTGTTTTTCATCTCGTTGATAGTCATTGTTTGTTTCCTCCCTCTCTTTGATGATACTATTATAGCAGATCGTACGGTCATTGTCAATACCTTTTTTATTAAGAGATTGTGAAGCTTTGGGGCGCCATTAGGCGCCCTCCACAAAGCGATCGTGAGTTCCCTGCCACCAGTCCAGAGTGAAGCAATCATAAACTTCTACCATCTCGCGGGCGGTCTTATACTGCATCAGGTGATAGCCGTGCGCCACCATATCCTCGACCAGCGCCGTCGCCATAGCCTTCTCGTTTTCGCTCATCTTGTAGTTATACATTGTATGTTCCTCTCTTTCTTTTGATGTATTTATTATATCACAGGTGGTTGGGGTTGTCAATACTTTTTATGTTAAGAGGAGGTTAAACCTCCTCTTCCTCCACGATTTCGTCAATGTAACATTCGGTCATCAGGTCAAACCATTCTTCATCAGTCATAGTGGCGGCGATCTCTTCAGCGGTCATATACTCGAACATTTTTCTTGCCTCTTTTCTCTCTCTTTGTTGTATATATTATATCATCAATCCGGGCAAATGTCAATACCTTTTTTAAATTTTCTTTGTAAACTTTGTGTTAAGTCGCCGGCCGGCCAGACACTTTACTTATTCTTAACAAAAGAAAAGAGAGGTTAAACCTCTCTTATCTTTCCCATCTTATCCGTTTCCACAATCTTAACATTGATCAGTTCGGGCATTTCTTCATCTTCATCAATATAGCCATTATGTAAATCACGATTATAACGACGCTGTTCAGATTCTATAATACGATTAATTGCATACTGCTCTTCACGCATAAGCGCCAAATGAGACGCGGCGAAAACGGTGCGGGTATAAAGGCGGGTGTTGGTCTCAATGGTAATATCCGCGCGGTAATTTTCGCGGCGAATGGGCTTATTGACCTTGCCAATATAATTGATATTATCCAAGGATGCGATGATGCTGGTATAAGTAGTCATTGTTTTTACCTCTTTCCTCTCTCAATTTCTGTATATATTATATCATACAACCAGACGAATGTCAATACTTTTTTGTGTAAAGTCTATGTAAACTTACTGGCCGGCCAGAAAGTTAGTTAAAACTAACTTATGACAAAAAAAAATGCGGCTTATTCGCCGCACATATCCCACGCCCACAAGGTGACCACCAGTTCACCAGTGCGCTCATCTCGCACAGTCAGGTCGATGCCGTTTTCGTGGCAGTAGGTTTCAAACTCTTCATCATCCATCTCATACACGGTGTTTTCCAGTTCCAGAACATTGTCAAACTCTTCCTCGTTGGTGGTCAGGTTGCGCAGGTTGTCGAAGTATTCGCGGATGTTCATCATTGTTTCTTACCTCTCTCTCATTTCGTTGTACTTATTATACCAGATTAACCGGTAATTGTCAAGTTAAGTTTTAGTTACTTCTCAATAATGCCCCACACGATAAAATAAAGAGCGGTTATAGCTAACAGAGCGTAAATGGGCCACAGCTTTGCAAGCATCAATTCTTCAATCAGAATGTTAATCATTGTGTTTACCTCTCTCTCATTTGTTGTATTCATTATACCAGAGATTCAGCGAACTGTCAAGTTAAGAGTTCGTTAACTCCGCGGCCTCTATGCCCGCGTTTCTTGCTCAGCCCGTCCTTTCCTCTCTTGTTGTATATATTATAACATCAAAATACCAATTTGTCAACCCCTTTTTATGTTAATTATATGTAAACTTACTGGCCGGCCAGTGCTTCATCACTTTATCATAGTAAAGTGATTCAAATTTGCGTTCTGGCCCGTTTTCACAAGATATGAATGACCGGCCGGTTATTTGATCGCACAAAAACGCCTTAGAATCGAAAATTAAACCGCGTTACCACTTTAGTAGACTAAAGTCTGGCCATAGGTCTATACAACAGGCCAGTAGTTAGTTTTGACTAACTAACTGGCCAGTATATCTATGGTAAAGTGCGAAGCACTTTACCATAGTAAAGTGGTAAAGTGATAAAGCGCTGGCCAGGCCCGCGGTTAGTTTTGACTAACTAACTATTACAGAAGTATTACAACTTTATACACCCTTCCTCTGTAAAGGCATTTTTCGCGGTTATAATAACCGGCCGGTTGATTATATCGCTTAAAAACGGCTTTACGGGGCGATGCGAAAAAAGTGCACAAACAGCACAAGAGAAATGTTAATTCAATGTAAAGAAACCCACTACGAAATCGTTTTCAGCAGGCCAAATTAACATAGCCATAACATTTCTCCTTAACTTTTTGTGCAACTTTTTTTCTTCCGCAGGCTACCGGATATTTGCGGCAAAATACAATATGAAATACTTCTGTAATAATTAAATAATTTTGTAATAATCACTGGCCGGGAGTTTGACTATCTTTGACTTTTGACTTTCATCATATTAGTATAGTAAAATGACAACACTTTACTATGCTAAAGTAATAGCATAGTAGTATAATAAGATAGCATCGCTTTATCATAGTAAAGTGGTAATACAACAGGCCCGAGTTAGTTTAGACTAACTAATTAGAGTTAGTTATAACTAACTATAGTGTCCCCCGATATTATACCATATCTATGTTAACTGCGTATTACCGCTATGTTAAAAGTATATGAAGTTTTTCTGTTAAGATCGGGTTAAGAAATGGCCCGGCCCGCCGGTTAGTTTAGACTAACTAATCAACTGGTAGTTGCGCAACTTGGAATAGAATCAACCTGCGATAGAAAAATCAACCACAGGTTGAATTTTCAACTTTACATAAACTTTACCGTTTTACAATCTCAAGTTAATACTGCCGCCACACTTTTCCTTTATACTATATACAGTTGAAAGAGAGGTGCTTGAAATGAAGATGACCCGCAAAATTAACCTGACCTACACCTACGACGCGACGCGCAAGGGCGCCAAATACAGCATCAACGGCGGAAAAAGCTGGCTCAACGGCGGCGAATTTGCCGAAGCTGCGGCGAAGGCCGCTCACGGGCTGGATGCTGCGAAGGACGCCAACACCCGCTTCAATGAGGGTTCCGATGTGCCCGAGTTCCACGCGAGCGTGAAAAGCTCCAAGGCAAGCCTGACCAACATGAAGCTGGCTGACAGCTTCGAGGGCAGCGTCCAGGCTTACTTCGAGCAGGTGGCAAGCTCCGAGTTCTGGTATGTGACCGTCATTGACGAGCTGGTGACCATCTACAAGATGAACGCCACGAAGTTCGAGCGGTTCCTGCGAAAGTTCTCCAAGCTCAATGAGCGCGGGGTCATCCGGATCGCGGCTACCAGCTCCAAGATGCTGGCGTGGTTGGACGCCAACGCCTAATGGCGGGCGTCCAACTAAACCAAATCTTAACTTGACAAACAAGCTACAATCTGATATAATAGATACAGAAAGAGAGGGAACAATATGAAAAAGCTCCGTGGCACCAAATACGCCTACATCGGCACCAGCTACACCGCGCTTATGGATGCGGAAATCGACCGCGTGGAAGCGCTGGTTCTCAACCAGCAGGCTCGGCTCAACGAGCTCTCCCTGCGGGCGCAGCGCCTGCTTGGGCTTGATCCCGAGCAGGATGCCTAAATCTTAACTTGACAACTGAATGATAATCTGGTATAATAATTACATCAAAGGAAAGGAGAAAGCAAAATGTTCGAAATCTACAAGGTCAGCACTGGCAGGGTTATCCTGTCGGGTCTCTCCCTGCGCGAGGCGCAGGCGCTCCGCCTGACTTGGGCGGATAGGGCGGATCTCATCATCCGCCCCGCGGCCTAACAGAGAATGTAAACTCTCTGTTAATTTGCTGGCCGGCCCGTTGTTTAACAAACTCTTAACATAAAACCTATTGACTTTTTTGACGCGGTAGTGTATAATAATATCAGAAAGTGAGGGAAACGAAATGAATGAATGGAAAATGTGGTGGGTAATCGTTCTCGTAGGTATTGCTATCCTTGTTCTCTGTGAAATCAACGGTATACCGATTGATTAACACAAACTTAACTTGACAACTATCAACCAATCTGTTATAATATATACAGAAAGAACGAAGGGAGCAATTAAAATGAAGTTCTATATGGTAATGTGCCACAGAGGACATTGCGGCGTAGGCCACAGCACTGAAATCAAGTTTGCAATCGCGGCGAACAATCTGCTTGAAGCGTGCGACAAGGCGAAGCGGATGCCGAGCGTCAAGCATACGCGAATGGCAATCTATGGCAAAGAAATCAGCGAAGCCGAGTATAACGAGTATCGCAAGGTCAGCGCCTATGAGCGTTTTGACCAGCAGAAAGCACGACGCAGGCGTTAAGTTTGCGTTAACTTTCTGGCCGGGCACGAGTTAACATAGAATTAACTTGACTTCTTAATATGAATGGTATATAATATATACAGAAAGTGAGGGAAACGAAATGCAGGAACTTTACAATGAAATGTGGTTTGCTTTTCAACGCGGCGAAATCACGCAAGAAGTATGGCTTGACTTTGGTAACGCAGTTCTTGAACAGCTTCTAGCCGAAATCGAAGATTCTCTTATCAGGTTAAAGAATATTTAACTTGACAATTCACCCACAATATGCTATACTATATACAACAAGTGAAGGAAACACTTAAAAACCAGAAAGGTAGAAGGATGAAAAAAATCATTGTCATCGCGCTAATCATCACTCTGTGTCTGTCTCTTTCTGCTTGTCAGATTGGCAATCGTAAGATTGGATTTGATGCTACTCAGACTTTCCGTTGGGCAATTATCCAGTTGGGTAATGGCGAACTGATCGAAGGCCCAGTAGATTCGTGGCGTGATTTTGATGGGTCTGATACGGTTCAGATTACCATTGACGGCATTACCTACTTAACCCATTATTCCAACACCATTCTTACGACCGAGAAGCCTTAGCTTCTCGGTTATTTTTATGTTAAATTCGGCCGGCCCGCGACTTAACAAACAATTAACTTGACTTCATCCCTAAATTATGTTATTATATATATGTCGAAAGGAAAGAGGGAGTGATTCCATTGGGTTAAGGTAAGGGGCAACAGACCACTTGGCGGTGGAGAACTGACCCCAGCGATTACGCGAAAACCGTTCCCCATTGACCTTGGGCAAGTCAATGATGTTTGATGCCTACCGCGAGAGACTGATCACCTCTCGCGGTTTGTTATTTTAATGTTAATTTTCAGGCCGGCCAGTAATGTTAATTCTATGTTAAATATCCTAAAAACACTTGACATTTTATTTCCAGCCTGCTATAATATATACATAAGAAACGAAAGCGAGGGCTCCTAAATGTATACCTTAGTATATCTTGACAGATGTGATGAGACGCACATTATCGACTTTGATACCGAAAAAGAAATGTTAGAATTTTATTCTTATGCTTGGAAAGATGGGGGTTGGGATTTTCATTTCTTCCAGCCCGAAAGTGAAGAGCCTTATTATCCTTGGAGGAAAGAAAAATGAAATGGGAACAATTAGATAATCAATCGCAACTTTATCTTTATTGGGAGTATTGTGCTACTATTCCCGAAACTGAACAAATTTCATTTTCAGAATATGCCGAGATGATGGCGGGATTCACCTTCAAGTGAATCCTATTTCATTTTGTAAATTCAATGTTAAGTAATTGGCCGGCCAGAGAGTTAGTTTCCTCTAACTAACTGTTAATTTCATTTTAAACAATTACCCGGCCCGCTATGTTAAGTCTATGTTAAATCGTCCCTTAACCCCTTGACTTTTACCGCCGCCTACTGTATAATATATACAGAAAGAGGAAAGGAAGTAAACAAAATGAAACAGACGATTTGGTTTGATATGGATGGCACGATTGCGAACCTCTACGGCGTTGAGAATTGGCTCCCGATGCTGATTGACAGCAACCCCGCGCCCTACAAGCTGGCGGCTCCGCTGGTCAATATGAACAAGCTGGCGCGAACTCTGAATAAGCTCCAGCGCAAGGGCTACAAGCTCGGAATCATCAGCTGGCTGAGCAAGACCAGCACCCCCGAATATGACAAAGCCGTGACTGCCGCAAAGCTGTGGTGGCTGAAAAAGCATCTCAATTCGGTCAGCTGGGACGAAATCAACATCGTTGCCTACGGTCGTAATAAATGGGATGTGTGCGGCGAGGGCATCCTGTTCGACGACGAAGCTCCGAACCGTGAAGCGTGGGGCGGCAATGCCTACCACCCCGATGAAATGATGAAAATTCTGTTAAGCCTCGCTTAACAGAATTTTAACTTTACTGGCCGGCCCGATTTTTAACATAACCTTTACTTGACTTCTTCCTAAAACTTTGTTATAATAATTACAGAAAGGGGCGATACAATATGAATTGGAATCTTGATGAGATTAGGGAATGGATTAAGAAACAGCCCGCTTCACCGCGCATTAAGCGCGCCCGTGTAAACCTTTTCGACATCTATCGTTATAGGGAAGATTACGAAAAGATTTACCAAATGGTTCAGGATTTAACAAATCCTTAACTTGACAAATCAGTAGCACTGTGATATAATATATACATCAAGTGAAGGGAAACACTTACAAAACCAGAAAGGACACAAAATGATAACTAATGTGAACAAGTGGTGGCATTGTTTCATCGAATGGGAGGACACCGACGGCAAGTGGAAAATCTCTGTTGTTCCGTGGTATGCTCTGATTGATGGCATTCTCGGTCATATCACTGGCAATGATAAATTCAAATGGGCGTGGGTTCCTCCGTGGAAAATTGAAGTAACAAAGAATTAACTTGACAATCTGCCCAAACTCTGTTATAATAAGTACATAAGAGAAGGAAAACTCTTTCAAACCAGAAAGGAAAAACATATGACTAAGATGGAAATCCGCACCAATGTTAAGACCGCCGTCGCCGAGCAGTTTACCGAGTTCTTCGGTAACGCTATCCAGATTGATGATTTCACCTATGCTATCCCGATGGGCACCGCGGAGGATAACGGCAAGCCGCTGTTCGCCAAGGTCGAAACCTCGTGTCCGAACTGGTATGCGACCGCCAAGACGGAGCCGTTCGACATCGACGCCAAGGTTGACGCCTATAACACCGAGCTTGCCGAGCGTGCGGAGAAGGCCGCAGAGAAGGCGCGCAAGGCCGCCGAGAAGGAAGCCAAGCGCAAGGAGAAGGAAGGGGAGTAACCCCTTCCTTTTTGTTATGCCTATGTTAAATTTCGGGCCGGCCCGCGGATTAACATAATCTTAATGAAACAGCGCAGGCACAATAAATAGCAAACCAAACATAACCAACGCCGCAAGAATCAATGCCACATTCTCACCAACTTGAGCGCAAAAATTCCGCACATCCTCACAAGTTAAACGATATACCCACATCCGAATCTTATAAATAATATTTTTACGAGTGCGCTTTTTCATTCTATCTCCCTCTCTTTCTATATATAGTATACCATAGAATTATAAGAAAGGCAAAGACAAAGTAAAAACTATATTATGACAAAAAATCGACAGTGCCCGGCCCGGTTAGTCATAACTAACTTACCAATAAAAAAAGGAGGCTTACGCCTCCTCCTTCTTAGCCTTAGCCTTGGCTACCTTGGCAGCCTTCTCAGCTTCCTTGGCAGCCTTAACGCCAGCCTTGATCTTCTTCTCCTCCTCCCACGCGGCGGCAACCTCGTAGGGGTCAAACGCAGGAGAAACCTTGGTGGGCTTGTAAGCCTTGGACTTGATCGAAACCTCAGTCCAAACCTCCTGACCGTCAACGGTCTGGAGGATGGCAAAAGAAGCATCCCCAAACTTGACAGCCTCGTTCTCCTGAAGGACGGGCATCAGGGCGGCAATGGTCATCTGACGGGCGGTGGACTTGATCTCATTGGCGTTCATAGACATATCGTTTCCCTTTCTGGTTTTTGAGCCTTTTCCTTGGCTTCTGTAGATATTATAGCAGAGATTCAGCGGATTGTCAAGTTAAGATTCTGTGAACTTTCTTGCTTACCCGTCCTTACCTCTCTGCCCTTGGAACAATTATATTATAGCAGAAAATCCGCCATAAGTCAAGCACTTTACAGAAACTTAACATTCGCGGGCCGGCCAGTGATTTAACATAAAAATAACAAGTGCTTTCGCACTTGTTAGTTACACCTGTCAACTACTTCCTGTGTAAAGGCGTAATCAATAAGGCAGGCTTTCCCATTACGGATGCCCCAATTATAGGAATGAATATCTTTGTCAAATTCAGTCACCCATTTATATTCCTGCTCCGTCAAGTAATCCCGAATTTCACCGCCATTATATGCCATACCAACCTTATCAATGCGCGGCATAATTACAAACGACAGCCCCTGATATTCAACAGGCGTAACTTCCGCGAGCAAATACTCATAACCCACCCGCTTGGCTTCTTGATATGCGCGGTATTCATCATCACACCCGCCGATGTCCTCAACACAGTCGGTATCATAATCCCATTTGATAACATAATCAGAGGTAATGAGAGCGATTCGCGCCGAACCGCAACACACCGAAACATGGCGGCTTTTATCATCGTTATACTTTTCCACCTGATACATCACATCATCAAAATCCCACATATACCCATCAATATAAGGGAAGATAGACCGCAGGAATTTCATAGCGCGCACACGATAATCAGATTTCATTTTGAATACCCCTTTCGTTCTTTCTATATATATTATACAGGACATATCCCGAAATGTCAAGTTAAGTTTATGTTAACTTCCAGCCCGGCCCGCGATTTAACAAGATCTTTACATTATAAACTATTGACTTTCAGTTCAAATTCTGTTATACTATATATGTCGAAGGGAAACGGGGGCTAAAAACCCTTCGGGTCAGGGATGGCCTCCTGACCAGCGAGCCCTGAACTTCACGAAATCTTAACTTGACAAGGTTAAGAAATCGTGGTATAATAAGGATGTTGAAAGGGAAGAGCCGAGAATAACGGCGACGACACCCAGTGGCTTGGAGTTTGGTGAGTTAAATAATAATAGCACGCCCTTTTAACAAACTCTTAACTTGACATTATAGCCAATCGGTGCTATAATAAATACATCAAAGGGAAGGAAAACCCTCCAAACCAGAAAGGACACTACACTATGAAGAAGAACACTCTGACCGCTCTGTATAACTACTTTGTGAAGTCTGACGACACCATCGACCTGTCCGCTGTGGTTGAGGACATTCGCGCGGAATATGAGAAGTCTGCCGCGAAGTCGCAGGCGAAGGCGAACGCCTACGAGGTTGCCAAGCCCATCGTGTTCGGCGTGATGACTGAGCCGATGACGGTCAAGGAGATTTTCGCCAAGTGCGAGAACGACCTGCCCGATGGCTTCACCGCGCACAAGATTCAGTATGCTCTGCTGAACTACTGGTGCGACGAGGTTGTCAAGATTGACAACGGCAAGGCTCCTTTCACCTATATGGTGAAGTGAGACTAACCGCCCTTCGGGGCGGTTTTATTTTTTACATTTCGCTTTGTTAAGGTTTCGTTAATTTTCGGGCCGGATGCAGAATTAACAATCATTTAACTTGACTCTTTGGCTTTCTTGGTATATACTATATATAGAAAGTTGAGAGGAGATTGAACAAAATGAAACAGAATGAACAGCAGTACAAAATCGCAGTAGAAACCCAGTGGAATATTTATTCTAACCCCTATTGTGATTATCATAAAGTTTATTCTGCTTATACTAAATTGATTAAATATATTGAAAAAGGAATTGTTATCGGCTATAAATGGATTAAAGATTTTATTATTGATAAAACCCAAAAAGTAAAAAATCGTATTCGCCGCATTAGTGAGGGCAACGCTTTTTATGACATTCACCGCGCGGCAAAATGGTTTTATCTTATGTACTATTATGATTTTAATGGAAATTTTCTTTTCTCTAAAGTGGGAACGACCGAACGCACTCTTTATAAAAGAGCCGACGAGCATCAAAAAAATTATACAGGCACTTATAAAAATGTGTGGACAGTAAAAATTATTAAAGGGTGGGATTGTGGCAAAATCAATCCAAAGCATGTTGAACTTGATATGATTGATTATTTAGCCGAATGTTATCCTAATACTCACGTTCCTAATGACCGTTTTAATATTGTAATCGACCCTGACATTATTGATGAAAAAATTAATAATTGGCTTTCTATTTATGGAATGATTCATTAAGAAGGGCAAACGCCCTTCTTTAACTTTATGTTAACTTTTCACCCGGCCCGCGAGTTAACAAACTTTTAACTTGACTTTCAGCCCTCGCGGGTGTATACTATATACAGAAATTAGGAAAGGAACTAACCGAAATGATTCTGAACATTACTGACCGCTACATCCTCATTCTGGACGTTGAGACCGCTAACGACACGACTGATGCTATCGTTTATGATATTGGCTTTATGCTGATTGACCTTTACACAGGCGTAATATGTGAACAAGGTTCTTTTGTGATTCGTGACACTTTTGTTTATGAGCGCGAATTGGTGAAGGTTGCCTACTATGGTGATAAGATTCCTGAATACATTGCTGACATTCAGCAGGGAAAGCGCCAAATGATTGACTTTTTGACGGCACGGCGTCATATTCTTAACATAATGGAGAAGTATGATTGCCATACGGTTGCGGCGTATAATTGTAATTTTGACCGTAACGCGCTTAACACTACGCTTCGTTTCTTAACAAAATCTAAATATCGTTATTTCTTCCCTTACTCTACTAACTTTGTATGTATTTGGAATATGGCTTGTGAAAGTATCTGTCAGACCAGCGAATATAAAACATTTGCCGAAACTAACCGCCACTTTTCCAATCACGGCAAGAACTACCGCGCCACCGCCGAAACGGTTTACTCTTTCTTAACAAACGACCCCAACTTCCACGAGGAGCATAAAGGTTACGATGATGTTAAGATTGAAAAGGAAATTATGGAAAAGTGTCTGGAATATGACAAAAACTTTAAGGGAATTAAACGAAATTGTTGGATGAAGGTAAAACGGGGAGCGCTCGCTCTCCGTTAATTCTTTGTTAAATTTCGGGCCGGCCAGATAATTTACATAGAATTAACTTGACTTCGCTCTTGAATTTTGATATACTATATATAGAAAAAGAACGGAGGGCACCAAGATGATGAATTACACTAAGGCGCAGGAAAAGGCTATTAATGACTATTTGGCAGTGTGTATTAAGAATAACTATCATTGTCAACATTGCGCGAAAAATGACAACGGCATTTGCTTCTTTGCTTTCCAGTGCTTCGCTAATGATATGATGCACTTTGATGAAGGGGATGAAGACTATTACATCCCCGACGATGTAGACGAAACTAACTACGACCCCTACTGCGGTTGTGATATGTTTGAGATTGATGAGGTGTGGTAATTAACCACACCTTAACAATCGCCCGGCCCGTCATTTAACAGAATCTTAACTTGACTTCTGCGCACAAATCGTGTATACTATATACAGAAAGTGAGGGACACCAAATGGAAAAGAAAAATCAGAACCGCGAAACTTGGGTTGGCTATCGCCCTTCCATCATTCCCGCAAAAAAGAAGAACAAGAAGCACGACCGCAAAGAGGGCAAACAGATTTGCCGCGATGCTATGAAGGGAGAAAAAGACTAATGCTTAATAGGTTTACTCTTACGCAATTTATCAATTATTGCGAAAAAGTTCGTAAACCATATACCATCATTCTTCTTAAAAATGGGCGAACTTGCGTCCGCAAGGATGATTGGTATTACATCTTTGATAATAATGATATACTATGGTATAAAAGACCAGTAGGAGAGGAAATTATTTATGGTATGTAAAGAATCAGATGGCAAACACTTTGACCCGCACACTGGCAACCCCGAACCTATTTTTTGCCCCGCGAATGGTTGGGATTGTCCCTATTATGAAAATGGTATATGCTATATCCGCAACCCGATGGAAGATTGCGACGATTGGGGGATGTTTTGGGACAGTTGGGAAGAATGGGAGAACAGTTAGTTCTCCCTAACTCCGCCCGGCCCGAGATTTAACAAAAAATTTACTTGACTTTTTATAGAAATTGTGCTATAATAATTATAGAAAATGAAAGGAGAAAGTCAAATGATTATCACCATTGAAGTTGACACTAATAACCCTCATACTGTCTATACGCGCAACGAGGACAATTCCATCTCAATTGAATATAGCGACATTGCGCCCGATGAATTATATCTTGAAGAGATCATTAACGATTTCTTAACTTGACTTTCCCTCCCGAATCTGCTATAATAATTCCAGAAGGTGAAGGAAAACACCACAAACCAGAAAGGAATAACGCCTATGAGTAAAGCATCTCTTGAAACCGAAATCCGTAACCGTGTCCTTCAGACCATCATTGACGCCGTGAACCCCATCAGCGACATTCTCCCGATTAGCGCAAGCGAACTCGCCCTGCCTGTCGTGGATAGCGAAGGCAACGAAAAGTTTGCCGTTATCAAGGTTAGCATCCCGCGCGGTGAGCGCAACGGCGAGGGCGGTTATACTCCCTTTGACGGTTACGCCGCCGCAGAGGATTGGAAACTTGTGCTTGCCGACCGCGCAGATAAGGCGGCGAAGCGCAAGGAAAAGGCGGAACGCGCCGAAAAGGAAAAGGAGCGCAAGCGCAACGCGCGCAAGGTCGTGAAAGACCTTAACACTGTGGGATTCAAGGCACTTGTGTCCCAGCCGATTGAGGGTGAGTAATCACCCTCTTTGTTATTTTTGTGTTAATTTTCGGGCCGGTCCGTTATTTAACACAGATTTAACTTGACTTTATTTCTTCCTTGGAGTATACTATATATAGAAAAAGAGAGGAGATTTCATTTATGAATCGTGAAGAAAGAGTTCAGCGTTTGCGCAATAATGGCTATCCCATTATTCACCTTTTCGGTAATTGGTATTGGGGTCGCATTTACTCTAAAAACTATAAAAGGTTTTCTCTGTGGTGGTTTCATCATTTTATAGAGCCTTCTATTCAAATTGATGAAGAACCAATTAAACCACAAGGCGAATACAGACTTAACAAATAATTAACTTGACTTCCTCCCAAAACTATGCTATAATAAATACATCAAAAGAAAGGAACAAACTTAATATGGATGAACTTGACAAAATGATTAGAAGTCTGAATTTGCTCAACGAAACAGAACTTGAAGTCCTCGCAGAACTATGTCAAAAAAGAGTAGAAGAAAAAAAGAAAGCCCGCCGCGAAGCATTACGGCAGGAACTAATGACCAATCTTCAAAAGGCAATTGGAGATATTCTCCATAATGGTTTCAGTCTTGAGATTGAAAACGTTGATAATCCAAATTGGGTAGTCCAATTCTTGCCTGATGAGATTTATCATATTGAAATTGAGTAGCGGTTTACCGCTACTTTAATTTTATGTTAAGAACCCGCCCGGCCCGCAATGTTAAGAATATGTTAACTCTGCCCGAAACCACTTGACTTTGCGTGAAAATTCTGCTATACTATTATTGTTGAGAGGGCAAGGGAAAAGTGATGAGAGCAGGAAATCCACGCCGATTACCTTAGCCTCTATAACAGAATCCTGTATCTGTAAAGGTTACGCTCTCTCAACAAACTCTTAACTTGACAAACTTTAAGATTTCTGCTATAATGATTACATCAGAGAGGGAAACAAGAGGTTCAAAGTTCGAGAGGTTCCGAGAGAACTTAACAGAGACTTAACTTGACAAACTGCTCCCAATCTGATATAATAAAGACAAGAAAGAGGAAGGAAAACCTCAAAAAACCAGAAAGGGAATCAATATGAAGAACACTATGACTTATGCTCGCGCTCTGACCCTCGCTATCGAGAACCTGACCGAAGTCATCTATGATGGCGCCAACACCATTGAATCCAAGGAAGTCGTGGAGCGTCTGACCGCTCTGCGTGAGACCCTTGCGAAGCGTTCCCAGCGTAGCGAGGATTCCAAGGCGAAGGCTTCCGCGAAGCGGAAGGATGCCAACGCGAAGGCGCGTGCTGAACTGTGCGCGCAGGTTGTGCCGATTCTGCGTGAGGTCATCACTACCGATATGACGGCGAAGGAAATCTTCACCGCCGCGCAGGAGCGTCTGCCGAAGGACTTCACCGTCGGCAAGGTTCAGGCGGTTCTCCTGCGTGAGATGAAGGATGAACTCGTCAAGACCGAGACCAAGGGCAAGGCGAACACCTATCGCCTTGCGGAGTGATAGAAGGGGCTAACGCCCCTTCTTTTTTATGGCGAGTTAGTCAAGACTAACCGGCCGGGTAATGTAAAATATATGTTAAGTAGTTTCCCGGCCCGCGATTTAACACAATCTTTACACGCAAAAGTATTGACTTTCTCTGTGGTTTCTGCTATACTATTATTGTCGGTGGGGGGAAACGGGAGCGCGCAGGCGCAAGCGCGTTGTGGTAATTAGAAACATGCAACAGTTGATCGGCCACCTAAAACCGACTTAACAAAGAATTAACTTGACAAACGACTGAATCTCTGATATAATAAAGATGTTGAAAGGAGAACACAAGATGTTAATATTGATTCTTAGACTATTAGCGCATTGTATCGGTTATGCTCTCGGTGCTTATATCGGTTATCGAATTGGTTTTTCAAAATGGTTTGATAGAATTTATAAATACTTAACGAAGTCTTAACTTGACATTACATCACAAACGTGATATAATGAATACATCAAGGGGCGAGAGCAGAGCACCTGCTGATCGGTGAGAGGGGTTCGACTCCCCCTCGCTCCACCAGATTATAACAGAATCTTAACTTGACAAACGGTTGAGAATCTGATATAATAAATACATCAAGAGGACAAGGAAAAGTCCTAAAAACCAGAAAGGGATTTACTATGAAGAACACCATTACCCGCGTTGACGCTCTGAATTTCGCCATCGACACCATCACCACCTACCGCGAAAATGACACCGCCGTGTGCGATGTTCTTGCCAAGATTCGCGACCAGATTGCGAAGCCGCGCAAGGCGAGCGAGGACACTAAGGCGAGGGCTAAGGCCAAGCGCGCTAATGAACGCTCTGTTCTGCTGGCGCAGGTTCTCCCCATCCTGCGGGATGCTCTGACCGAAGGCGGCACCGCCAAGGAAATCTTTGAGCGTTGCGCCAATGCGCTTCCCGAAGATTTCACCAGCGCCAAGGTGCAGTATATTCTGCTCCACGAACTGGCGGACGAGGTCGTAAAGACCGAAGCCAAGGGCAAGCCGAATGTCTACACCCTGCGGTAAAAACAGAGGGCGAAAGCCCTCTGTTAATTTTATGTTAAGATTCGGGCCGGGCCCGCAATTAACAAAATCTTTACTTGACTTTTCTCAAATGCGGGAGTATAATATATATAGAAAAAAGAAAGGGGATACCGATTATGGCTATCAACACTTACCACATTTACACCACTCACGTCACTTGCCGCTTTTTCTCCGCCGATGGTCTTACCCTGCGGTGTGATGACTGTGGCACCATGGACGATATTCACGAGCGCGTGTGTGAAGTTCTTGTAAAGCATAACTTCACGGATGCCGATGTTTGTTCCACCGAAACTGGCGAAGTTCTTATGGTTGTTACGCGGACTTAACGTCCGCTTAACATTCACCCGGCCCGCAATGTTAAATCTTTGTAAACCTATTGACTTCACCCTGAATTTCTGCTATACTATATATGTCAGGAGGGGAAAGGAAATGAAAGCACTTTACAGGCGAATTGACCGCGAGACTATGGCGTGGGATTTGAACGCAGGTTGCCGCCGCTATATTTCCAACAATAAGAATCAGCGCAATTTGCGCCGCAAACTCCGCAAGATGGCAAGAAAGAAAATTAACCGATTCTTTACTTGACAAACCCCAAATTCTGTGGTATAATCTAATCAAGAAGTGAAGGAAAACACTTACAAACCAGAAAGGGAAAACACTATGAAGATTTCCAAGGCTATCGTCGATTCCAACATCCGCACCGCTATCTTCTCTGCTCTGAATGTCGCCAACATCGAAGGTTTCCACAAGATCAACGACCGCCAGTATGGTTGCATCGTTGAGGATGTGAATGGCGAGCGTCGCTACGCCCGCGTGGGCGTCATTGTTGCCGAACAGCGCGAGGACTGCACCGCCGACGAACTGATGGCCGCCGAGATTGCGGACTATGAGGACAAGCAGGCGAAGAAGGCCGAGCGTGCCGCCGCGCGTGCTGAAAAGGCCGCGAAGGACAAGGCGAAGCGCGAAGCCGCCAAGAAAGAAAAGGAAGGGGAGTAATCCCCTTCCTCCCGAAGGTTAACTCTATGTTAATTTTCGGGCCGGGCCAGAACTTAACCAAAGCTTAACTTGACTTTTCGCGCAAATAGGATTATACTATATACAGAAAGAAACGAAAGGGGACTTCACAGTGAATGTTTATGTAATCAGGTCTAATTATTTCGACGACGGATATTTTGGCGTCTACTCCACCATTAAGCGCGCACGCTTGGTCTTGGAACGCTATTTCGCAGAGGATGAAAGCATTGTTGCTTTTGAGGATTGCGGCAACTATGACTATATGATTACAACTGCTGACGGAACTCGGTGGCGTGTAGATATTTGTTGGGATGTTCTCGATGCCGAATTTGAAAGCGGAATGATAAGAGAGGATGAATAATTTATGAAGTGTCCGAATTGTGGAAATGAAATTTACGCGATTGATACTTGCGACAGTGATTGTAGCGGTGATTCTTATTTCGATTGTGTTGAAGGCACTTGCTCTAATTGCGGCAAGTCTTGGCGATGGATTGAAGTTTTCACCTTTGACCACATAGAGCAAGTAGAGGAAATAAAAGAGGACGACCATCTTTGATGGTCGTTAACTTTATGTTAAATTCGCGGCCGGCCACTAACTTTACATAAATTTTACTCAAACTCTGTTGTTTCTTAACAGTCAAATGTGGTATTATATATATACAAGAAACGAAAGGGGAATATACCTAATGAAATTCATCATCGAAGTCGCTCTGTCTGTTTGGCTCACCTCGTCCGCGTTTATGCTTTGGTTCTGGGGCACAGCTTTCTTTACTACCTTTGTTCGCGATGGTAAGGTTATGCTAATGCCGTTTGGACATTTTCTCTATATTCATTTCTGCCCCATCGTCCACACCATCAAATGCTTTAAAATTATGCGACGATATGCCGAGTTGAAAGATGCACAAAAAGAAAGACGCAGAGTGTAAACTCCGCGTTAATTTTTCACCCGGGCAGTGATGTAAATTCTATGTTAAGGAATTACCCGGCCCGAAATTTAACAAAAAGTCAACATTCTAATAATGCCCTCTTAACACTACTATGGTATAATATCGGGGGAGACGCCAGTTAGTCACAACTAACTCCAGTTAGTTTAGGCTAACTAACTTTTTCGGACTTCGGACTTCCCCTCTTCAGTATAGCACATTTTGTGTTAAGAATCAAGCATTTTTGTGTTAAGTTTAGGTTAAGTTCACACTTTAGTATACTACCATAGTAGCACTTTACTATGCTAAAGTGGTAAGACGCTAAAGTCCTACTATTTGACTATACTATAAATTTATGTTATAATTATTTTAGAAAGGATAAGGAGGGGTTATATTGCGTGGCAAGCTGGAAGCTGGACATAAAACGAACAGGCCAGCTGGAAAACCGGCCCGCGAGCTGGAAGCTGGACAAGCTGGAAATTTTCCGGCCGGACACGCGAGCTGGGAAGCTGGAAGTAAAACGCTGACAAATTTACAACCCATCTCGCTGGAAAATTTCTGTCAATAAGCTGGAGAAAAAATATCTCCCATTCTAGTATAACATAAATTATTTATTTTGTCAAATAAATAATTATTTTTTTAATTTAAAATAAAATTTTTTTATTATTAAAATAATTTAAAATAATTTAAAAATAATTAAAATACTTTTATTTTGAAAAATAAAAATTGGAGGCGCGAAAAATGTATTATATAATTTCAGAGAAAGGATATATTACGGCGCAAGCTGGAATTGGTTATAAAGGAAAAAAGATGTATATATGTTATTCAGATAATTATATTAAAGACTGGGCCAAAAGCTGGGATAACACCGCTACGCCAGAACTTTTTGGTTATAAAATATTACCCAGTGATTTTCAATTTGATCATTATATAAATTTTGAAACAGGTGAAATACGATGAAAGAGGGTTTACATTTATCCGATGCATTAACTTTAGAAAAACCACAATACCAACGCGGACGTCTTAATCTTTTGGTAGCACAGACTGGCCAGGGCAAAACAACCGCCGCAGTCCACACTATTCCTGAACAACTAGGAGTCCAGCCGCAACGCTGTCTCATTCTTATCGACACAACTATGGGAGAGGAAGAAAAGATAGCACTTGACGAATGTCAAATGTGGGGCGAGAAGCTGGAAAAGCCCTACATTCTCAACTATCAAAAATTCGCCGCAATGGTCAAGCGCGGCGAAATTGTAGCATCAATGTTTGATTACATTGCGTGCGATGAAATTCACAATTTAATTAAATATGTAAGAATAGATGAAGCCAACATCTGGCGACGCAACCCAGAAAGTGACCGCGATGTTATTTGTCTACTACTCGCACACGAATCACTTTCTTATGTAGCTATAGATACCCTTCTCCACTGGGCAGAACTACAAGGCATTTGGTGGTTTGGTCTCACGGCCACAGCAGACAACTTAGAAAAATGGCCACGACTCAAATCCTATATTAATGAAATCCAAATCCAAGAACAATTAATGGCCTATGAAGTATTCCAAAAATACTCATACACTAATGTTCATACACTACTCGCCGCAAACCCAGAAGTTAAACGCCTTATCTTCGCGCCCACTATAGAACTCGCAGAACAATTCGCGCACGAAATTAAAGAAAATACTGGACGAAAAGTAATGTGTATCTGGTCTAAACGAGCGACAAAAACTTTATCCGCGGGCCAGTTAGATACAATCCAATATTTACAGCAAAAGCATAGTTATCCTCAAGACATAGATGATATTATAGCTACAGAGGCTTATGCTACAGGCTGGAATCTAATGGATGATAATGTTCAAATCGTAATAGTTCATAGCGGTAATAAAGACATTCAAATCCAATTCCCAGGAAGAAAGCGCGGAGACTGGCAAATACAATATAACTATGATAGCCAATTAGCATTGAATGATAAGCGCCAGGAGAGATATACAAAAGCAAGAGAACGCATTAGTAGTCAAGAGTGGATAGTGCCAGAAGAATACTTAAATAGAAAATTAAGCAAACAAGACAAAGAAGAACTAATTAAATTACTTAACTACCCTAAAAAATGGACTTCACTTAAAAAAGACCTATCTCAAAATTATAAAATTGAACAAACCGGTAGTGGTATTCAATATGGACATATGATTACTAAGATTTAAAAAGGTAGAAACATTAAAAAAATTTTTATCCGGGGGTGACTACTACACCCCCGGATAAATTTTTTTTTAATAAAAATTACTACCAATCAAATATTTGACAAAAGTGAAAATTAGGCGCACACCCATCTACTCTACTTACCATTTCTACCCTACCTTCCCTACCCTACCGAAATTTTCCCTACCAAATTTTTCCTACCCTACCAATCGCCCTATCCTACTCCTTACCTACTATATACCTACCTTCTTCTCCTATCTTTTGTTTACTAGGATGTACCATTCTGGAAACCTATCCACTGGTTTTTTATTACACAAATAAAAATTTGTAGGGCCGTCGCGCAAAGCGCTCCGGCTCGTGGCTTGTTCCAACTTTTTCGCTGCGCGAAAAAGTTGGAAGGCCACGAAATTTCATTTCATTTTATAATTTCATTTTCATTTCAAATTAAAATTTCATTTTGTAATTTCATTTTCAAACTCCCTATATTATACTTGCTACAATTTCAATTTCATTTTTCCCGCAATTTCAAATTTGGAATTTCATTTTCATTTGTCCTTAAACATACCCCTACAAAATTATTATTTGACTTTCCCTAAACCCTATGGTATAATAAAAGAAAAAGGAGAAGTAGTATAATGTTTAATGCGCTTGCTATGACACACATTACCAAACAATACAGAAACGATATGCTAACCTATTGGCAAAAGCTCATTAAAAATATTGAGTGGGCAGCATATCATGGCTATGATTACTATATACTTGACCCACATGAATGGCAACATATGGATAAGTTGCGCGAATATGGCTTTGAAATTAACTATAATGATGTTTCGCATCAATATGTTGTAAGGTGGGATGTATAATTTCATTTTCAAGTAATTTATAGCATACCGAATAGTAACTAATAATTATTATTCCTGAAAGGAGGCCTCCTATGATTGACAATGATTTTTGCGCGGAAAAGATGCTTAATGTTGCTAACCAAGCAAAACGAGAATTGGAAAATAAAGAATTTCAAGATGCGGTAGATAAGATTACTACTGCCGCAAAAAGTGGCGCAACAAAAGTCCGAATTACTTGTGCTTACGAAACCACTAAAATTACACTAGAGCATTTAGGATTTCAAGTTAAAATGGCAAATTATATAACCAATTATTCAAGTAGTGGTGAAGATTATCACACCTATTACGAGGTGAGTTGGGATGGCGAATGAATATCCTATTGATGAGGAATTTTGGAAATGGTGGAATACCTACTGGGCAAGGCAAAATTCCACGAATAAAAAAGTTGACATTTCATTAGATTTCTGTTATAATAATTATATAAAGGAAATAAGAAAGGAAAATCCCGAATATGGAACTGTTGAATTTCATGAATACCCACTCCGACTGGAAGACTCTGCTCGCAGCTGAACCCTACTGTCTGGATATTCGTGAGGACGAGATTGATGGCGAACATTACTTCCTTTTGAAGTATAATATGATTTTGTCTGATATGAGTCTGCGCGAAGTGCAGGAAGCTCGTGGTTCCATTTTCCGCCAGAACGAAGAAGGCTATTGGGTTTGTGTTTGCTATCCGTTTGATAAGTTCTTTAACTATGGGGAGCAGTATTCTGCGGTGAACGACATTGACTGGACTACTGCGTCTGTTCAGCAGAAGGTTGACGGTTCTCTTATCAAGATTTGGTGGGACTATGATGGTTGGATTATCTCTACTAATGGTTCCATTAATGCGTTTAAGGCAGAGTGCGGCGATACCACCTATGGTAAGTTAGTTGAAGAAGTAACTGATCGTATTCCTGATTTCTTCAAGATGCTTGACCGTGACTATACCTACATGTTTGAACTTACTTCTCCGTACAATCATATCGTTGTGCGCTATGAGGGTATTAATCTTTGGTATCTTGGCCGGCGCAACATTTTAAATTACGAAGAGGATCGTGAAGGTCTGCGGCTGGAAGGCTTACTGTACCCCGAAGTGTACCCCCATCATTCTCTTGCAGAATGTATTGCGGCGGCTCATGAAATGGGCGATGACGAAGAAGGCTATGTTGTGTGCGATGCGCACTTCAACCGCATTAAGATTAAAGGCGACGAATATCTTACCCTCCATAAGATGCGTGGTAATGGCCCGCTGACTGTTCTGCGCGTAGTAGAAATGTGGCAGAACGAAACCCTAGACGATTTCGTTGCTTACTATCCTGAGTTCAAGGATTTTGTTGATAATGTAATTCAGCACATTCGCTATTACATTGAGGTGTGTGATACTGCCTTCAAGGTAGTGTCTAGCGTTGTTGGAGCAATGGGTGAACGTCGTGATTTTGCGATGTATGCTAATACTTATATGCCTATTGTGCGTTCTTTCCTGTATGCGCGGCTAGACGAAAAGGTAGAGAATGCTGCTACCTATTTTGTAAAGATGCGGCCGCGTTCCTTAGCTTCTTATTTAGCGGCAGAATTGGATAGGGTACAAGCGGGAGTAGAGGAAGATGAATAAGTACATAGTAGAGTTGTTAATAAAATTATACTTTATGGCTGTATGTGGATTAGGAATTATTTATAACATCACAGAGTTAATAAAAGTAATTAAGAGGTATAAAAATAATTAAATGGAAAAAGCAGTTTGGTTACGAATAGGAGCAGTAGCTTATTGTAGTTACTGTAGTTGCTGCGTATCTCAACGAGAAGCAGAAGTTTATAAATATTGTCCACGATGTGAACATGAAATAGAGGCAATAGTAGATGAACATTGAGTGCCCATATTGTGGCGGCCGCATGACACTAAAAGAAGTACCAAATATGAAGTGTATGTCATATTATTGTGAAAATTGTATTGCGATTATTCACCTTACACACTATGATGAAGAATATGTAAAAGAATTTCTCAATACTATTAAAAAGAAGAAGGATAAAGTAGAATGAATAGAGAAACAGATGATTTAATTCCACGGGCAGCAGATGATTTAATTTCAAGAGCAGCATTGATTGATGAGCTGATGGCAGGCTGTATGCCACTTGACCTGCCTGGCCTATCTGGTATAACCGGTGATAAATCAACCATCCGAGATTATATTGATTCTGCGCCCGCCGTGGACGCTGCGCCGGTGGTGCATGGACGATGGAAAGATAATGGCAATGGGACTGTAAGTTGTAATTGGTGTGCTACATGGTTCCCAAAAATACGACAATCACAACTACTATTCTGCGGATATTGTGGAGCTAAAATGGAGGACTAAATGAATAGGTTATATGTACCAGCTGATATTCAATGTTTTTGGTGCAATGGTCATATGCAAGAAAAAGGCGCTACTTGTATGGGTAGTGGCCTAAATTGCGTATCATATTTCTGTAAGGATTGCGGCGGAATAGCACATTTTGCGCGCCACGATGATAGAATTATTAAGACTTTTACTATCGGTTATGATACCAAGGAAAAGGAACATCATGAATGATTATTGCCCTTGGTGCTCTGCCCCAGAAACTAATTGTCCTCATTGGATAGGACTCGATTGTGAATTAATAGAAAAAGAAATAGATTTTAAAGCACTAGAAAGGTATTTATTAAAGGTGTGTAAAGATGAATAGAGCATGTGAAAGATATTTTCAAGAAGATATTTGTGAACCTGATAACACTACTGTGCGGCAAGCCTATTATGCTGGTTTCCGCAGAGCTTATAAAGGAGGAGTAGAAGGCAAGGCACAATGGATAATTGATAAAGAAAATAAAATAGCTGTTTGCTCCAATTGTAAGTGTGGAGTAGATAAATATATCAGTTATCATTACAACTATTGCCCACGATGTGGCTTCACTATGTGGGAGGACAATGAAAATGAATGAAATCGTAGAAATCCTTATGCGGCGAGATGGCGTCTCGCGGCTTGAAGCTGAAAACCTTATAGCAGAATGTAAAGAAGAACTATGGGATGCGGCTGCCCGCGGAAGTTATCAAGAGTGCGAAGATATTGTGGCTTTATATTTAGGCTTGGAACCTGACTATCTTGAATATTTACTATGGTAAAATTAATATTATGGTTATTTGGGTATATAATTGGTATCCCACTTGGTATTTTATTTGGTAAATGGCTAGCTAAACATTTTTAAGGGGCATACTATGAAAAAGATAATTTCAATTTTAATTCTGGTTATTCTTATAGGAATATTACTATGTGGTTGCTGTCACAAAACCTATACTGACGGTAGCAAAACAATATATAATCATTTTACTTTAATTCGTGTAGATAGTGACCCAATAGCAGGTGGCACCAGACTAGCATATGATAAAAATACGAAGATTGTTTATTTATTTGTAGAGCATGGTATGTCTCCTTATTATATCGTTATAGATGGAAAACCTACTATCGCAATTTATGGAGTAAATTATGAATATCAAGAACAAAATTATTAAATGGCTTGGCGGCTATACTCAAAATGAACTTATAGAGCAAAAGAGAATTGAAATTTGCCGCACAGAAAAGCAAATTTTTCCAATCGTTACTGAATTTGCTATTGATGCTGAATTTTATGAGGCCGCAAAAGATTCCACTACAATAGAGCATAATCTTTGTTGTCAAATAGTAGAATTTATATCTAAATATCATCTTGTTGAGTATACAACTATTTATGATGAAGCAAGCAATTGCTATATTATGCGCGCGAAAGCATATGTGAGGGAACCATAATGATAGCATTGGATAGAGAAATGCCAAAAACTTGTATTGAATGTCCTTGTATGGGAACATATGATATACCCAATGATAAGAATGAAATATATATGTTCCGTATATGTCATGGTAATTATATGACTATTTATCAGACCACTATGACTAAATATAAGGAAAATGAAAATATCCAGCAAGAATGGATGAATTTACCACGACCAGAATGGTGTCCTTGGATAGATGTGGGTAGTGCAGGTTTAAAGTGGACAATGACTTATCCAGACGACTATGACGACGAAGAACGATGGCATCATAATATGGCTGGCTTTGGAGGAGATTATTAATGACATTACGAAATTGTCCACTTTGCGGCAAAAACCTTATGCGTCATTTTGAAGAAGGATTGGCGCGCCGTGATGAATTTGGCGAAATGTGGTTTACTGAAAAAACTGAAAAATTCATTGAATGTCTTACTTGCGGGCATACTGCTTCTGGATGGGAAGAAGAAGAGGCAGAAGAAGAATGGAATACAAAAGACCCTGATGAATGGGAATTAAGGTGGTGGAAAAAGCAATGCGGTATGTAAAAAAACCAATTGCGGTTGAAGCAATTCAATGGACGGGTCATAATTTTGACCAAGTAAGTAATTTTATAACCAATGCGCCAGTAGTAATTATGGCAAATAATGATTTAGTTATCTCTACTCTTGAAGGAGATATGCACGCGCCTGCTGGTAGTTATATTATTCGCGGCGAACCATATCACGAATATTATCCTTGCCGCCGCGAAGTGTTTGAGGCTACATATGAGCCTGTGGAGGAATAAATGTCTTATTATAGAGAAAATCATTTAGGTTCCTTTGACTGGGAATTTTTAGCTATTGCTATTATTCTTTTAATTGTATTATATCTTATGCGTTCTTGCGCGAGTGAAAACCTATGGAATAATGGTATTTGTTCTTATTGCGGCGGTCATTATAAATTTCAACAGGCTATTGGCCATAATCATTATACCGAATATATGTATACTTGTGATAAATGCGGCCATAGTATTGAGGTGGCACAACATTATCCAGAGGTCAACAATGAATGAAGAATTAATCTATCGTCGCGATTGTGATTTATTTGCTGAATCACTTGATTATGAAGGTATGATTCATGACACGATGGCAGAATATGGATTTACTTGGCTTAATAATAAAGGTGAACAAGATGACCCCGACCATATTTTTGATTTCGCATGTGCGATACTACAAAAAGCGCAAAATGTAATTGATAGCGCAGATACAATTGCCTATGAAAAAAACTTTGTTTCTGCTGATGACACAATAACTACTTACTTGACTTATGAAGAAAATGATAATGAACAAGAATATTAAAGATTATATTGAGCAAGCGGATTATAATGAACTTCTTGACATTATGGAGTGCGCAAATAATCGCATTTTAAATCTGGTTGCTGTAAAAGAAAATCCTTGGGAATGGTTAATGTATGTAATGAAGGTGGCCGCAGATTATAAAGAACGCTTACATCTTGTGCCCGCACCACAAGAACAATATCATTGTAATTGTGCGAATAATAATTATGAATAAGTATGTAATAGAAAATATACTTTCTTTAAAAATAATAAGTAAGGAGACAGGAGAGGTTTTAGCTGAATGGAAACCTCTGATGATAAATGAAAATGATTACACATTTAGTAAAGAAACCAGGTGGTTATATATGCCACAATTGCCGAATGAAACAGCAGGAAATTAAAGAAACCTGCTGGTTTTGTGGTTATTTTTTCTCTAATTATGAGATTGTACTATTGGAGAATTATAAGGAGCAAGAGAATGATTAAAGCAGAGGAATTTTCTAATGCCGATGAACTTCAGCATTTCATTAATACTCATAATATAAAAAGAGAAGATATTATTGATATAAAATGGGCGGCTACTAGTCATTGTAGTACTTATGGTTTACTAGTCTATGAAGCGTCAATAGAGCCATCCACACATGAAGTAAATAGTATTACTTCTTCAGATTTTACTTATACGGGGTTTGGACTATAATATGTTTAGAGTAAAATATTTTGACAATGAAAAAACATTAGAATACCTTCTAAATACTTATTGCGAAGATAGACATGATATTGTAGATATTATTTTTGCTTGCACTAATATGTGCGAACATGGTTATCTCATTTATGAAACTAATGAAGTATTTAATCCAGATTACTATCAAAAAAATATTTGACAAAATCCCCAATTTCTGCTATAATTATTATAGTAAAGAGAGAGGGGATAATTCATTATGGAGATTATGAAGGCTACTACCGCTCGTAAGATGACTGTAAATGCTATTGAAGAAAAGCGTGCTCGTATGTTGGACATGATGAACACTCGCATTATGACCAATATTTCTCTGGGCAAGTTTGAATGTGATTTTCTGATTGACTCTCCTGCACTTCAAGATGAGCTCTTTGATTATTTTGCTTCTCTTGGCTATGCGGTGCGTTTTTCACCTGCGGGTAAACAGCACACTCTAAACTGCCCGAATAGCCGCGTTATGACTGTTTCTTGGGAGGATGCTATACAGTGAGTAAGTTTTGTTGTGTTTGTGGACGCGAAATAATAACCGAGTTGCCCTACTATTGCGAAGGTTATAATACCTTTACTTGTTCTAATGAATGCCATGATGTGCATCGTTGGGATGTGCTTGCCGCGCGATTTAATGTAGAGGGACAGCACTCCTATTTCGTAACAAATAATCATCTCTATGAAATAGGTGATGAAAGAGATGAGCCATATGGAATGGGCGGCCGCTATTATGTAATACAATTTGATGATGGAACTATGCGCGATACACACTCGCTTTGGTTTATTGCCGATGTCCCAAAATCCAAGCGCAAGATTTTTAAGCAGAATGCGCGTTTTATACAGAGAGGAGAATGTGGATATTATGCCTGAATTTGTTATGACTGTAGGTATTAGTGGTAGTGGTAAGAGCCATTGGTGTTATAGTCAGCATAACATTGCCACTGATATAGTGGCAGATTCTGATATGGTAAGGCGAGAGCTATGGGATGATGCTAATGACCAGCAGAATCCCGATAAGGTGTTTAGTGAAATGTTCGCGCGCACCAAGTCAGCTCTTTCTCATAATATTAATGTTTTTTATTGTGCTACTAATCTTAATATGAAGTATCGTATCCATACTCTCAATCAAATTAAGCGTCGTTTCCCTGATGTTAAGTGCCGTGCCGTTGTATTTAATACTCCTCTTTCCATTTGTAAGGAATGGAATAAGAAGCGCGAGCGTCAAGTCCCTGATTGGTTATTTGAGCGGCAGATTAAGCAATTCCAGATGCCGGTCTATAATGAGGGATGGGATGTAATTGAAATTGTTACTCTAGCAGAATATAACGGAATTGAATTTTCTCATTCTATGTGGAATGATGTCCGCGCTATTGGATCACAAGATAATCCACATCATACTCTTACTCTATATGACCATTTGCAGGCTTGTATTGATAATCTAAATCTGTCTAAACTACCTATTGATGATGAAGAAAGTAAAAATTTATGTATCGCGGCCGCATTGCATGATGTAGGCAAAGCATATACGCGTTCATATGATGAAAATGGAGTAGCTCATTATTACTCTCATGACAATTACAGCGCTTATATTGCTATGAATATGCGCTGTAATCTAGAGGTTATTCAGCTAGTAAATTATCATATGAAGCCTTATGATACTAATGCTTCTTTTGTATGGGAAAAGCGCCTAGGCGAAGAACTATGGAAGAAGATTCTTATTCTACACGATGCGGACGAAAGGAGCCATTGATGAATGAAATATTACAGTGAAGAAGAATTGAAACATATTCTTCCTTTACATTATTGGCAACAAGTCATTAAACGAAATACCGCAATTTCTATCCGCTTTTGCCGCGATTGTCCTTATTTCATTAGTGATTATATTCCTGATGAAGAGGGGCGATATAGCGGTTGGTGCGAATGGCGCTCCGAAAGTGAAGATGGATGGCATTATGAGGTAATGGAAGATAGTTTCTGTGATGAGGATGATATAGTAGATGTCTATTAGTTTAGTTATGTGTTTATTTATCATATTCTTTGTAATTTATGAAAGCACGCATGATAGTAGTTGGCCAGGAGGCCGCGCCTGATGGAAGTTTTGACTAATAAGTATCCAGGTATTATGATAATATGTGAAGGGTGTGGTGCCGTTTTAGCAAACATCCAACGAAGTGATATTTATGGAGCAAACCTTGTATATTGCCCACTATGTAAATTTCAAAATGTTTTAGAATATGATAAAAACTATGAAGGAGAAGTAAAAAGTGATTCTTGATTTAATTGCTTGGGGCTTCGCGGCCGGAGCCTTATTTAGCACCTTTTATTTTCTTATCCAAGACCGATGGTTTTGGAGCACTTTAAGTGTCGTTTTCGCGGCAATGATGATTGATTTTGGCATCTTATTGATGCCTTTTTGAGGTGAGAATTATGTACGATCCTAATTATGCAACTTTTATACCACGAGGATGGGAGTGCCCACGATGCCATCGTGTATATAGTCCATCGCAACCTTTTTGCTTATATTGCAATGATAAAAGAATAACTTATGGGTCTACGACTGCTATTCCAACGTGGATTTATAAGGAAGAAGATACAACGACTGGTTCATTTCCATCATATGCTAAATATGGCTCTATAACAGCAGATGATGATGTTATTCGTCGTAACTATTACGATGATGAAGATTTATGGGGCAAGCCGCTATGACTAATTATGGAAATATAGTTTGTCCATGTTGTGGAACATTATTGAATGTAGTAATCAATAGTATGGGAGAAGCGCACGCTACATTAGAAAATCCTATACTAAATACTCCTTATTCATTGGCTACAAATCAGATAATACAAACTCAAAACACAAATTGTTCAATGTCAGATTTAATAAACCTTATGTTAAATAAAGGAGAATAAACGCTAATAGATAAAGAAGAGGAAACGAATAATGATTACTTCTGCGGCATGTCGTGTAACTCTGGCTAATGGCGAACGTGTAACTTTACGTTGCCATAGGCATTGTGACGTATTTGAAACATTAAAGTTACTTCATGTAGATTATGATAAAGCAAGTGTAGAACAGGGCTTTATTGATTGGAATTGGTTAGAAGAAAAAGAAGAATTTGTTTCGCGCGTGGAAGCCTTTAAGCGAGCGCAATGGGCGGACCAAATTCCAAAATGGAAAGCATTAACCGAATTATTTTCAGAGGACTTATATTAATATGAAATATCCAATGCGATTACTAGAAAATTATGATTACTACAAAGATGGAATTGATTCACAAACTTTATGCTGGGATCATGATAATTTTAAAGGAAAATTTCAAGTCGGAGATTTATGTGAGTGCCCAGAAGATGCTATCATAGGCCGTGATTTATTCACGGCAGATGACTTCATTGAAGTTTTACGATTCGGTATGGATTTAGCAAAGAAGGGATATACTGACATTGATGTAACTCGTTTTACTTATACCGATAGAGAGGAATATTGTGATAATTTATAAGGAGAGAAAATGTTATTAATTATTACTTTAGCTATCATAACTATATTTAATATAATATTAATATATTGTAATCATGAATTCTGGGATGAAGATTTAATAGATATATTCGCAAGTGTTTTTGGTATTATTGGTGGTATCGCACTATTTTTAACATCGGTGTTTCTTATCATCAACCTCTGTGCTGCTCCTCTTAATCAAGCGGAGTATGAAGAACGTTACTATAAACTAGAACAAAAGGTGCAGCACATTGATTCTTTTAATAAGGAAGAAATTATAAAAGAAGTAGATAAATGGAACAACGATTATCGTGCGAATACTCATGGCGTCAACTCCCCTTGGGTGAATTGGTTTTACACAATTGATACTAGCACTACAAATTTGATAGAAGTTGATTATTGACTTTAATAAGAAATTATTATATAATATATACATAGAAAAGAAAAGGAGAAAAAATATTATGAATAACTTTTTTAATGGCATGTTTGGTAAGGTAAAGAATGGCATGTGCCGTATTTCTATGGACGGTAAGATTGCAATTAGCACTCCTAATGGTTATAAGACATATGATGTGAATACTGGCTCGCTAGTAAACTGTGATGATTTTGCTTTTGATATTGGGCAGGATTTCTTCTTTATTATTCCAACCAATAAGGTTCAAAAGGGCGATATTATTCTTGCAGGCGGCAAGCCTTGTTGTGTAATTGATGAAATGCCTAATTCTCTAAAGGTTCTTCGTTATGAAGATGGCGCGATTCAGGAAGTAGCTATTGAAAAGCATTTCTTTATGGGAAAGCAGTACTTCTATGGTAAGATTGTTTCTATGTTTGGTAATCTTGCTAAGGATGGAAACATGAATAATATGATGAAGTATATGATGATGTCTGAAATGTTTAAGGGCGGTAATAGCTTCGGTGGAAATAATTCTGTGCTACCAATGATGATGTTTATGAATGGCGGCATGGGTAACATGTTTGATGGAATGTTTGATTTTAGTACTGCTGAAGAGAATAAGGAGGCTTAATTAATTATGGGCGGCGGATATTGGGATACTAATACTGTAACTGCTTATACCACGGCTAATTATGGTGTAAAGGATATTAGAGATCTTGGCACTTTTAGAGTACAAGAAGTTTATCGCGCGAATCGCCTTGATTCTATGCTTAATCCCAAAAATGTTATAAGAGAATGCTGTGACAGCGAAGACCATCCACATTCCCTCCCTATAATTCTTGCGCTTGATGTCACCGGCAGTATGGGACATGCCGCCACAATGTGTGCGGCAAAACTAGATGAAATTATGACAGAGCTTTATAAGAATAATAAGGATGTAGAGTTCTGTGTTATGGGAATTGGCGACCTGGCCTGTGATGATGCCCCTCTTCAGGTAACTCAATTTGAAAGTGATATTAGAATCCTAGACCAGACCACTAAAATCTATTTTGAAGGCGGTGGCGGTGGCAACGGGTATGAATCTTATACTCAGGCATGGTATTTCGGGCTGCATAATTGTAAGCTAGATTGTTGGAATCGTGGAGAGCGAGGTATCATTATTACTCTCGGGGATGAGCCTTTGAATCCTTATCTCCCCTATCGTCAGCTTCGTAATACAATCGGTGGAGAGATTTCGCATGATGTAGAGACTAAGCAGCTTTATAAAGAAGCCTGCGAAAAGTTTGAAATTTATCATATTGCAATCACGGATGAAAGTTCTTATAACTGGTATAAGGACCAAATTAATAATACTTGGGCTCCGCTGTTAGGCTCTAATTTTATTACAGCTGAAAGCAAGCAACTACCACAAATCATTTCTGGTATTGTAAATAATTATTCTTGCGTAGCAGCTAGTGACCCAGTAGTATTTAATGACGAAGGCATTTCTTGGTAATAAAATAAAGGAGTAGTTTATGGAAGTTAAAGTTGTAATTGGTGCAAATTACGGCGATGAATCTAAGGGGTTAGTATCTGGATGTTTGGCGCGCGAAGCTATTGAAAACCAAAATAAAAAGGTTCTTACTGTACTTTATAATGGTACAAGTCAACGAGCACATACATATCAAAACAAGATTTATCGTCTTGAAGGTACTGGAGCGGCTCACGGTGCTGATACGTTCTATCATCGTGCCTTCGTTGTAGATCCGATTATTCTTTGGCTTACCAAAACTACTCCTATTATTGACCCTCGTTGTAGGGTTATTTTTCCATGTGATGTTTTGTATGGGCAAACACGCGAAAAGCAAGTAAAACATGGTTCTTGCGGGTGCGGGCTTTTTGCTGCCGTTAAAAGAGCAGAAGCAATGCAAGAACCATATATAGTAGGAGATTTTTTCCTTCCTGAAAATCATGCTTTTTATCAAAAAATTCAGTGTACTGATAGATGGTATGATTATGAACCGAATGAAATTCATAACTTACCTAATTTTTTACGTGCTGTTAAATGGGTAAAAGAGAATTGTAGATTTTTACGTTTTGAAGATATAGTTGAACAATATGATACTATTATTTTTGAAGGCGGTCAAGGTTTATTATTAGACCAAACAAATACTGGTGATTTCCCGCATTTAACCCCTTCTTCTACCGGCGGTCATTTTATTCATAATGACATTGAACAATTAGGCGTGCGCGCGGACCTCTTTTATGTTTCGCGTTCTTATATGACACGTCATGGTAATGGCCCTATGGATAAAGAAGTCAAAAAGGAATGGATTAATCCAGATATTGTTGATTTAACTAATCAGCCTAATGAATGGCAAGGCACACTACGATATGGCCTATTAGATGTGGATAAATTAAATACTCGTATAATTAGGGATGCGGCGCAATATAATTGTAATAAAACCATTAATTTGGTTTATACGCATTTAAATTATACTGATAATAAATTAGCTTCTATTCATGGTAAAATTAATATTACAAAACCAGATTTTGTAACTACAATGTGGGGATCGGATAAAAAAGATTTTATAGAAAAAATTGATGTTTGACTTTCTTTAAATTTTGTGTTATAATATTTATAGAAAGTGAAAAGGAGATACTTATTCTATGAATAAAAACGAGGTTTTCGCGCATTTCTCTTCCATTTTGAACGATATGTTGGACACCTCTCTTTTCTTTGAAACCTTCTGGCAGGCGCCGTATTCTTCAGAAGATTTTTATGGTAGCTATGATGATGAAGCCCTGCCAGAGAATTTAAATATCAAATTTGGTGCGACTCGCGGTTGTATTGTAGACGACTATTATGATTATGTTGTCAAATTTGATGTTGAAACCGATGCTATGGGCTATGCTTGTGAACGAGAAGAATATCTCTATAATGAAGCTAGCCGCGAAAACCTCAACCAGTATTTTGCTGAATGTGTCTATCTAGGCACTTATACCAAGGTTATTCATTTCTATGATTATTATGAAATCTCTCGTCATATGAATTGGTATGGCTATGACTGGCGAGAATTTGAACAGGATTTTATGGCGCACGAAGATGACTTTGGCGATATTCATGATATTGTTATCTCTGTGCCGCTTTATGCCTATCCTAAGGCTAAGCCACATCGTCCTATGGGTATCGCGGGCACTTATGATGATAACGAATATGTAAACAAGGCTCAGAAAATCTATAGCCCCATGCGTAATGAGAACCTCATTGTCGCAGTAGATTTTATTCGCCAGTATGGTGAAGAAGAATATCATCGTATCACTGATTTTCTTCTGCGCGAAAATATAAATGATCTTCATCAAAATAATTTGGGGGATATTGACGGTCATTATATTCTGCTGGATTATTCTGGCTATCATGATGGTTATAGTGGCACTGATGAAGAAGAGTATTAAGAAAGGATAAAATTATGATTGATAAAATGGGCGACCGCTTCAAGGCATATGAAAATGTAAATCGTTTTTATCTTCCAAGGAGGATGCCTTGTATTCTGCGACTGGATGGTAAAGCTTTCCATAGTTATACAAAGGGTTTTAATAAGCCTTTTGACCGCGTATTTATGGAAGCGATGTGGGATACGGCAAAACAGCTTTGTCAGAATATTTCTGGCGCAAAGCTGGCTTATATTCAGAGTGATGAAATTTCTATTCTTCTAACGGACTATGATACTCTAGAAACAGAGCCGTGGTTTGGTAAGAATCTACAAAAAATGTGTAGCGTTGCCGCGAGTATGGCTTCTGTATTCTTTTATAAGGCGCATGACCTTGCCATTAAAGATTATGTTGAAAATTGTGAGGAAAATGAGTTTATTATTCCTGAATGGATTGAAGCGCATTATAAGGCACAGGAAAGTAAATTAGCAGTTTTTGATTGCCGTGCTTTTGTTCTTCCTAAAGATGAAGTAAATAACTATTTCCTTTGGCGGCAAAAAGATTGTGAACGTAATGCCGTAAGTATGGTAGCGCGCACCTTATTCTCTGATAAAGAGCTTGAAGGCAAGCCAACAGAAGAGCGCAAGCAAATGATGAAAGAACAGCATAAGGTTGACTGGAATTTAATTCCCTCTTTCTATCGCGAGGGCGTATGTGTGCGAAAATATGATAGCACGGAGACTTGTTTAATTCCAGGTAAAGAACCAATTACGGTTTCGCGCAAGCGGTGGGGAGTAGATATGAATATTCCTTCTTTTCAAGAACATCCAGAATATGTAAATGAGTTAGTCAATATTTGACTAACTTTTTAATTTATGATATAATAATAGTATCAAAGGAAAGGAATAAAATATTTTGAAAAGTGATAGTCATTTGTTTAAGTTGGCGCGCGAATGTAGTTTCAAATCTGATTATAGTGGTTGTGGACGAGCTCGTATAGGATGCGTAGTAACATATCGTGGAACCGTTCTGGCAAAAGGCTTTAATACCGACCGTACGCATACCGACCAAGCTAAATATAATAAATGGCGTTATAAGGAATGTGGAAATAATTATCTACCTTCTAAGAATCACGCGGAAATGATGTCGCTTTCTAAAATAAAATATCTAGATATTGATTTTTCTAAAGTTCATGTTTATGTCTATCGTGAACTTAGGAACGGAAAACTTGGAATGGCTAGGCCCTGTCCTGCTTGTATGGCCGCGATTAAAAAACTCGGCATTAAGCATATTCATTACACAACCGATAGCGGTTATGCCGCGGAAAGGATTACAGAATGAAGGAAGTCGCAAAAATCTGTTACGGTTCCCAGAATTATAGATTGGATGGCCCTGAATCTGATTATGATTACAAAATCATTATGATGCCAGAATTTAATGATTTTTATAGCTATCATAAGGTAGACAAGAATGATTTGCCTGAAGGCTACGATCCAGAGCATTACAATGTTATGAGCATTCTTACTTTTGATAAGAATGTGCGTAATGGTAATATCAATGCTGTTGAACTTCTCTTTTCACGACATAGCGAAGTAAAAGACCCTTATTTTGATTTCTATCTCAATAAAGTGCGGAAAGCATACAGAGAAGGATATATTTTTTCCGTTTGGGATAAGTTTATTGTTACGGTTGAGGGAATGATTAAGAACTCGCTTGACCGCTATGGGGTCAATCGTAAATCAGCTTCGCGCGCACTGTATCTTATCAATCTTTGTTATTTTATCGCAGAGCATGATTTCGCTATGGATTATACTACTTGGAATGAAGAGCGAGTATTTGCCGATGCTCGTGAACTGCGTTTTAATGAAGATAAGGAACTTCCTACAAAAGAAGCAATTTTTGCCACTTTTGAAGATATGAAGCGCTTCGCGGATGAATGCCGTAATTATTATCATCTTATGAACTCGCAATCAGAACTTGATTTAGTTGCTTCATGGAATGATGATTTAGAAAAATATATGAAAAATGTAGTAAAGGAGCATTTAAAGAAAGAACTATGACATTATTTAAAAATAAAAAGCAAAAAAGCGCATTAAATTATAGTTTAGATAAGGCATTAGAAACTGCGCGATTGCGCGGTGAAAATCATTTTTACTTTACTGTATTAGATGGTGAATATGATAGGGTAAAGGCTTGGACAGTTACGCGTCGTCTTATGATAGAATTAAGTCATAAACAAGATAATGATTTAGTATATAAAATTAGTGGAATTTAAAGGAGGAAATAGTGTGAGAAAAGCACAATATGACGACATTTATACAGAGTGGATTGAAAATCATGTGTTCTTAGAATTTGATGAATATGAAGATGAAGAAGCCTTCGCAAGACATCTCGCAAGGTTATATCATTGATTTATATAATCAATTTGCTCGTAATGAAAATGTCGTTTCTACCTTTAAGATACATGGACAAAACTATTGTATTAGAGAAATAAATCAATTTGAATGGGGCCATCCTGTCTTTGATAAAAGTATAGATGATGACTTTGATAATTATTATGTTTATAATACAATAGAAGAAGCACAAGGATACATAAAATTTTTAAAGCGATTGGAAGGAAGTCGTATATAATATGTGTAAGTATTGTGAAAATAATGAAAGCTTTAATTTTTATTCTGATTTAGGCCTGCGCGCAGCAATTGAAACTAGACGAGGTAATCCTTATATTGAAATTTGGGGCTCTTTAGACGGTGGATATTTTGGATATGCTGATATTGATGGCGAAATTGAAATTAATTATTGCCCAGTGTGCGGCCGCCAGTTAGCAGAAGTAGCTGATGTAGAATTTGGAGAGATACGAAATGAGCCTACTTAATGTTTTAAATGATTTTCCTTATAGACCATTATACTATTTGAAGAAGCCTTGGCGATTCTTTCAAGAATGTTGGTGGAATATTCAGGCGGCTTGGGCGCGTGCGACGAAAGGTCATGCTTGGCGCGATAGTGTAGAAATGGATGAATTTTTGCTTCATATTATTCCTTCCATGTTACGCGATGTCGCTAATGGAGACGCCTATCCAGGAACGGAACCATTTGAAACTTATGAGAAATGGCAAGATTGGTGTAATTCATTAGCAGATGTGTTTGAATCAGTCCAAGAAGAAAATTGGAATGCGGCTGGCCGCAATGAGTGGGAAGAAGAATGGGAGAAAGCATTTGAAGTTCTACATCCACATCCCAATTTTACCACTACTACTGAAATGACAGAAGCAGAAGCCCAAGAAATATGTAAAATGTATTTTGAGCGTGAAAAAGAATTGTCTGAAGAACGCGAAAAAATTATACAAGATGCTTATGCTGAACTAGTTAAATATCATTCTTATCTTTGGATTTAAGGAGGAAAAGGAGTATGCTTTATAGTAAGGAAACGGCAATTGCAATTATTGATTATCGTATCAATTTAATGAAAGAACGCGATGAAATGATGAATCTACGGCTAATCAAAGCTTTAGAGCGTGAAAAGCGCAATTTGGAGAGTGAGTGAGATGCCTTCATTTATAAATGATTATAATAGCTTTTTACAATTAGGTGGGTTAAATAGAGATGCTTTATTTTATATTATTGAATATCAAGAATATAATCAACAATATGAACGATATTCAATTTTACAAAATGAAATATTAGCTCATCCACAAGATTTTAAAGAACGTTTAAATAATAAAATATATCGTATTTGGCTCACGGTGCCTTACGATAACCCTTGGTAGAAGAAAGTATAAGCTTTCTTCTTTTTATTTTACCCGTGAAGGAGGGGTGATAAAATGGCTGTAAATGCAAATTGGACTTTAAATGATGCCGTAGAAAATTATATTTCAAAAAATTGGAATGATGGTGAGATTATTACAGAAGCAGCACTTGACCATGCTGAAGAAGGTATTTTTGATAATAGAACTTATATACAAAACTTAAGAGAAGAAATGCTTAATATGGTTGATTCCATACATAGTTTAGATGCTCGTACTGCAAATATTGACGAAGAAGGAATAATTGCTCGTGTGACTTCAAATATCAGTGATAATTTAACTGCCGCACGAAATGCTATCCAACAAGAATTAAACGCGGCACAAGCCTCTATAGATGAACAACTATCTAATTTTAACGCCACTATCAACTCATTCGTAACAATAACAGATATTTATGGTGAAAATAGTAGCGTTAATAATGAAGGATATTCTTCTTTTAAAGCGTGGGTTTCTGCTCAAATTGCAGATTTAGGAATAAATACTATAAATACTGATATTACTAATATAAAAAATGTGCTTGGTAATGCTATAAATACCTATAATTCTGATAATACTAAAACCGTTGGAGCTCGCTTAACTAATTTAGAAACAGAAATTGGCGATAGCTCTGGTAATAATACATTGAGCTCACGAGTTTCAAATTTGGAAAACGTAGAAAATGAGCTTCAAACCATTTTAGGGACTGATTATTATAACAATGACTGGATAAGCGATGGCAATTCTATTTCTACACGCTTATATGATTTAGAAAATGCTACAATAGATTTATCTGCCGTAGAACAGGCATTGGGCAGAAAATTAACTTATACTCAAGATGACCCAGCTCCCGATAATATAGCTTCTACTCCATTACTTACAACTATTAGAAATATTCTAGAGGCGTTAGGTATGGAGGGTGGAGCTTCCAGCGGTGAAAATAATTCATCATTAATTCAAGATGTAAATACCGCTCTTACATTATTGTATGGATATACCATTACCACGACTGAAGAAGAAGATCCAGAAAATCCGGGCCAAATGATAGAGAAACAAGTAATTGTAAGAAATTCAGAGCCTGATTTAACTTCTACCGCTCTTATTAAAAGTTATCCAGAATTATATAGTGATTTTTATTCTCTATCCATTACGATGGATAATGAGCAAGAAACAATTACTCAATCTATTCCTACTTTAGTGCAGGATATGTATCCAACAGTGAGAAGCCATGAAACAAGTATAAACCAGTTAACTACTGCAGTATCTAATGTTTCTAGTGCTATTTCTCGTGCGAATGAAGCTTATATTGACGCCACTACTGAAGAAATAGGTGAAAATAGTTATTTAGTTTTGCAGCGTAATCCAGAAGCTAATATGCCAGCCCAAGAAACTGATATTCAAAATAATGAATATGAAAATAATACTTTTCTTATTTTACCAAAGGGTGGTGGCGGCGGAGGAGCAGCCGCTTATAGCTATTATTCTACATTTATTGTAGATAGAACTGATGGAAATCCAACTGTAGCATACGGTGACAACTATATTATTTCATATAAATGGATAACAAAAGACAGTGATACAAGAGAAGACAGTGCTGGAGTAAATGGTACAATTAATGTTTATAATAATAATATTTTAGTATATACGGGATCAATTACTTCTATCGCTACTGAATCTAGTTATGTTGCATTAGACGTTTCTAATTATTTATCATTAGGCGAAAATACTTTTAGAATAACTGTCACGAGTAATGTAACTGCTTCAAAATCATTTTATTACACAATTAATTGTGTTAGTCCGCAATTAACTTCTAATTTTGATTCATCAACAGTTCAATTAAATAATACTATATTATTCTCTTTTACTATGACAATAGGAAGTACAACAATCGCTAAAACTTTACATGTTTTAGTGGACGGAATAGAACAGACTATTTCTAATTATAGTGCGACTTCTGAACGTTTACAATCTATTACTTTTGCTACACCATCGGCTGGTGCTCATTTATTAAAAGTATACTTTACTAGTATAATTAATGGGAATAGCATTACTTCAAATATTTTAAAATATGGTATTATTTGCGGAACTAGTAATAATACAAGAATAGCAACAGATTTTGAAAATGATACAACATTGACGCAATATGATGTATTATCTTTAAATTATTTAGTAGTTACACCTAATGTATCTTTTAGTCCTATAAATATTATCGTGACCGATGGCGAAACAAATTATACAGATTATATTAATAATAATGTTCCCGCTACTACACAAAAATGGAGTTATAGTTTAAATATACCTTTTGGCCAAAACGAAGAAAGTAAAAATTTAACAATTATTTTTACATCTAACGGAACGACTATTACGAGAACTTTTATATTAAATAAAAATAATTTATATGATTTTTCTCCTATCACAACTAATTTGCAACTGTATATGAATGCAGATCAAAAGTCTAATAATACATCATCTAAAACTATTTGGGAGAATACAAGCCCGGCCACAGATGCAATTCCAACAGCAGCTACTCTGAATAATTTCTTATATTATAGTAATGTTGATGGATGGCAAGTGGATGATGATGGAAAATATTTCTTACGACTACGTAATAATGCACGAGCTATTATTCCTTTTAATATTTTTCCAGGAACTTCAGCTGAAACAAGCACCATTGCTAACAGCGGTATGACTTTAGAAATTAATTTCCGCACAAATGATGTATTAAATTATGATACAAGATGTATTGTTTGCTACGATAGAAATCCAAATAGCGGCGATACAGAACGAGGTATTATTTTAACTCCACAAAACGCTAAATTTGCTGTTGGTACAGCCGCATCCGTAGGAGAGGAAGGATTAAGTACAATTAATCTTTTAAACGCTTATTATAAAGAAGAAGAAAAAATGACTTTGGCGTTTGTTATTACTCCTATTAGTGGAAATGCGAATTCTAAAGAAAACAGTCTCATGTATGTTTACATAAATGGAATACTTTCTGGTGCCACACAATATAATAGCTTAATATCTTTAAACGATGGTGTAATTGAATTAGGTTCTAATCAATGTACTACTGACGTTTATTCTATTCGTTATTATCCGCGTGCATTAGGATATAGAGATATTATTCAAAACTGGATTTCTAATGAAGGTAATTTAAATACTCGTGTAGCATTATATAATAAAAATACTTATACAGCGACTAATGATACTCAGCTATTTGAAGAATTTAAAAATAAATCTCCACAAACTCCATATATGGTTATTATGGGAGCGGGTGATTTAAATAATTCTGCTATCATGCCAGCTCAAAAAGGTAGTGATTATGCTAAAACAGTACAATTTTATTTTAACGATCCATTAAATCCTGCAAATAGTATTGGAGCGCTTTCTTCTTCTAATGAAGATCAAGAATTAATTAATCAGTATGGTATCGGTAGTATGAAAATTCAAGTACAGGGTACAAGTTCACAATATTATTATCGTAAAAATTATAAACTTAAATTTAAATCTTTTACACAAGATAATATTCTACATAAAAGTGAAGATGAACTTTCAGACGATGATTATGAAACTATTACAATAGACGGACAGCAGATTACTCGTTTGAAAGATGGCATTAGTGGAGATGGATATAAATTAAGTTCTACGTCTTATCCAACATGGGCTTTTTGTATTAAAGCAGATGTGGCATCATCTGAAAGTGCGAATAATACTTTGTTAACAATGCTATATGATGAACTATCTCGTTCTTTCTATAGAACACCTCCACAAGAAAAAAATAGTTCTATCCGCCAAGGCATTGAAGGACGTCCAGCAGTTGCTTGGTATTATAATACAATAGATAAAACTTATACTTTATTGGGCAAATATAATTTTAATAATGATAAAGGCACCCATGAAGTATTTGGATTAGAAGAAATTTCAAAAGAACCTTGGGCAAAAGATCAAAGCTGGGAAGTAAAAAATAATGGTATTTCTCCTCTTACTCTTTTTAACTATACCGATGAAGCCTGGGTAAACTGGACTGATGGTTTTGAGGCAAGATTCCCCGATCAAGATGACACTTCTAAAGCATTAACTGGAGTAAAGGATATAACACAAGTTAGCGAAGCTGACAAAGAAAAATGGACAGCAGGCTTAAAAGAAGTAATTAAATGGGTAAGTAATACCGTAAAACTTACTGAAGCCACAAATGGAAAAGATGTAGAAGCAACAGATGATTGTATTGCAGATTTTAAAGCGGAATTTGAAAATTATTTTAATTTACAGGCGATGTTATTTTTCTATGTATTTACTGAATATTTCTTAATGGTTGATAACAGAGCAAAAAATATGTTCCTTACTCGCTATTTAATCACTCCAGAACGTTCTTCAAGTTATAATACAACTGAATTAACGAAAGATGGAACAAACAAAGGCGAATATTTTGGTTGGTTTACTTTTCCATATGATTTTGATACAGGTATTGGTATTGATAATAATGGTCGTATACGTTTTGATTATCATTATGAAGATAATGATTTGCAGCCAAATGGTACTAGTGTAATATTTAACGGACAACGGTCTAAACTATGGAAGGCATTTAAAAAAGCTTACGCCACAGAAATTGCTAATACATATAGACAAATTTATGCGAATTTAAGTTATGAAAATGTAGAGCCTTTATTTGAAAGCCATCAGGCGATTTGGTCAGAAGCTATCTTTAATGAAGATATGATTCACAAATATATTGACTGGGGCCCAGAATACCTCTACATGCTATTAGGCTCAAAGAAATCTCATCGTCAATGGTGGTTATCTAATCGTGCAAGATATTTTAATAGTAAATACCAAGTCGGTGAAGGAACTGATAGAATTTATTTGCGTATAGAACCTGGTAACAATTATACTTTATCTTTTTCCACTTACGCGGACTCTTATATTAACTTTAAAATTGGTGCAAATGGTACTCCACAAACTGCTCGCGTATTACGTGGTGCTACAGAATCTATTAGTTTTGAAGCAGATGCTTCACAACAAAGTACAAGTGCATCCGGTATAGATGGCGTTGAGACAGTAATTTATCCAGCATCTTCACTTAATAGTATTACTGGTTTAGCAGCTTTAAATATTCGTGAAGCTGATTTCTCACAAGCTTCTAAACTTGAAACTTTGGCTTTAGGTGACGGTACAACTATTAATACTAGTTTGACTCAATTAAATTTAGGCACTAATAATACTACTTTACGTCATTTTGATATGCGAAATTATCAAGCATATAGTGCTGAATTAGATCTAAGTAATTATATTAGTTTAGAGACCGCTTATCTCGCGGGAAGTAGTATAAGTATTGTAACATTACCAAGCGGCGGTGTACTACAAACTATTCAATATCCAACAACCGTTACTTCTATTCAAATCATTAACCAACCTTATCTTGAAAATCTTATTATTGGTGCATATATGCCAACTGATAACTATGTTAATGATTATAGTAATATTACTTCTATAGTATTAGACAATATTAATGAAAATATTGATATTCCTACAATGGTTATAGAAGCAACTAATTTATCAAACTGCTCCTTATCTAATCTAACATTCCATATGACGAGTGAAGCATTTAGAACTTTCTTCAATAAATTAGTTGAAGTAAATGCTACGATTGTTAATTGTACTATATATCTTGAAACCGCGATGCCATCTGACTTTACTGTTAGTGATATTACTTCAAAATTTGATTTCAAAGTTTATGGTAAAACTGATGAAGGCTATGCTGAATATTATAATGTGCGCTTTTATGATTTTAGTAATAAACTAATTAATACAAGCAGCGTTGTTGAAGGAGCTAGTATAAGTGGCCCAACCAATTATTTTACTGATGAGTATTTAGATAGTTATAATGAACTAACTGATGAAAATAAGCCAAATCATCCGACTCGTATTGGATTTGGCGGATGGAATCCATCTCCGATTAACATTGAAAGTGATTTAGACGTTCATCCAATTGAACGGACAGAATATAGAATGGAATTCCACTATTTAGATATAAATCAACAACCAGCAATCACTTATACATACCTGGCGCCGGGTGAAGAAATTCTTGGTATTACTATTAATTCTTTTATAAAAGATTATTATACCTATAAGTTAAAATATTGGACTAGTGACTCTAATGAACCTAAAGATTATCCTAATGGTGATGAACGTATAAGTGTATATGCTTCAGCTACAATTATAAATAAACAAGCACGAGTAGAAGCTTGGTATGCTGTTTATAATCATGAAGACCCAGCTATTTATCATATATCAGTATACAACACTAATATTTACGGAGAAAAAACAGGCGATCCAATAGCAGTTTTAGACCGCACAGTAATTTCTGGTACAACCGCAGGGAATACTGTTACTATGAGTAATTTAGAGCAATATAAGCCCGCGGTAAATGTCCTCGCGGCAGAAGGCAGTAATGAATTAAATACACCAGTAGAAAATCGTACATATCAATTTTTAGGATGGCGGCCACGCATTGATTCTAGTTATAATTTACGAGTTACTGGTGACCAAGATGTTTTATTAACTTACTATAAAACTGATGATTATTATACTAATTATTTCTTAGATAAGTTAATTAAATGTAATTTAGATATTCCTTCTATTAATGATGGAGCTTTCTATCATAGCACTAATTTTATAAAATTAGAAACTACCGCAACAACAATTGGTAAATATTGTTTTGCTAATTTCTCTGATACTAATGTCCGTAATTATTTCATTTTTAATGGAGAAGGAGATATTACATTAGGTGATTATTGTTTCTATGGTATAAATAATGCAGTGATTATTTTTAATAATACGGGCTATATAATTGTAAATAATAGTTGTTTTTATGGCGCGACGAATTGTACTATTATAACGCCAAACGCCACTTTACCTATTATTAATGCTACTGACGCTACAGGAAGCTTTTATAATTTCTTAAATTCTTCCAATACTCTTTATGTCAATTCAACACTTTATGACACTATTTATAATTCTACAAACGCAGAAAATTATTCCATTCCTACTTATTTAATAAATGCCGCAAAAGAGCGTATTGTACCAATTATTTCAAATAATCAAACGGCAGTAAATAATATTATTGAGGAGGCGAATAATGCATGATATATGATTCAAATACGAGTTTAAAAAAATTAGAGGACTTTTTTTCAAAGTCCTCTAATTTAACTGAAATTGATATTCCTGAATTAATTAATGTTAATGACAATTCTAAAGCAGATTATAATGGAATAGTGCTATTGGACACAAATGCCGTTTCTATAAAATTTCCTAATATTCAACAGCAAATTAGCTTTTTAGGTAATGAAAAACTTGAAGAGGTTAATTTAGACAGTTTACAATATATAGAAAATCAAGATGGATTTTTACATGGTCATTCGTTTTTCCCTGTGCAGTTCCTTCATAATACTAAATTAGAATCATTACGTTTGCCCAATTTATTAGGAGCACGCAGCCCCATTCCAAATAGCACAGTGTCACCAGATGAACAACAAGCTATGCGAGCGAGTTTTCAAAATAATTATTGGCTGCGTGATGTAGCCATTGGTGAAAATGTAAATATTTTAAATCATAATGCTAATACTAATCAATTTAATGGATTATGGTTTAGAAATAATTATAGTTTAAAATTTTTACGGCTATATAATCCATATGTTTTAATACCTAACCGTGCTTTAACTACTGGCTTGGGTAGCACTCCTATAGGCTCAGGAAATGGACATATTTATGTACCAAAAGAATTAGTAGAAGACTATAAAGCCGATACAAACTGGAGTACATATGCTTCTTTTATTCGCCCAATGGAAGATTATGCAACTGATAAAGCATTAGATAAAGATAGTATTACTAATGATATAAAGACATGGGAACAAATTATTAATGATTGTAATTCTACTTCTGAATTAGACACAAATATTTATAAAGTTGGAGCTACAAAAACTATAAAAATTGATGGTATTCCAACTCAAATGGTTATTGTAGGAATAAATAAAGATATTGATATAAATAGCAATCCAGTACGCCTTACATGGATGAGTAAAACAATTACATATTTTAATACAATACCATGCTCTGCCTTAAACACTGGCACGCCACGTAATTATGCTGGCACTAAAACCGCTGTTCAAAATTTTTTGCAAGCATTATATTATCAAATAAATCAAACAGTACGAGATGGCATTAAAACCGTTCAGAAAGAAAGTTATGGTTATGATAGTAATGACATTGGCGGTAATATTATATCTAATGAACAAATTTGGATACCTTCAGCGGAAGAAATAGGATTGGCCGCACATGGTAATAATACTTTTGCTAAAAGATATGAATACTTTACAAACAATAGTAATGCAAATGATTATAAATTAGGCGAAACAAATATTCGTCCAGTTGGCGGAGTTGCTACTCGTGATTATAGTAGTGCTAGTGCTTATTATTTGGATACTATTCAATATAATAATTCACTGGTTTCAGTAATTCCAAATAGTGCTTCTAATCCATATATTATTTTCGGTTTCTGTACATAAAGGAGGTATAGCTATGTTAATATATGAAAAATATCAAGCCTCTGGTATGACAGAGGAAAATACAAAAATTTATTCAGATAAACATTTTTATATACAATTAAATGGCAGATATTATGAATCTTATATTTCTAATAATCAAGAAGAAATAGCACAAATTGTAGAAACTACTATTGCTATTAATTCTCCAACTGCGTCAAAAGAGTACTTTAGTAACTGCTTTCTTACAAATTTTTATAATGTAACTCAAGAGCAAGTAGAGAAAGGGCATAATTTTTTTATTCAGATGCTTAAAAATGTTTCTGATAACGACATTTATCAAATATCTTATTTAATTCCTTTATGGAAACAAAATACTTTATATAATATAAATGATAAAATTTTATATAATGGCACAATTTATAAAGTATTAAATACTGTAAATTCTAGTGCTACACCTGATAATTCTATTGATTTTATGGCAATTGAACGTCCAATTGATTATGTTGAAACTTGGGATGAATCTCGCTCCCCTTACGCTCAAGGAGATAGAATAAAAATAGGTAGTTACATTTATAAAAGTTTAATAAATGATAATAATTGGAATCCTATTGATTTTCCTTTAGCATGGCAACTAGAAGAAAGAAGTCAAGCCTAATGCTTGACTTCTTTTTTATTTTTTGCTATAATATATATAGTAAGAAAAAAGGAGAAAAATATATGCTTATTCTGAAATTAGTTTGTTGCATTGGTGGCACAATTATTCTCGCAGGCGGAGTAACCGCATTTATGAACTGGTTAGAGGTTCATCCAGTCGTGGAAGAAAATGAACCGCCATTTTATATTACGCGCACTTACAAGGAGATTAAAGATGGCTACGATGATTAAATGCCCGAGCTGCGGCGCGAGTAAGTATATGCTTCGTTATGCCACAAAAACCGCAATGTATTTTCCACCAATTTATGAAAATGGTATAAATATTAATCCTGATAGAAATATTTCTACTCATGTTTGTCAATGTTTAAACTGTAATGAAGTATTTTCTTATCAGGAAAGAGGCGGTGAAATTTTTGAATGATTTTTTAATAATGATAGGGAGCTGTCTCGTAGCACTTCTATGGTTTTTACTACTAATGGTATTTTTAATTTTAATGATACCATTACTTCCAATTATTGGTATTATAGTTATATTTGAAGAATTATTTATAGGAGATTAATATGGATAAATGTAAGTATTATGAAGTTACGACTGAAAATCGTGGAATAGTTGAATGCTGTTGTAATGGCACAAAGGAAAGAGATTTATGCACTTGTGGCGGCGATAAAAGTAAATGTAATTTCTCTAATTTAGAAAGAGCTATACCCCATGAAGAAATAATGGATGCTGTTACTTTTTTAAAAGAGAAGAAGCGTATGTGCGACTATGAAGGTGGAGAAGAACACGGTTGTACTCATTGTCCAATTTTTATAAATCTGATTAAAGGGCTTGATTCTTGTGAAGACATAGGTGAAAAGTATCCTGAAGAAGTAGTAAAATTGGTTCAAAAATGGTCGCACGAAAATCCAAAATACCCTACTTGGAATGAATGGCTACATTACATATATAATTATTATCAAGGTTTTAATAGAGACCATTCAGCTTTAATATTTATGGATTGGGTAAACACCAGGATTCCCGAAGAAGAAGCAAAGCATTGGAATATTCCATATAGAAAGGATATAATCAAATGAGAGCATTAATTGTTATTGACGCACAGAACGATTTTGCACATCCAGATGGTGTTCTAACCACACCTGAAGCACAGGCTGCCGTTCCAGAAGTCAAGAAGCTAGTAGATACTTTTTTGGCGGCTGGAGATAATATTTATTGTACTAAAGATACGCATGATGAAAATTATCTTCATACGCAAGAAGGCCAAAAACTACCAGTGGAGCATTGCCGTCAGGGTAGCTGGGGATGGGAATTTGTAAAAGAATGTGGTATTACAGAGGAAGAAGTCTATGTCCTTCCGAAGGAAACTTTTGGATTTGATAAATGGAATTATGAGCCCTTTAATATGTATGATGAAATATATATTTGTGGATTTGTTAGTTCTATTTGTGTGGTAACTAATGCACTCCTTATCAAGACTTTTTTCCCAGAAGTACCAATTAAGTTTATTGCTTATGCAAGTGCCGGCCTTACACCTGAAAATCATAAGGCTGCGATTGAGATTATGCGTTCGTGCCAAATTGAGGTAATTGAATGATTAAAGTAGATAGAGAAGAAGTTAAATTTAAGAACTTCAATGATGGTACTTTGAGATTACGATTTGTACCATATTCACTAGTAGGTGGATGTACTATTACTTGGCTTTATAATTCTGATGAAGAAATGGCTGATTTGTATTTCCTTGTAAATCATTTGCGCGATAATTATAAAATTTCGTATTTAATTCTTGAAATGTGGTATGTCCCACACGCGCGAATGGACAGAATTAAGGAAAATGATGAATGTTTTACTCTTAAACATTTTTGTAAATTTATTAATTCACTTAATTTTAATAAAGTAAAAATTTATGATCCACATTCTAATGTTACTCCTGCATTACTAGATAGGGTTGAGGTTTATAGACCTACTCTTGAAATTAATGGATTATTAGACACGTATAAAGATGCCACTTTATTTTTCTGCGATGAAGGCGGCGCCAAAAGATATAAGGATATTATTGGAGATAATTATTTCGCGTTTGGTGTAAAAGACCGAGAATGGTCAACTCAAAACATTAATTCTCTTCAAGTTATGGGCGCTAAACATATGATTGCCGGGCATGATATTCTTATTGTGGATGATATTATTTCTCGCGGAAGTACGCTTTATCTCGCGGCAAAGCAGTTAAAAGAAATGGGCTGTAATAAAATATATGTATGGGCTTCGCACTGTGAAAACACCGTACTTGGACCACATCTTAACGGACAATCTCTATTAGACATCCCTGATCTAATAGAACATGTATATACTACAAATACAATCTATACTGAAAATCATCCTAAAATTACTGTAATTCGGCAATTTGAATAATTGACATTTTGTAAAAAATAAGTTATAATATAAAGGAAGAAAAGAAAAGGAGAAAAATAAATTATGAAGATTAATATTACTAAGGACAAGGCTCGGTTTATTGTTAATGAGGACGCGCGCAAGGTAGTATGCATTATTGACCATACTTCTAACCTATTTCTCAGCTATGCCGATCAAAATCTAAAGATTGTTCCAGATTGTGACCATGTATGGGGTGGCGAAAGTTCTCGTCTATATCCCAAGCTAAAGATGCCCAATAAGTTCATTGGCATTGCTTCTTGTAATCCTGATGATGAGTTTTCTGTTGAAACTGGTAAGCTAATTGCCTTTTCTCGCGCGAAGGATAAGATTCATACCAGCTTCTTTAAGCGCGCGAATACTTATGTAAACACTATTGATAATTGGCTTACTGATGCTGTAGAGAGTATTAATAGTTATGGCGCGAAGGTTGAAGCCAATACTAAGCGTCGGCATAATAAGATTGCCTCAATTGTGGGTGAGCCTGATGGGGAGTAGGATTATACTCCCCTATGGGGCGTCAGGTAATTATATTCAAAAAGCAATTCCGACCGATGAAAATATAAAAGGGATTCGCTTTCCTTCTTTAGATGAATATTATGATGATAAAAATTCATTATATTCACTAGAGAAGGACTTTCCTATTTGGAATGCTATAGAACAGCAGTATCAAGAATGGTATAATTGGCGCACTACTGATGAAGAAATCCGAAAATTCCTCGCCCCAATAGTTGATAGTAGTTATGATAATAGTGGGCTGCCAATCTTGTGTTTTCCACGCTTTAAGCCTTTGGTTGATGAAGCATTAGTATATGAGTATAATGAAGTAGAGAATTTAGTTGTTTTAGGTATGCGCGCGCAAGAGTGTGGCGTGCGCGAAGTAGATTTAGTAAATTTTTTGCGCGATTTAAATTGGGTTTGTGATTGTTTAGATTTAAATAAAGATGATATTATTAAAAATCCATCCAATATTGGATTTCATTCTGATTTTGGATTAAGGATTATTGACTATGGACTTAATTAATTATTTAATTTAACAGAATAAAAAGCCTTAATTATTAAAGAATAGTATCACTTTGTTTATGAAAAGAAAATAGGAGTACTTTTACATGAAATATTATTCAGAAGAAGAATACCTCGCTTCTCAAGAAGAAGCAAAGCAGCCTACTCCAGTTGAATTCGGTTGCGGATTTTGCTGGGATAAAAAAAGAAATAAGGAAAAAGAATTATTTTTTCTTGACAATGCAAATAATATGAGAATATGTACTTACTGCCCATCTTGTGGACGCAAGTATAATGGAGACTAATTTATGAATGGATATAATATGATGAATGGAATGGGGATGATGAATGGATTTAATCCAAATCCACAACAAGATTATCTCTCACGAATGAGCGTAAATAGTTTTCCTCATTATGACATTATCAAAGTTAAAGGCCAAAATGGGGCTGAAGCTTTTCAAATGTCTCCCAATAGTAAAATTTTATTACTTGATGAAAATGATCCTTTAGTTTGGTTTGTTCAAACTGATGGGGCTGGATACAAAACTGTAACACCTTATTCTATTACACCCTTTCAACCTGCTCCGCCAGTTGATTTGAACTCTCTTGAACAACGCCTTTCAGCTTTGGAGGAAAAGATAAATGCCAAATCCTATAATGGAACAAATAAACAGCGGAAATCCAATGTCCGCAATGACCAATCAGACGAAGCCGCAAATGCAGCAGGCTAAGCAAGTCTTTCAACAACTCATGAGTATGAATAATCCTCAAGCTATGATGAATCAAATACTTATGAATAATCCAAATACGCAGCAGGCGCTGAATTTTATAAAACAAGCGGGTAATAATCCTCAGCAAGCTTTTATAAACTTAGCTAAACAAAAAGGAGTAGACCCGCAAACCTTTATTAAAGAACTTATGAGCCAGTAACTACTGGCTCTTTTATTATGTTCAAAAATCCACTTTGTAAGTGGATTTTTTTATTATATATAATAAAAATAAAGAGGTGTCCCTTATGAATGGTAATGAAGGACTAACTGCTTCTGATGTTGCTCTACTAACTGGTAACAACAACAATGGTTGGGGCATGGACGGAGGTTGGGGTAGCATGATTTGGCTATTTGCAATTATTGCCCTTATGGGCGGCTGGGGTAATGGTGGATTTGGTAGCAATGGCTATCATCCACAATATGCCACACAGGATTTTGTACAAAATGGTTTTAATTTTAATGACCTACAAGATCAGAATCGCGATCTAATGAATGCTGTTACTAACGGTGCTGCTCAGGCTGTAGCCGCTACTAATCAAGCAAAATATGATAATATTAATGTAGCTAAGGACATCCAGGCTGCCTTAACAGCTCAGATTGGTGACGTTCGCACTAATCAAATGACTTTACTAGCCAATCAGAATGATTGCTGCTGCTCTACAAAGATGGCCTTAATGGAAGGTTTTAACGGCGTAAATGCTGGCATCGCGCAGGCTCGTTATGAGAATGCTATGAATACTGCTTCCATTAATCAGACCACCAATGCTGGCGTACAGAAGATTATTGATGCTATTACTGGCAATCGTATGGCTGATATGCAGAATCAGATTGATGCTCTACAGCTACAGAATGCTCTAAATGGTGTAGTACGCTATCCTTCCGGCTGGACTTATAATGCTGGCAATAATCCTTTCTGCAACAATAATGGTTGCGGTTGTAATGGATTTAACATGTAATTAAACACCGAACACATCTAGTGTGTCTAGTTTAATGAGGCACTTGTTTTCGGACAAGTGCCTCTTTTTTATTATAGGAGGAATTAAAATGATTCAAGCTTATAGTGATGGCGTAACAGTCGCCGCGAATGGTACTTATCCTTTAAATAATGTAGTTTTCCTAAAAGGTAATACAGCAGTTGCCGCGGGTGCTGGTGGTATAGCCCTAACAAAACGTGGTATTTACAATGTTCATGTTAATGGTTTTGCTACTTTAGCTGACGCTGGCGATTATTCCATTCAGCTGACTCGCAATGGTGTGCCAATGCCACAAGCTATTAGCACAACTGCTCTTACAGCCGCAGGCTCTGCTAATGGTGCTTTTGAAACATTAGTCGTAGTAGAAGAAAGTGATTGTCCTTGTAATTGGACTTCTGCCGCAGTAACTATTGGTGTTATTAATCCCAGTACAGTAGAGGCGACAAACGCATATATTAATGTAGTTGTTTCTAAGTTAGTATAAGGAGGGACAGTTTATGGCTCAAAACAATCAAGAACTACAAACTCTCTACTCCGAATTAATTAATAGAATGAAGCAAGGCGTAGAGATGCACGAGCAACTTGCTGATTACTATGCTTTTTTAAATTTGCCTGGCTATCAGAAGTGCCATGAATATCAAATGCTTTGTGAATTACTTACTTATCGTAAAGCAAAAGATATGTATATGAAAGAGTATAATCAACTCGTTCAACCTACATATATGGTTAGCGGAATGCTCTCTAATATGACCAATATGGCAAATAATAATAACAATAATAACAATCATAACCAAAATAATAACAACCAAAACAACATGAATAATAATGGTATGAATAACATGACAAATATGACCAGTATGATGAATAGTGGAAAAAATTATGCTAATAATGTTATTCCTACAAATTGGTATAGTTATACTCGTTATGATGTAGATCAAGGTACGAAGCGCACAGCGGTTAAAGACGGTTTCAAAAAGTGGCTAGAGTATGAAAAAGAAACTCGTCAGTATCTATCTCAAATGGCACAACGCTTGGAGCAAATGAATGAACGCGAAGCTGCGCGCAAATTAGACCATTTAATTGAGCATGTAGAAAAAGAAATTGCTACTGCTGAAGATAAGATGATGAACCTTGAAAGCACTGGTTATGATATGAATTATATTTTACAGCAACAAAACGAATTAAAACAGCATTATGCTGAAAAGATTCGCACAATGAATGAAAAGAATCTTCAGTTCCGTCGTCGTGGCGATGGCAATTATGCTAATTACAATTTTGATGATGACGATGAAAACGAAGAGGAATATGGATACTACCCTTATGAATATAGGAGAAGTTATCCTAGATATTATCGTTATTGATAAAGTGGGTGATGAAAATGATTAGGCTAATTCAACGTCGTTTAATCATTCCTCGCGGCGACACTGGCTCTTTTACAATACCAACTTTAGGAACGGTGGAGGAAGGAGATATAGCGATATTTTCTATTTATGATCCAATGACACGCTCTACAGTTTTTGAAAAAGAAATACCCGCTACAAATGAAACTATTACTGTTGAATTTGAGCATAAGGATACAGTAAAATTAGAGTGCAAAAAATATCTTTGGGACATAAAAATTTATAAAAATCCACAACGTGATGAAGATGGCCTACTCATTGATGGAGATGAAATCAATTCTTATTACGCGGCCTTCTCTCTTCCAATTTGTGAAATTAAGGAAGTGACTCAAAATGTGTAAAGAAAGATGGCGCACAAGAGATTTACTTCTAGAATATGACTCACGTATTATGCCTCCAAGACCTCGTGCCGCAGGTCTTGGAATAATTTATCCTTGGGAAAATGCACCCATTAGTAGTTTAGTTAAACAGCTATTTATAATTGCGGCTGGAAGTGGTTATCATGGCACAGAAACTGATTTTAAAGAACATTTTGGTGCATATTTAAGTAATAAACAAATTATTTTTGATTCATTTATAAACTTTCCAGCTGTTGGTTCAGAAGAATATCTATATTTTGATTTAGATGAAAAGATACTTTATTATTGGGACAAAGAATATATCCCAGTTAATGCAATGCTTATTGCTAATACTACTATAGATGGGGGTGAAGCATAATGGCACAAAATAGTGTAAAGGCCACTTTAATTATTCGTAATGATTCCGCGGCCAGCTGGGCGGCTAAAAATCCTAAATTGGCGCGTGGTGAAGTTGGTATTGAAATAGATACTGGCTTGGTTAAAGTTGGTGATGGTACTACTAATTTTAATGGATTAGATTATATTAATACACATAATGATGTGGATGGCATATTAACGACATTAGTTAATAATAAAGTAACTGTCGCAGATTATGGCAAAAGTTATTGGTATTATGATGAAAATAATCTTGAAGAAGTTCAAGTTAATGAAACAGATTTAACTAAATGGCCTACTAGAGTAGAACTAGAGGTAAAAAACGGCGTGGCTCGTTGGGTGCGCCCAAAATCTACTTATAATCCTATTCAAGGTACTTTAGATGGTGTTTTAGTTACACTTGCTCGTGATCCGCAAACAAATAACGAAGCTTCTACTAAAAATTATGTAGATACAACAGTAGCTAGTGCTATTGCAAATGTAGACCATTTAAAGCGACGCATAGTTACAACTTTACCAACAGTAAGTATTGAATCTAATACTATATACATGATAAAAGATGATACGGCCACAGGAGCGGATAAATATAAAGAATATATCCTAATTGATGGAACACTTACTCAAATTGGTGATACATCAGTAGATTTAACTAATTATGTTCAAAAACCTACTGTTCAAAATGCTGGAAATTTGGTAAGTGTCGCGGCTGATGGCAGCTTAATTGATAGCGGGGTCGCAGCTAGTGATATAGGTAAATTAAATATAGCTACAACTTCTGTTTTAGGCGGCGTATATTCTAGTAATGCAGATAATAGTGTATCTGTTGATTCTATAACAGGTATTATGTCTCTTAATCGTGTATCAACTACAAAATTATATGTACCAGTTGGAGACGAATTTATTCTTAATGGTGGAACGGCTTAATGGAGGTGAGATAGATGCCTAGTAATACAATACATACAAGAATACAGTTGAAATATGATACTTTAGCTAATTGGATGCGTAGTGATTTTGTACCATTGAAAGGCGAAGTTTGTATTGCTGAAATACCTACTGGGGCTACCGCAAATCCGGATGGTAACACTTTATCAAATAATCCTCCAGCTATAGGTATTAAAGTTGGTGACGGAATAACAGGCCATACTTTTTCTGTATTACCTTGGATTCAAGCAATTGCTGGAGATGTTTATGCATGGGCTAAGGCCTCTACTAAACCGTCATATACCGCAGCAGAGATTGAAAATATAGATTCTTATATTGCTGAACGAATTCAAGATACAGACACACAATATAGGATTCAAGCTGGTACTGGTGACGACGCAGGTAAGTATTTCTTACAATCTAAAGCTAAAAATGCGGATGATAATACTTATACAACCGTAAGCACTATTGACTTATCTAGTGTACAAGACGCTCTAGAATTTGATGGCACTTATGATGCGGATACTAATAAAGTTGCTACTCAAAGTACTGTAACAAATGCTATTAATGGTCTTACCGATACGCTTACTGGGACTCCAGGAGCAAGTAAAACAATTACAGCTTTTGATGAAGTAGATGGTAAGGTCACAGCTACATTTAGTGATATTTCTATTACAGAATCTCAAGTCACTAATCTAACTAATGACTTGGCCGCGAAAGCGCCATTAAATTCTCCTGATTTAACTGGCACTCCAACAGCTCCTACAGCCGCAGCGGGTACTAATAGTACTCAAATTGCAACAACTGCATTTGTGCACGATGCTGTTTCTGGCTTATCTGGAGCAATGCATTATCAAGGTAATGTTGAAGCTGATCCTACTATAACTACACCAACAGGAGATTTTAATGCTGGTGATGTCGTTACTTTTCAACAGTCGGAGTATGTGTATGATGGTACTAATTGGCGCGAACTAGGTAGTGAAAGTTCATATGCTCTAAAAACTACTACTGTAACCGGTACAGATGGACTAGCAGGTGGTGGAGCACTTAGTTCCAATCAAACCATTACGCACGCAGTTCCTAGTGGAGCGACTGCTAGCACAAAGGGCACGGCTGGTGGCCGTGAATATATCCAAACGATTACGACAGATAAATTTGGCCATATTACGGCAGTAGCTACAGCCACTGAAACAGTTACTGACACTACTTATACATTCGCTGAAGGCTCTACAAATGGTGAATTTTCAGTTACTCCAACTGGAGGCAATGCTACTCAAGTAAAAATTCATGGATTAGATTCTGCTGCGTATAAGGATGTTAGTACCGCTATTCCATCTTCAGGTACAACTGATGATACAAAATTACCAACGGTTGAAGCTGTAAAAGGGTATGTAGGCGATATTGTAACAGCTTTAGATTCTTCTGTCGCCGCTACGGCCGCCACTAATGATGAATATTATGTTCTTACAGGCGTTACTCAGGCTGATGGAAAATTATCTAATAAAACAGAAGTAAAATTAGCTAAAATAGCAAAAACTGGTAGTATTTATGATGTAAATGAGCATAGTACTACTACAACTGGCAATGTTAGTTATTTATTATTTGACTGTGGTTCAGCTACAGTTTTAACCGACTGAGAGAAAGGAGGAAATAATTATGGGACTATTTAATTTTGGAGTGGCTACAGAGGCTAATGATTATATTGCTGACACCGAAGATCAAGTTTGGATTAAGGGCGATAATGGACAGTTAACTTTATTGGAGGACAGCACAAATGAAAGTAATAAAGAATAAAAATACAGGCGTAGAAGTAAAAATACTTCAAGTCTTTTTAAATGTAGATGTAGACGGTAAGTTTGGTCCCAAAACCGCGGCTGCACTTAATAGTTGGAAACAATCATTTGGTTTGACACAAAACGGAGAAATGGATGAAAGCGATTGGAATATATTAGCAAAATCTCTTCCAACTATTCGTAAAGGTGATAAAAACAAATATGTTAAAATGTGGCAACTTTTTCTTGGAATTACAGCCGATGGTAGTTTTGGAGATAAAACCAAAGCTTCAACCCGCGCATATCAATCTTCTGCCAAATTAACAGCAGATGGAGTGGTCGGACAAAAAACTTGGGTAAAAGCACTTTCAAATGAAGTAGAAATAAAACCAGCTGCCCCGGTTCAACCAACTGAAAAAAAGAATCTACAGCCAATTAATTTTAAACAATATGATAGTCGTTGGGGTTCTGTAGTATTTACTAAAAATAATACTTACAATAAAAAGCAGACAATTAAAAATTCTGGTTGTGGCCCTACTTCTATGGCGGATATAGTTGCTACTTGGTGGGATAAGAGTGCCACTCCTAAAACACTCGCGGCATTAGCCGTAGCTAAAGGATATCGCACTGCCAATAGTGGCACTGCTTGGGGATTTTTTAAATTTTGCGCGAACAAGTATGGAGCAAGCAAGTTTATTCAAACAACTTCATTTGCTACTGCTGAAGCCGCAATTAAAGATGGCGCATATGTCGTATGTAGTATGAAACCTGGCTTATGGACTAAAGGCGGCCATTATATTTGCTGGTGGTGGGTAGATGATACATATGTATATGTAAATGACCCAGCTAGCGCTAAAGCCGCTCGCGCGAAAGCAAAAAAGAATTTAATGAAGGACCAATGTAAGCAATACTTCATTTTTTATAAATAAAGCGAGATTTTATATCTCGCTTTATTTTTTTAGGGGTGATAATATGACAATTGCTGATATTAGTGTACACCAAGGGAAAGTAGATTGGGAACAAACAAGAAAAAACTTAAAACTAGCTATCTTTCGTTCTAGTATAGGAGAAAAAGAAGATACTAAATATATATTTAATGTTACTAATTGTAAAATGCCTTTTGGTGTTTATCATTATTTTTATGCTGGCACAAAAGAAGAAGCAGAAACAGAAGCAAAAGCATTCTATAGTATTGCTACGCAAAAGAATTTTAAACCGCTTTTCTTCTGTTTAGATATAGAATATAAAGCTCAAAATTCTAAAACTACAAAAATTGTCTGCGAAACTGCATTAACAACATTAAAAAAATTAGGTGCGAAAAAAGTTGGATTATATATAGGGCAAAGTCGCTACCCTTATGTAAAGGATATAATTAATAAATTTGATTTTATTTGGATACCAAGATACGGAAAGAATACTGGTTATATTGATATGGCTTATAAGCCGAAGTATCCGTGTGATATGTGGCAATATACTAGTAATGGAAAAGTTCCTGGAATTAAAGAACGAGTAGATTTAAATACTTTAATGGGAAGTAAAACACTGGAATGGTATTTAAAAGAAGAAATAATAAAGGCTAAATTTACTTTTTATTATTTAGGCACTCGTACTATCCGTATTAAAAACCAAGGCGATGATGTTAAAGAATTACAAACATCATTAAATAAATTAGGATTTAATTGCGGCAAAGCAGATGGAAAATTTGGAGAAAAAACTAAAGCCGCTTTAAAAAAATATCAGAAAGCACGCGGTTTAACCGCAGATGGAGTGTGCGGGAAACAAACCGTCAAAAAATTATTGGCTGAAATGGATGCCAAGTAGGTGATTTTATGGCAAAAGAAACCATAAAAACGAGAATTCAGTTGAAAAATGATACTGAAGAAAATTGGAATAGATCTGTATTATCTACAGATAATACTGCTGGTACTAAAGAGTCTGGTAATTCATTTATTCCACTAAAGGGTGAGGTTATCATTTATTCAACTGATGACACTCACCCTTTTTCTCGTTTTAAGGTGGGTGACGGAAAAACAGATGTTATAAGTTTGCCCTTCATTTCGGCAGCTTATGCAGATAATTCTGCTACAACAAATAATTATACAGTAAATAGTAATGTCCCCTCCAATGCTGTATTTACTGATACCGTAGTAGAGCTGATTGATATTACTGAAAACGGGGGTGTTTGATATGCCTTTATATTTAAATGGGAAAAAAATAGCCCCAGTAAAAACGCAAAAGCCTAGTAGCGTAGATGGATATACTATTTATTCAGGGCCTTATGTGGTTGATCCGCTAACTGCTACAGACACCACCCTCGCCACAGAATCAAAAATTTTAGAACAAAACGTAGTAATTCATAAAATACGTTTTGAAGAAGTAAGCAATCTATCTGGCGGTACTACCGCTTACATAGGAATATAATTGAGGTGAGAATAAATGCCAAACCAATATATAAATAAAGTTATTTATGGCAATCAAACTTTGATTGATCTAACTAATGATGACGTTACATTAAATGATGTATTAGCTGGTAAAAAGTTTCACTTACCTAGCGGCGAACTTGGAACTGGTACTTGTAGCTATGATGCAGATACGAGTGATGCAACAGCTGTTGCTGCGGAAATTTTAGCTACAAAGACCGCTTATAAGAATGGTAGCAAATTAACTGGTACAATGACTAATAATGGTGCTGTTGCTGGAACTATTTCTACTAAAACTGGACAATATACAATACCACAAGGATACCACGATGGTTCTGGTAAAGTTAGTATTGCTAGCGCCGAACAAGCTAAACTAATTGCCACCAACATTAGAGAAGGCGTGACCATTTTAGGCGTTGCTGGTAGTATGAGTGGTAATGAAGGTGTTAAAGCCACTTCCGCTTCCGTCACTCCATATACTACAGCGCAATCTATTGTTCCCGCTGATTTAGGTGACTATAATTCAATTACACAAGTAAATGTTGCGGCTATTGCCTATACAGAAGTAGATAATTCTGCTGGCGGCAAAACAGTCACTATTGGTACAGTAGCTCCAGCTTAATAAAATTAAGGAGGTAATATTACGGTGAGTAATCCATATGTAAATAAAGTTATTTATGGTAATACAACCATAATGGATATTTCTGATACTACTGCGGTAGCCTCCGATGTTGCCTCTGGAAAATATTTTTACGGAGCCAATGGAGAAAAAATAGCGGGTACAATAGCTTCTAGGAGTGCTTCAGATTTAACAGCTTCTGGAGCAGTAGTTACTGTGCCCGCGGGCTATTATGCTAATCAAGTAACAAAATCAGTTACTACTATGACTCTTCCGACGGCTGCGGCTACAAGCGCGACTTCCGGTTATACTTCCAAAGCGACAATTGGCCGCAGCACTTCAGCACAATATATAAATATCCCACCTGGATATAATGAAGCTGGTGGCTATTATAAAATCAGCGCGACACCAAATGGTACTGCTACTGCTCCTACAACAATTAGTAGCACTGCCGCTACAGTTTCTACAGGTACGAATACACTTACGCTCACAAAAACAGTAAGTGTTACTCCAAGAATTACCACTGCCGGTTATATTAGTAGTGGCACCGCAGGAAATAGTAGTGTATCTTTAACGGCAACTGTAGCCACGCAGGGCGCCCGTGTAATATCCCCTTCTACAACTGATCAAATTATAACAAGTGGAACTTATTTAACTGGAAATACAACAGTTAAAGCGATTCAGATTTCTAATCTCACTGCCGCGAATATAAAATCAGGTGTTACGGTAAAAGTTGGAGATGAATTAGATGATGACTGTGTAGCGGGAATAACTGGAACTTTTACAAGTGATGCAACTGCTACAGCAGAAGATATAGTTAGTGGAGAAACCGCTTATGCAGATGGCAGGCAAATTACTGGAACATTAGTAATAAATAAGTATTATACTGGTTCTACTGCACCAGCTTCGTCTTTGGGAGAAGATGGTGACATTTATATACAACAATAAGGAGGAATAAATAATGTCACAACCTATTAATGTGCGAGATACACTAACATTTGTTCCTTCTGGTTATAGTAGTGCTCATTCTTCTTATTCTAGCATTAGTAGTAGTTATCCAGTAACAAATGGTTATACTGATTCTTCATCTAATTCTTATGCTTATATTACTTGTAATACTGGTTCGCGCGCAACAACATATATTTCTTATACTTTTGATGTTTCTGAAATACCAGAGAATGCTACAATAGATTCAGTTACTTGCTCTGCTAAAGTTAGAGTAAGTAGTACTTCTTATATTTCAACCGCGACGCTTCAATTATATAGCGGCTCAACAGCAAAAGGAAGTAGTACTAGTGCTAGAACTACTACTGCTACATCTTATAACTTAACGCCAGGCTCTTGGACTAGAACTGAATTGAATGATATACAAGTACGCTATACTGGCACTCGTGGTACCAGTAATACAACTCGTGCCGCGTATTTATATTTCTATGGTGCTACACTTTCAGTTACTTATTCTATTACTGGAACACAATATACATTAACTGCCGTAAGCGAAGTTAATAATGCAGAAATAACTCCACTCGCTGCGAATGTAATGAATGGTGAATCACAAGAATTTATTATTCAATTACATGATATAACAGTTGAAGATATAAAAGTAACAGATAATGATGTAGATGTTACTTCTTTATTAGAATTACATCAAAGTGGCGAAGGGGGAACATTTTCCGCAGTACCAGCTAATGATTTTACTACCGGTTTTTCCACTTCCGGCGCGAATTTTTATCAAAACTCTAGCACTACTAGTACTAGCTGGTTAGAATACGCTATTGGCCATTCAGCAGAAAATCCTTATTCAACTTCTAACACATCAAATACTTATGTAAAACCTGAAGGCGATACTGGTTGGATAAATTATACTTTTGATTTTAGTTCAATACCAGCAAATGCTACAATTACTGATATGACAGTCAATGTATATGGCGCGCGCGAAAATAGTACAATTGATTCCGATCACGTTGCTCGTTTTCAATGCTATTGCGGTTCAACAGCAAAAGGTTCTATACAAAACTTTACTTCTACTTCTAATAGTTTAGTTACTGTAACTAACCCTGGAACTTGGACGGTAGAAGAATTACAAGACGCACAATTACGCTTTGAAGTTGGTTATTATGGCGGCCGCATGCTAGGTATTACTTGGACTGTTGAATATACGACACCTGCAGAGGACTACTACACTTATACTCTAACGAATATGAGTGCTGACCACACGATTGTAATAGAGCAAGCGGGAACCTTTATTCCTCCAGAAGAAGACCCGGAAAAAGTATACTATCCAATTACTATTTCTTCAATCAATGCTACAACAACACCGGATCATGGCACGACGCGCGTTGAAGCAGGCACTACTGAAACAATTACTATTGAGCCAGATGACCCCAAACTAACTTTAGCTTTAGATAATGGTGTAGATATTACAAATCAGTTGGTCGGAGGAATACCTTCTAACACTTATACCGTTACAACACAAGTAAGTGGTGCTTCATATGGTTTTAATCTTAATAATAGTACTGGTTATTATGTATCAACCAATAATGGCGTAAGTTCTTCAGCTTCTGTCGCACGAGTCCATTTTAATTTAGAATCAGATGTTTTAGTAACAATTCAATATATAAATCAAGGTGAGTCTCAAGCGGACTATGGTATGTTTGGTAAAATAGATACTACTGTTTCAACTACTGGTAATACTTATGCGAGTAGTAGCGCAAGTCCAGATGACCCTGAAAATTATTATTATATGTGCGCGGCATCCGCTGATTCTTCAACATCTGTAAAGACTCTTACATATAATATTACTGCTGGAGAACATTATATTGATATAAAATATGCTAAAGACCAAGCAAGTGATAGCGGTAATGACTCTTTACAATGGAAAATTTTAAGTATTGAAGCGACTAGTGCAGGTGGAAGTTATACATATACACTTACAAATATACAAGAAAAACATAGTTTAATTTTTATTTTTGGTGATGTAAATTATTATTTTATTACTAGCACAGGAAGTAATGCAAAATTATATCCTGATGGGCAATTAGTAGTACTTGAAGATCATGATTATCATCTGACGATTATACCTAATGATAATTCTGCCACCGTCACAATAACAGATAATGGCACTGATAGAACTTCATTGTTAGAATACTATGAAGGTAAAGATAAGCAAGGCAATAAAGTAATCAACTATGTTTATCGTTTGAATAATGTAACTGCCGCACATACATTGAATATTCAATGTACTTCCGCGGGCGGGCCTATAATTTATCTTAAAATAAATGGAAACTGGGTAACTTGTAGTAAAGTTTATAAAAAAATAAATGGAAGTTGGGTGGAACAAGCAAATCCAACCGATGTTTTTAATACAACTAAAAATTATGTAAAGAGGTGAGAATTGTGGCGAATTTACAACAAATTATCACCCTAACACAAGAACAATATGATGAATTAATTTCAAATAATACCTTAGTGGTTAATGGACGTACCTATACATATAATGAAAATACATTATATATGGTACCAGATAACGGAATAGCCCAAAAATTAGCTCATAAGTTAACTTTTGGGAACGGAACTTATGTATATGATGGGTCAGCAGATGTGACTGTGCCTGTGTATACTGGGACTAGTATATAATAAGAAGGTGAATATATGGCAAATTTAGATGTTTTAAATGACCAATTTTTGCTTGAACATACTACAAGTAATTCTGGTGATTATACTGCTTTATTAAGCACAGAAAATAAATTTGTTGATAAAAATATTGGTATTAAAATAACTACTCCAGCCGTAGGCACATTAACATTGAACGCAACCGATATAACTTCTTCTTTAGCGATGGGAACTGCTACATCTAATGTATATTCTCCCACAATTACTGTTTCAGGTAATGTTAATGTAGCAACAGCAGGATGGATTACAGATGGCAATAAATCAGTTTCTGATACAAATGTTAAGGTTGGAAAAGTGAATCAGTCTTTACTCCAGCAAGGTGATGATATTATTAACAGTGGAAAAGAAATTATTGCTGGTAATGAAGACCAAACTATTACAATTACAGAAGGTTATAATGTAGCTCGTACTATAATTGTTAAAGCTAGCTCTTCAGGTACTTCAGCAGCAGCAACCGTCAGTGGTACTGCCGCGGCGGAAAAACCAACTATTGAGAAAACTACAACCGCTGCGACAGGAGCTAATAATGTAGGAGAAAATAATATAGCTTCAACAACTGCTCCTTCTTCTGGATATTTTGTATCATTACAAGCCACAGCTCCTGCGACTACTATTAATTTAAACAAAGATATTACTACAGCTGGTTATTTAAATAGTATAAACCAAATCACCGCTTCTGCTTCTACTACTAAAATGTCAGGCGATATTTATTATTTACCAATTACTTCTGGTGTAGCTGCTGGAGACTCGGCTGATGTTAATATTTATACTACTGATGGAAGTAATGCTGGAATAAACATTGGTAATATTGACGGAGTAATAGGTGATAAAAAGACTTCTGAGCCAACTTCTGGCTATTATATTGCGTTTAAAGGGGAAGGTAATTCTGCCATTACAACCGCAGGATGGATGCCAACGGGTTCATTACCTAAAAAGCCCAGTGATGCGAAATATTTCCCAATTACAAAAGCTGTTGGCAGCGTAACTGGTACTAATACGGTTACTCCTTCTGCTTCATTAAGTAGTAGTAATGTTACTTTAAGCGATACTAATAATGGTATTTCAGTTACTGCCACCGGTGGCGGCACGGCTTCTGTTACTGCTTCTGCTAATATTACAACCGCTGGTTATGCTCCAAGCGGTAATGGATTTGCTTCTAATACTTTATCAGCTTCAAATAATACTACTACAGCCACTAAATATATTTCAGCTATTACTATTCCAAGCAGTAAAACTCTTACAATTACTAATAATGGTACTGCTACAATGACAAGTACTGGTACAACTAATCTTTCCAATACTGGAACAGCTACAATTACTAGTACTTCTAAAACAGCTGGTAATGTTACTATTGCAGCTTATGATACCTCTAGTTCTTCTTCTACGACTTCTAAATCCGTTGTAACAAAAGGTGTTTGGACTAGCACTACTGTAAGCTCTACAGGCACTTATTATGGTAAAGTAATTATAAATGCAGGCACGATTACTAATAATACAACATTAGCGAGCGGGAGTTCTTCTACTGGGACTATTAATCGTGGAAAATATATTAAAATCGGTAAAGGATATTATAATGATGACACTTATTATTTAGCGCAAGCAAATAGTGGAACCTATACTGTTACTAGTTCTGGAACGAAATCAGTAGATGGATATGCTAATATTAGTGTTGCTTCTTCTTCTGTAACACAAGGTACAACAACTGTTAGTGATACGACTGTGACAAGAGGAACTGCTTCTTGGGGAACTGGTTGGATTACAAGTGGTAGTATTGCGGCGGCAACTTTTGCTAATACTGCAACTAGTGGCCAAACTTATGTAGATATTAGCGATACAACTGCGGCACCAGTATTAAGCGCAGGCGGCTATTTATATATTAATAAAGGTTATACTGATAATTTAAGAATTAGTTTGGCAAAACTAGTACCGGATGGAGCAACAGCGAATTTAACAGGGAATTATATTTTAAGTGGATATTCTGCTTATAATAATAATGGCGTGTTAGTGGCTGGTAGCATTGAAACTTACGATGGTTCTTATACCGACGCTTAATTATCTCTTTAAAGTAGATAAAAGGAGATGATTAAATGGCAACTTTTAAGAATGATACAGAGAAGTGGTATGATACCGTAACAATTACTAAACAAACTGGCGGCTTTACCATTCCTACGAAAAATAGATATATGGATCGTCATATAGAATTAAATTATAATATACCGGGGATGGTGCTGCCAAAACCATCCTCTGGTACTACAAATTTTTACATTACAGTTCCAAATGGAACGAATGAGACTGTAACATTTCATTTTACCGTAGATTCAAACGGTAATACAACTATTACTTAATGGGGAGGGAATAAAATGGCTAATAATACAATGAATTTTGGAGTTGATTTATTGCCTACTACTACTAATACTTTCTCGTTAGGTAGTAGTGATAAAAAATGGAATTTATATGTAGATAAGATTAATGGGGATACACCAAAATTAACTGGAGACGTAACGGGCTCTGCTTCATCTACTGGTGGGTGGTCAATTGCAACCACTATTGGTCCAGGAAAAGTAACAAATGACAAATTAGCTAATAGTAAAATAACAATTGCGGGACAAGAAGTCCCATTAGGCGGGTCTTTAGACTTATCCGCTTTGGCACATACTTTATCAATTGCTGAAGCTAGTGGGACAAGTTCTATTTCACTCGTAGCAAATAAGAAATATACCTTAACTGCAGGTGGAAGTACTTATGTATTTACTACCCCCTCTAATCCAGAGGCAGAAAAAGGCATTTCTTTAAGCAACAATAAATATGGTCATAGCAATACCATTGATGCACAAACTACGCAAGCTCTTTATCCAATTAAAATTGACGCTTATGGGCATATAACCAGTTATGGAAATGCTATAGTGCCATTAACGGCGGCTTCTACGCTAAATGCTACAAAATTGTCAGGCACAATTCCTACAAGTAGTTATACAAATAGCCGTGACCCAGGCTATGGCAAAATTACGCCCGCGAACAATGCGTCAATAGATACAGCCCTATCGGGCAATACAAGCGCGGTGGAAGCTTCTTCATATAGTGAAAATTTAAAATTTACTGCTGCAAATAAGTGGGTTGTGCTTGCGGGAACAAATAGCGGCACAGCCGGCAATGATGAATTAAAAATCGCACACTTTGTACCTACTTCAATAACAAATACTGGGCCAACTGCCAATCAAACTCCTTCATATGGTAGTACTTTTGATATTCCTGTGATTGCAATAGACGCAGCGGGACACGTTACAAAAATTAATACAACAACAGTTACAATTCCTGCTTCTGACAACACTAACGCAGAAACACAATTATATGTTAACGCTACTGCTGGAGGAGCTTATTCAAATGCCGCCACCACTAACACTTCAACTTATGTGCATTTGTACGATAAATTAGGCTCTACCTATACAAAACGTAATACACTCCAATTAACAGGCAGCGGAGCAACCACTGTTACAGCGAATAATAATGGCGTTATTACTATTAATTCAACAGACGCAGATACTAAAAATACCGCAGGTTCTACTAATTCCACATCAAAATTATAT
>Ga0247610_10000182_pt1 | contig 104531 bp, 119 predicted proteins | sample 174DNAGHGhighgp2_FD_193483 | JGI IMG/M metagenome (GOLD analysis project Ga0247610, IMG submission 193483) | Sheep rumen microbial communities from Palmerston North, Manawatu-Wanganui, New Zealand - 1742 DNA GHGhigh gp2 | ecosystem: Host-associated > Mammals > Digestive system > Stomach >... | reverse complement strand
TTACGTTGACGACGACAAAGTAAAGTTCTTCTTTAGTAATACAAATTTTAATTATTACAATGGGAACGGATACGGTTTGTTTCGTAACGGATTTGAGGCGTATTTTGCTAAAGAATTAGCAAATGATATTTTGAATGGAAAATAAGAAAGTAAAAAATGCTAGAAAAGATTTCTATGACAATATTCAGTTTAAATCTCACCTTGAAGTAGTTGTTTATAAAACACTAAAAGAAGCAGGGTTCACACCTTTATATGAATTTAAAAAGTTCGTTATATGGGATGGATATAAACCAAATGTATTATTCTTTAATAGAGTTAAAAAGAAAGATACTGGAAATGTTTTTCAATTGTGTAATCAAAAAGTAAGAGATATTACCTATACACCAGATTTTTATATGTTAGTAGGTAATCTACATGTTATAATTGAAGCAAAAGGACACGAAAACGACGTCTTTCCATTAAAAAGAAAAATATTTAGAAGATTTTTAGAAAATCAAAAAGGTAAATACATTTATTTTGAAGTCCATAGTAAAGGTGAGGTTTTAAATTCTATTAAAATAATTAAAACTTTAGTTACATTAACTAATATGTTAGAAAAAATTAGAAAACTGGTAGGTTATCTGCCAACGAAAGATGAAGAACTTGCTCATTCGTTTGTTCAACATAGAAAGTTTGAAGAACTACAAGAAATAGTTTTGTCAAATATTGTAAAACTTGAACGAAAGAAAAAAGAATTAAGTAGCAAAGATCTTGATCGTTTGACGCACTTACAAGAACTAAATGGATATTTAGTCGAGTACAACAATCTGTTAGGCAACGAAAAAATTGATTATGCAGATTGTTTTATAGAAGATGCAATTGAAGATGGAGAATTTGACGATGATGTTTAACTATACTAAGGGGGGAACCCCTTAGTTTTAAATAGTTATTTATGAAAGTAGAAAAAAGAAATAAGGAATTAGAAGAATTTGATGTACATAAAATTATTAAAAGTGTTCAAAAAGCATTTAAATCTTGTAGAAAATCGTTGCCAAAAGAATTAAAAGAAGCACTTTTAAATGAGAATTTTGAAAATCTTGCAAACGAAAAGAAGCTTTTGAAGATAGAAAAAATTCAAGACTTTATTAGAAATCTTTTAATGCAAGTAGATCCGGATGTAGCAAATTCATTTGTTATATACAGAAATGAACGCAAACGAATACGAGATTTCGTTAAGCTTAAAAAAGAGTTTATTAATAAATATAAGGCATCAGATAATACTGCAAATGCTACTGTAGATGATAATTCTAATGTTGCTAACAAAAACATTGGAATATTAAATGCAGAAATCCATAAACCAGATAATATTCAAATAAATAGAGGTATGGTTATGGACAAACTGAAAGAGTTATTTCCAGATTTTGATCATAAGCAGTATATTGACGATCTTGAAAATCACATTATTTACAAACACGATGAATCATCCTTTGCCGGAGCAATAGCACCATATTGCTGTAGTGTATCTTTGTATCCATTTCTTATTAATGGATTAAAAGATTTAGGTGGTTTGTCTGCTGCACCAAAGAATATTGATTCTTTCTGTGGTATGTTTTGTAATCTGATTTTCGCATTAAGTGGTCAATTTGCAGGTGCTGTTGCAACTTCTGAATTTCTTGTATATTTTGATTATTTCGCACGTAAAGAGTGGGGAGATAACTATTATAAGAAGTATAACAGAAGAATATCTCGTTGGTTTAATAGAAAGAAAACTATTGAAAGTCAAATACATCAATATTTTCAGCAAGTAATTTATACTATTAATCAACCAGCAGCAGCAAGAGGACAACAGAGTGCTTTTGTGAATTTCTCAATATTTGATGAACACTTTTTCAAAGGAATGTTTGATCATTTTAGATTCCCAGACGGAAGTTCTCCTAAATGGGAATCTGTACAGTGGTTACAAGAAGAATTTTTACATTGGTTCAACGAAGAAAGACTTAAATGCATACTAACGTTTCCTGTAGTTAGTGTAGCAATGGTTGTAAAAGACGGTAATTGGGATACTAGAATGTATGACTTTGTATGTAAAGAACTTTCCGAAGGAAATTCATTCTTTATATATCTTAGTGATACTGTAGATTCATTATCAAGCTGTTGTCGTTTAAAGAATAAAATTCAAACAAAAGAGTTTAACTTTACTAACGGCAATATGGGTGTAATGACTGGTAGTAAATCGGTTATTACTTTGAATATCAATAGGATAACTCAAAATTGGTATAGAACTTTTGAAAAGAATAGAAATATTTTTAGTTTTAGAACCTATTTAAACGATATTCTTGAAAGAGTGTTAAAGTATCATATAGCATATAACGAACTATTGTGGGATATGTGTAATGCAGGGTTGCTACCAGCATATACAGCAGGTTTCATTGATTTGAATAAACAATATCTTACTATAGGTATTAATGGTTTGAATCAAGCTGCAGAGTTCTTAAAACTCGAATGTACTAACAATAAACGTTACAGAAAGTTTTGTAATATAGTGTTTAGTGCTATTAAAGATTTTAACTCAGCACACAACGGTAAATACTTTGATCATAAAGTTACTTTGAATACAGAATGTGTCCCTAAACGTGGTGGGGACTTTAAACCTCTTTTAATTGACTCGGAACTCCAAATGGACAACGAGGGGCAAGCAACATTATTGTGTGCAGCCTGAGAGACTGAACAAAGAGGGCTCCGAAAAGAGCGTGCAACAGTCCGAACCTTATGGCAACATAAGGAGTTATTTAGAAATAAATAGCCGTTTATCACATAAATAAATAAAATTTAAAAAGAAAACTCCATGAATATTAGAAAACAACATAAAATAGTAGGAGTTTCTGTCAGCAGTAATAAAAAATGGGTAGCTAGAATAATGTCAAATTATCATACTCTAAATTTAGGAGTATTTGATAATTATGAAGATGCAGTTTTAGCTAGAATTAAAAAAGAACAAGAGCTATTTGGAGAATATGGTCCAAACAAAGATTTGTTTTATGTGATAAATCATCCTACACCAATAGAAGAACTTAGAAAAGTTCTTTCTGTAGGAGTGTAACAGAATTGGCCGAAAGTCTTGCAATTAAAAACTACAATTGGGATAAAAAGGATAAATATCAAGTTTCAGAAGATACAAATCTTTATGCTTCATATATATTTAAACCAAATGATGATAGAGTTACGGTTATGGACAAACTGCAAATGCATGGGCAAACATATATTGGTGAATCATTAGACGGTGGAAGTGCTTGCCACATTAATCTTTCAGAACATTTAACTTTTGAACAATACAAAAAAGTTTTAAATTACGCAATAGAATGTGGTTGTCAATATTTCACATTCAATGTTCCTAATGCCGAATGCGATGATTGTGGATTCATAACTAAAGTTCCTATTGCAAAGTGTCCTAATTGTGGTTCTAATAAAATCAGTTACTACGATAGAATCATTGGTTATCTTACTAAGATAAAAAATTGGTCTGCCGGTAGACAAATTGAACAAAAAACAAGAGTATATCACAACATACAGCAATATGAGTAGTTATTTGAATATATATTTAGTTCCTAAAAAGGAAAAGTGTGAAAAGCAAGAACCGTTGTTATTCGCTTCGTATTCAAGAAATACAGATATTTATCAATATTTTGAAACTATAAATCCTACTTTTGTTGGAATAGATGAAATTCATTATAGTGAATTAACAAATGATAAACTTCAAGAAGTAAAGAATGAAATAAAAGAAGATCTTGAAACATTTGAAAGAAAACATAAACATAAGTTACAAGTTTTAAAGTATGCAATAAACAAACCTTCTGAAGACTACATTCAAGAGTTGGCAGAAGAAAAGGAATACATATACGAATTAAAAATAACTTATAATACTATTGATTCATTAGTGGATATTCTTTCAGAAATAAACGACGGTTATACAGATTTTGAAAAGGTATTAGTTAATGTAGGTTGATATGTTAAAATTTATAGGATATGAGGTAGTATTCAGAGAAATTCCAGATGAAGTAAGTTTAGCAATTAATATAACAAATTGCCCTAATAGATGTAAAGGATGCCACAGTAAAAAGTTACAAGAAGATATAGGAGATATATTAACGTTTACAGAAATAGACGGAATGGTAAGCGAAAATAACTGTATAACTTGCGTTTTATTTATGGGTGGCGATTCAGATTTAAAAGAAATAAATATATTAGCGCAACAAATAAAAGAACTGCTAAAGTTAAAAGTTGGTATATACAGTGGTAATGCATTTAAAAAGACAATACCAGAGCTAAACTTAAAATACTTTGATTATGTTAAAGTAGGACCATACATAGAAGAATGTGGCCCATTAAACAACGAAAACACTAATCAAAGATTATATAAAGTGAAACATATATTTGGGTTAAACAAGTTAATTAACATAACAGAAAAATTTTGGAATGAGCACAAGACAATTATTACTTGATTTTATAAACGTTAAAAAAGAATGTAAAGAAGTTATCAAAACTCCTTTGCAAAGGGATGTAGGTAATTCAAAATCAGGTTATTTAAAAATTGAAAAAGTTTCTAAAAATTTTGGTTACTTAATGCATGGTGAAAGGTTTGAAGGATATACTACAATATTCGGTGAAAATTTAGCAGTTTATTTAATTAATCCTTATAACTATTTTCATACATCAGTAATTAAAAAGATAGATTGGAAGAAACATACAATTAAAACAATGAACTCTGAATATTCATTTGAGTTTAAAGAAATAGAAGATTTAAATAAAGTATTAGAAGAATTTGACAATGAAGTTAAAAATTTACGTACAGTGTAGTGATGAGTTCTTTCCATTTGAATATGAAAATGGAGATTTGATAGATTTAAAAGCAGCTAAAGATGTAATACTTGATGGTGGAGAAGATGAACTAATACCATTAGGAGTTTGTATGCAGTTGCCAAAAGGGTTTAAAGCAAACGCATATCCCAGAAGTTCAACGTTTAAAAAGCACAGAATAGTAATGGCAAATAGCGTTGGACAAATTGACTGTACATATTGTGGCCCAAAAGATGAATGGAGATTCCACGCTTATGCTATAGAACAGACACATATTAAAAAAGGAACACGAATATGTCAATTTGAGATTGTACCATCAATGAAAGCAACGGTATTTCAAAAACTTAAATGGTTATTTAGTAACGGGGTAGAATTAATAAGAGTAGATAAATTAAATAATAAAAATAGAAATGGGTTTGGAAGTAGCGGTAATTAGTTGTATATTACTTGTTATTGGAATTATAATCTTTATAGCAAGTAAAACACATAAACAGAAAGAAGGATTTAGTTTTAGAAATGCGTTTAAACTTACAGGTTTGCCGGTATTGTTGTTTGAACAAGGTGAAACTACGTTAAAATTTATATTAGATACCGGAAGTAGTGTATGTATTCTCGATGAAGCGTCTATATCTAAATTAAAAGATTTTAAATATCTTGATAAGAAAAGTAATCTTGTAGATGTCAATGGTGGTAAAGTAACAAGAAAGTATGGTATCTTTAAGTTTAAATGCGAAAATATAGATTTTGAGAATGAATTTTTAGTAAGCGATTTAACAAATATTAGAGAAAGTGTGAAGGAAGATAGTGGGATTAGTATTGATGGAATTGTTGGTAGTGATTTCTTCTCAAAATATCAATATATCATTGATTTTGATAAATATTTAGCTTATAGTAAAAAGAAAAAATGGTCATTAAGGAGAAAGTAGTATATGTCTATGATATAGAAGTATTCCCAAATGTTTTCAGTTGCACAATTAAAAATACAGAAAACCAACAATTAATAATTTTTGAAGTTTCACAAAGAGTTAACAAGATTGATTCGGTTGTAGAGTTTTTCTCACAACCGAACATTCTTATTTGTGGATACAACAATCATCATTATGATGATGCTATTATTAACTTTATTCTTATGTATAAAGAAGCGATGTTAAACGCATCGTGGGATAGAATATGTAGGAATATATTTAAATTGAGTAATATAATAGTAACGTCTGGTGATGACACAAGTCAGTGGAAACAGTATAAATATGCACATTTATTCGAATCGTTTGATTTACTTACAATGTTGTTTTCTAGCAAATTGAGAGTAGGATTAAAGGAAATGCAAGTAACAATGAAGTATAAAAATGTTCAAGAATATGAAGGTAATTTTAATGATTATCTACCAGATTCTGAGATTGATAAAATGCTTGCATATAATATAAATGATGTACAAAGTACTGATGAATTATTGAATCGTTGTAAAAAAGACATTGACTTACGTATTGGTATTGAAAAGGAGTTTGGTATTAATGTTTTAAGTAAAGACGGTATGTCTATTGGGACTGAAATATTAAAAACCAAATATCTTGAAGCAACTCATAAAACATGGTGGGATATTAAAGATTTACGAAGTCCTTGTGATATTATAGACTTAAATGAAGTAATATTTCCTAACGTTCATTTTGATAATCCAATACTACAAAATTTACTCAATGAAATGAAACAACAGAAAGTTTCACCTGGTAGAAAGGGTTATGAAAAACACTTTTATTTAGGAGATGTTGAAGTAAGTGTTGGTGTTGGTGGTATTCATACTGTTAATAAACCGGAAATCATTATTCCTAAAGAGAACGAAATGCTGCGTGACGACGATGTGAATTCTTTATATCCTTCATTGATAATAAGTTACAACCTTGTACCTCAACATTTAGGTAAAGAGTTTCTTGACGTATATGGTAAAATTCGTGAAGACAGATTACAAGCAAAAAGAAATCACGAAGACGTTAAGAATATGACTTATAAGTTAGCATTAAATGGAGCAACAGGTAATTACCAAAATGAGCATAGTTGGTTATATGATCCCAAGGCTGTATTAAAAATACGCATTAATGGCCAGCTATTCTTATTAATGTTAGCAGAAAAGTTAATTGCTGCTGGAGCAAAAATTAAGCAGCTAAATACCGATGGAGTGCTTTATATTATTGATAGACAAGTAAATATAGATAATATTTTAAAAAATTGGGAAATTGAAACGAAGTTAACTTTAGAAGGCGAAGAATATGAACGTTTTTATCAATTTGCTATAAACGATTATCTTGCTATTGGTAAAGGCTATTCTAAAACAAAAGATAAATCTTTATTAAAAATGAAAGGTTTGTTTATTAATAAAGTATCCTTAGGTAAAGGAATGCAACCAATGATTATTCCCAAAGCATTAATAAACTATTTTGCAGATGGAATACCAGTAGAAGCAACAGTTTATGGGAGTAGAGATATTAATGATTTCTTAACATATCAAAAAGTTGATAAAAAGTTTTCAGTAGAATATAACAATCAATTAATTTCGAGAATTAATAGATATTACGTTAGTACTGGAAAAAACAGTTATTATTTATACAAATGTATAGTTGATAAAGACGGTAAACGTAGCAATTATATGAATTTGCTAAAATCATCTGGTGTAACTATTGTTAATAATTTGGATGAAATCGAATTACACGGATTTCCTACAAACGTTAACACTAGATATTATATTATGGAAATAAATAAAATTATTTCACAATTTGTAAATAAACAGTTAACATTATTTTAAAATGAGAAAGTTAGCAACAATTAGAGTAATTCAATCGATTAACCCTATAGCTGGTAAAGATCGTGTTGAAATGGCTACTGTTGATGGTTGGACTTGTATGGTTTCAAAAGCTGATGGGTTTACCGTTGGCACTAAATGTATATTTTGTGAACCAGATAGTGTATTTCCAGCAATAGAGCAATGGGAGTTCTTAAAGAAATATAATTATAGAATTAAAACTCAAAAGTTTAAAGATGGTAACAAACAAACAATTTATTCTCAAGGATTAGTGTTACCGTTAAGTATATTGCCAAAAGTAGTAAATCTTGAAATTGGAGATGATGTAACATCTAAGCTAGGTATTACACAATGGGAAGATACTATGGATAAAGAAATTATTAAAGATGTAATTTCAAAGAAATATCCTAAATGGTTAATGCGTTTTAAATGGTTTAGAAAACTTGTAACAAAAAAGAAAACGTTAAAAGGATTTCCTTCGTTTATATCGAAAACTGATGAAGAGCGTATACAAAATTGTTATGAGTTCTCACAAAGTGAACCTACTTGGGTAGCAACTGAAAAAGTTGATGGTCAATCTGGTACATTCTTAGTAATGAAATCAAAATCATTATTTAATAAGTATGAATATCATGTATATTCACGTAATTATGAAAATAATGATCCCAATTCATCTTATAACATTGTATTTAATAAATATAATTTGAAAAAAGTATTAACAGATTTAATTGAAAAATACAAATGTGATTGGGTTGCTATTCAAGGAGAATGCATTGGGCCAAGTATTCAAAAGAATAAATATAAAGTAGAAGAGTGCGATTTATTTGCATTTAACCTTATTACTCCTAAAGGAAGGTTTGGTACTGATGATATGGTAAAAGAGTTAGTACCATTGGGTGTAAAATGTGTTCCAGTATTAACACATTTGTCTTTAATAGGAAAATCTTGTGATGAAATACTTAATATGGCTAACGGTAAATCTGAACTTAACAAAGATTCATTAAGAGAAGGCATTGTATTTAGATCTCTTGATGGAAAGAAATCTTTCAAAGCAGTAAGCCCAGAGTTCTTGGCAAAAAATGACGAATAATAGTTTTTACTAATAGGGGACCTTCTCCCCCTTTATTTTTACAATTATGCTAAAATTTGAAGATATAACAAAAGAGTTAACAGAACTCTATAAGAAAAAAAACAAAGACTACGGTAATTCATTTGAACAATCGTTAAATCAATATGGACTATTACCAACAGTATTAAGATTAACAGAAAAAACTAAACGTTTGGAAACATTATATCTCAATAATGGTAGTAGTTCTATTAAAGATGAAAATGTTGATGATACTTTAAAAGATATTGCAAATTATTGTATTATTACATTAACTTGGTTAAAAAATAAAAAACTTAACTAATGAAAGTAGCACATATAACTATAGAAGAAACGTTAGGTAATGAAACTTATGTTGAAGTACCAGATGGAATGACTAAAAAAGAGATATATGATTACATATCTGAAAATTATAGAAAACGGTATTTTGAAATTGATGGATTTAGTAATGCTAATTATGAAACATACTTTGATGTTAGAATAGAAGACGAAAATAATGAACATTATTATCCAGATGAAAAATGGGAAGACTATATTAAAAGATGAATTAATATGAAATTAATTAAGTTTGAAGCAAAATGGTGTAGTCAATGTAAACAGCAAGATGAAATATTCAAAGAGTTACAAAAAGACTATCCTAAATTAGAAATACAACACATTGATGTTGAAGCAGAAGATACTCCATATATTGATGAGTATAATATTCAATCGTTACCAACAACAATTCTTTTTAAAGATGATAGTAGTACTATGAAATTCATTGGTTTAACACCAAAAAAAGAATTTGAAAAACATATTATAACAAGTGATTTTACTAAGGGACCTTTATTCGATGTATCATGAAAGTAAATGCAGTACAATGTCCAGAATGTAAGGACATAATATTTTCTAGATCACACCACGACTTTCATTATTGCAGTTGTGGTTATGTGTTTATTGATGGTGGATTCGATTATTGTAGATTTGGTGCTAAAGATTTAAATAAAGTTAAATCTATGCAAATAGATATAAATGCTACAGCCAAAGATCTATATGATGATTGGGCTAATAACAAAAACAAATTTGGACTTATTAAATCTAAGAAAAATGAATGATTTAATAGCTATATTTGAAGATAAAATCGAAAGTCACATACTTGATAGGTATGGAAGTAATTTTGAAGAAGGATGGTCACAAAATGTAGAGTTCGAATTTGAAACACAAGAATATAATTGTTACTTTGTAGGTTCGTTTTATGTAAAACGTTACTATTATAATAGTGGCGATTATTGGCACCAATCAGAAGAGTCTGCTGTTATAGAAGTAACTGGAGAAGTTTCGTATGTAACTAAAGACTTTGATGATGAAAATGAGAAAACAGAATACGTTAATTTTGAAATAGCATATTAACATGGGAATGTTTAAAACTTTATGGAAAGCAAGGAAAGTTTTCAAAATGCCAAAGTTTCATATTTATTTTGGTAAATGGACAAACGATCCTTGTTTACCAATTTGGAGATGTGGTAATGTTATTCCATTAACAAAATATAAAAATTATTTACAATGTAATAACAAACAAATATCATGTTGCTATAAAACTAAAGAAGGTAACTATGCACCACTTAGACATAAAGTAAATAGATATTACTATTGGAAACAACCAATACGAAGAAGATTGAAGAAATTACATCTTTCTTGGATACCTCCAGTAATACAATTACCGATGTGGTTAACTTTCCACATTTTTAATCTGGATGTAATGTGGAAATACAAATGGAATGAAATTCGTTATGAGTATCCACCACAATTTACTATTGTATTTTTTGGATTATCATTAAGTATATGGTGTAATTGGGAGCAAAGTGAATATCAGTATCCAGATACGTATTGGGAGAGCTTGCTAAATTATGTATATGGTATTAAAAATAAAGAAAACTTTAACATTATAGAATTTAGAAATAAATTAGGTAAATGGGAAAGTTGGAAAAAAAGTAACGCTAAAGTTACGTACTGGCAATTACAATATGACTTTTTAAAACCAGAATATCAAAATATATTATATAAATACGATAAATTATGAAATTAATTGAACCTAGTGTAGAACTAATAAAACAAGAACCTGGTATTAAAGGTATTTACAAACAAATAGAAGTTGCAGCTCGTTTATGTTATAAGTCAGAAGATAAAATAATAGATGTTATAAAAATAGATTTATCAAAAATACCAGACCGTATTAATGTAAACGATTTGCCAAACTATAAAGAAAATAAAGAAGAATGTTTGAAATTTTTAAAAGAAAACAACATTCCTTATTCATTTATAAGCAGTGCAGAATCTTTTGTTAATATGCTTAAAGAACGTGGTCATAACGCAATGCTGGAACATGGTACTGTGTATCTCAAATTTGAAGATTTTGCAGACAATGATGTAATAAGATATATAGATAATACTTATAGTGCTGTAGGAAAAGAACTCTGTGTAACTACTAATTTAAGAGTTTTAGTAGAAAACAATTGGCTTGATGATTTAAGATATTTATGTGAACTAACTGAAAATCACAAAAAACGCTATACCTTAAAATTCACTACTTCTATTGGAATAACGAGAGAGCTAATTAGACATAAAAGTTTTGTGTCGCTTAATAGTAATATTAAGGCAAAAATTCGGTGAATTGCTGGAAAGCTAAAGTTAACATTTATAAAAAATTAATTTATAATATTGCGTAATTAAATTTTTCTTCGTAATTTTGTAAGAACTTAAAATAAATTAATATGAGAGGTTTAACTTGCAAAATAGGAGATAAATTTGGGGAATGGACAGTAATAGATAGTCCATACATAAAAAATGGTCATAAATATGTAAAAGTGCAATGTAAATGCGGAAAAATAGAAGATTTATGTCTTAGTGATTTAAAATCTGATAGAGCGCACATGTGCAGAAGCTGTAGTGCTAGAAATAGAGGCCCAGCTTTAAAAATTGGAGATAAAAGCAAAGGTTGGACAATTATAGAAAACCCAATACTACACAACGGAAGTATGTATTACAAAGTAATGTGTGATTGTGGAAAAAGTTCTAGATTAATATCAGCTAGTGAATTTTTAAATCCAAATAAAGCATTTATGTGTCAAAAATGTGCTGGTATTTTAAGAGGAGAAAATAAACATAAAAAAGATGCGTATGAAGAATTATATCAGCACAAATATACAAAAATAAAAAGAACCGCAGAAGCAAGAAACATAAGATTTGAGTTAACTAAAGAATACTTATGGGATCTGTATTTAAAGCAAAACAAAAAGTGCGCTATAACTGGAGATCCATTACCACAACTTTCTAAAGCATCGTTAGATAGAATAGATTCTTCTAAAGGATATATAGAAAATAATGTGCAATGGGTTACAAAACAAGCAAATTTAAGTAAACATGTTATGACTATGCAAGAATTATATAATTTTTGTAAAAAGGTATTAAACAATGCTAATCAGCAGCCAAGCGCAAGCTTAAAAACTTGTGAAGGTTCAGAGACTAACAGTTGAAACTAATATGAGGAATTTTTTAATTAAAAAGCCAGTCAAATTTAAATGTAAACAAGACTGCCACCCTAAAAGAGGCTTTATTAATTGGTGGGAAAGTATGGGTTATCATAAATCCAAATCTGCCAAAAGACATCAATTAAAGAAAGAACTTTTATTAGAATATAATATTGACACGAGTGCCGAATACCCTATAAAGGGTAAAGATATAGTCCGATACTCTTTTGAAAAGAAGAGAATATAAGATAAAGAGCTTATATGCAACAATTGAGACACTTCTCGTTTGCTAATGAATCAACAAGATACTGTAATTATTCTAAAGATAAGTTTGACTCAACGATAGCTTTTATAGAGCCTTATTGGTTAGATGATGATAGGAAATTCCAAAATTCTGAAGCTTATGATAACTGCTATGAAAGATTTGTGTCAGCTTGTGAAGAAGCGGAAGGTGCTTACTTTGATTTATTAGATGAGGGATTTGAGCCTCAACAAGCAAGAGAAGTATTGCCACTGTGTACTAAATCTGAAATTATTATGACAGGTTTTGAGTCTGATTGGAAGCATTTCTTTAAACTTCGTTGTGATAAAGCTGCACATCCAGATATGCAAATAATAGCTAATAAAGCAAAGGAGATTATAGATAATGAAAAAGTGTGAGTATAAATATTTAGTATATTACTATTGGTGGGAAGATATGGAACACATGTTTGAAGCTATAGTTGATACAGAAGAAAAAGCTAAAAAATTAGTTAAATCTGTAGAAAGAAGAATGAAAAAACAAGGATATACAGTTTGTGATCCAAATTCCTGGAGTGATTATGATATTTGGGTTGGATATGAAAAAGTAAAAGTAAAATAATATGATGACAACGTTAGGAAAAGCAGTTAATCGTAAACTTTGTGATTTTATAGGAGAGCTAATGGGAAGGTATACTATAGATAATGCAAGAAAAATAATACCTATAATAAATGAAGAATTTACTGCTGAAACAGAAGATGGTACAAAGATAACAGGAATACTAAATGGATATATTGAAATAGAAGATTGGTATTACGATGACGATCTTGCAGAAGATGAAGATCATTATGGTATTAACACAGATGATATGCATATACGTTGTGAGTTTAACTATACAACAGATAAAGGTGAACATTACTCAGAAATAATAAATAATTTTTAATTATGGAAAGTTTATATTGGATTATAACTATTGGACATTTGTCTGGATTATTTAAAGTTTTTTGTATTATTTTTGGAATACTACTTGGGGTATGGGTAATCAAACTTTTAGTAGATCAAAATGAACAACCAGATGCCAAAGAACTACATAAATCTGATAAAAAATGGGTTAAAATATTTGCTACAATAGAAATTATTTCAACATTGGGTACAGTATTTATACCAAGTCAAAAAGAGTTGTTGGCTATTTATGGTATAGGCGGTACAATAGATTATATTAAATCTAATGATACTGCTAAACAATTACCGGATAAGTGTATTAACGCATTAGATAAATGGGCAGATAGTTATGTCAAAAAAGAAAATAAATAAACGTTATAAATTAACAAAAGAATTATTTGAAGAAATATGTAATTTATTGTTTGTAAACGATTACGATTGCTTTAAAGAATTTAATAAGAAATACAAAAAACGAAAAACAATAGATGAAACTACTATCTTAGAAGTATTAGCCATTCCAATTTATGAACATATTACTGACTATCCACTAATAATGTCACTGTTAACAAATTGGATAGCAAATTTGGAAGATTGATATAAAAATAACAAATAAGTTTTTGCTTATTTGTTATTTTTTTTTCTTAATAGTATGAAATTTTTTCATTAAATATTTGGTTATTAAAATTTTCTTTTCTACATTTGCAGAAATTAAAATGTTAATAATTTAAAAATATAAATATATGAATTGTATAAATCCAAAACTCATTAAGTCTATTGCAGATAAATATGAAATTTCTGCAAAAGATATGGAAACAGCAACATATTTATATCAATTGCAATACAATCTTGATACATACGATGAAAACGATCCAAATTTTGATTCGTTTATTAAAGATTATTTTAAAATTGATGCACAAGGTGAGTTTAATTCAAAATTTCAATACGAAGTTGCAAACAAACTATGGAATAAAACTAAAGATGGTGTAATAGAAGTCAATGACGAAAACGAAGAAAGTCTTTATAATAAATTAGTAACAGCTTTTGGAAGTGATAAACTTGTTAGATTCACAAATTCTGGTGGAAATAAATGTATTAGAATAGCACAACCTACATTAAACGGTTATACCCAAGAAATGCTTGACATTAAAGACAAAGCATTAAAAGATGGTACTTTAATGAAAGCACCTAATGGGAAACCTACAAACCTTACTGAAAAACAATGGTTACAAGTTAGAACTAAGGCTTTTAAAGAGTGGTTCGGTGATTGGGAGAATGATGCTGAAAATGCTTCCAAAGTAGTTGATGAAAACGGTGAACCTTTGGTGGTGTATCACGGTGGAAACAAAGACATAACAACATTTAAGCTTCCAGATAATAGATATTACGGTATAGACGCTACAGGTATATATTTTACATCTGATGAAAATTATGCAAAATCTATTGTTAAAGAAAATAATATACAAGAAAATCAAATTTATACTTCTTTTTTGAACATTAAAAATCCAACGTATAGTGGTAATATAGATAGAGAAACTACTGCACAAATAAAACTATCAACAACAAATGATGGAATAATTGGACACGATACAAAATTAGATGAAAATTTAAACTCTAACGGCAAAGAATATGTTATATTTACACCAAACCAAGTTAAATCAGCTACCGATAATATAGGTACGTTTAGTAGAGAGAATAATGATATTAGACACAACGAATTAGAAAAAAATGATATTCCTACACTAACTGTAGATAACGATTTTAACGAAGTATATTTTAATGAAGATGATACATACGAAGGTATGTTAAGAAATGTAACTGAAAAGTTGTTTAAAGATTCAAAAAATAAAAATCTAAGAACGCTTTTTGGAAACAAACAAACAACAACTGCTAAAGAAATTCTTACAAATATGATAAAACTTAATTCTGCTTATAAAGAATTAGCAGAAAAGTTATTGCCACACTTAGGAAAATTAGCAGAAATTCCAATACAATTAACTGATGCAAACTACCTTACAAGCTTACAAGAAGATGGAAGTAGAAAACAAGTAGCAGGATTATATCATAACACCAATTTCATTGAAATATCAAATCAACTTAGTGAAAGTTTTACAGATGGTACTATACTTCATGAAATAGTTCATGCTATAATCTACAATAATATTAACAAAGGCGAATTTGCAAAAGAATTTACAGATTTATTTAACGATATAAAAGAAAAAATATTAAAAAAATATAATGTAAGTTCTATTGATGAAATAAAAGATGCAAAATTAAAAAGAGCATTATATGGTTTAACAAGCGAAGATGAATTTGTATCAGAATATTTAACAAATCAAAATTTCGTTAACGAGATAAACAGTGTAAATGAATCGTTTTTGCAAAAACTTTTAAATCTTATTAAAAGTATATTTTCTAAAGATAAATCTGTTTCGAAAATAGAAGCAGAAAGAATAACAAATCTTGTAGGTAAATTAATAACATCGTATAACGGTGAAATAGCATACGGTTCTAATAGAAATAGTTTAGCTTCTAAAAGTGAAGTTGCTTCAGAATTAGAAATACAAGAAACTATCAAACAAAATATTGAAAAAGTTTCGGAATTTTGTAAACAACACTTTAGATTTAATGAAAAAGAAACAACAGATAAAGATGGAAATATAATTCCTGCACATTCGTATTCGTTAATAGATAAAGACGGTAACGTAATTAAAACTACTGATAAAACTGCATCTTCTGCTCATTATGATGGTGATGGTAAGTTTTCAATGAAACCAAAAACATTTTCGCAAGATTTTGAAAGATACCATAAAATTCCATCTACAACATTGGGTTCTACCGTAGACCAAATAACCAGAGACTTTTTTAGTGGTAATTTACAAAAATCGTATCCTAATTTTACAAATGAAAATTTGTATGGAAAAAAAGGGTTAATATCACAATTACAAAAGCTCAAAGTTTATGGTGATGAAATCGGTTTAACATTTGTATCTGCTGATTTCCCAATGATGGCAAACATCAACGGAAATCTTATTGGAGGAACTATGGACTTACTTGCGTATGATAAACAAGGTAATGTTTATATATACGACATGAAAAACAAACGTTCTTTCAATAATGAAACTACATTAAACAGTGCGTATAAAGGACAACAAAATGTTTATAAAGCAATGTTTGAAGGAATTTCAAAACAAATTGGTTATCCAATAGAAGTAAAAGAAATGAAAATCCTCCAGTTTAATACATTTTATCCTTTTACAGACAGTTGGGAAGTAGATAACAATGGACAATTAACGTGTGTAGATCCAGTTGTTGGAGAAAGAAAACCTATACAATTAACAGAACAATACATACCAACTAAAGTATTGTTAAATGAGGATGGATCCCCACTTAACTTTACAGTAAAAGACATTGTTTCAGATTTAACAGATGAAGAAAAACAAGCATTATTTGGAGAAATAGAAATAAATGAAATTTCTAACAGTATTGAAAATACAGATGACACAAATGAAGTTGAAGTTTCGAGCGAAAATGAATCAATAAATACTTTATATAGTAGCGGAATAAAAGGAAGTGATATCACTGAGTTAGCGAACAGTGTAATAAATACATTAAGCGATATTTTTGATCAATTGTGTAATGGTAATGTAAGTTTATATTATAAAATACAAAATAAACCAGTTCCTTCTGAAGATAGTGAAGAATATAAAAGGATAAAAGAGTCTTTAAATTCCAATAGAGATGATGTTATTAGGTTTGTATCTTTAGATAAAGTTTTAAACTTTATAAAAGAAAGACATTTTGGTTTTTATTTAGATAAAAACGAAGAAGATTTCCAAAATCAAGATGATAAAGAACTTATTAGAACCATGAAAATAGGGTATGAAAATTTTGATGCGTTATTAGCTGCTGGTTATAGTAGATTAATAATGCTTGAAAACAAAACTATTGTACCGTTTGATCCAGAAGAATTACACAAAGACACTGAACAAGATTCTGAAACAAATCTTGAAGATGTATCTAATAAAGATGTTGAACACTGGGCAAAATCTTTAGAATCTGCAAAATCTTCATTGTCACAAGAATGGAGAAAAATATTATCTAAAATAAAAGATCTTGACAAAGACGGTAAACAAAAATATAACAAATTTCAATTTAAACAATTCTTAGATGAAAATGTTGTAATAAATAATTTATTGTCTTGGTTTAAAAATTGTACCACTGTTGAGGAAATGGAAAAGATTTTAGAGCAAAAATCTAATAGTTATTTTCCAGCTTACGGTCAAATTCTTAATATAATACGAAACGATCAACAATTACGTAGTAAATTCTTCCAAAACTTTAGAAAAGATTTTCAAACATATTCTATAACAATTGCAAACTACGATAAAGCAACTGGTAAATATATATTTGTTAATAAAACAATTAATACTTGTACAGCTACAGAATATTTAAGTGATGCATTGTCATATAAATTTGCAGTAGGGTTTCCACTAATTGATAAATTGTTTAAAGTCGATGGTAATACAAGAAGTGTTAATCAAGAATATAATAAAGAGCTCACAAATAAAGCAATAGCCGTTAAAAACATGTTCACAAAAAAAGAAGACTTGCTTGACACTACTAAAGTTGCTGCATTAGAAGATTTGCTTAAAGAATACGGCATCGAATTTCCAGAAACAACCGTTCAACAAGCATTAGAAGATGAATATTTAAATAATAAATCAATAAGCAATAACTTTAAAGATAACTCTATTGTTTTTGAGATAATAAATAATCTTGATAGTGTTAGAGGTAGAACTACAAAATCTATTCAAACAAATAACACTGTGTATAGTTTTTATAAGGAAAAACCAAAAAACAATCAAGTTTCAATACGTAATAACTATAATACAGTTTTAAATATATTTGCTCCATTTCTTGAAGAAGTAGTTGAAGCGTCTACATTTGAAAATGGAAAATCACATTATGCGTTTAATCCGCCTTCATATACTGGAAAATTATTCATAAATCTTGAAAAATGTAAAAATGATCCAGAATCTTTTAAAGCTTTTTTAAATAAAGAATACGACAAATATAAATGGTTTAGTATAGATAATGGTACAACATATCTTTGCCCAATACTGTCAATGTTAAATGAAAAAGATTATAAGGGAAACCTTACATCGTTAGCAGTAGACGCAAGAAATTGGTTAGCACACAAAACACAATTATCATATAGAAAAACACCTTATGTTGAATTAAGCGGTTTATCTTATATGCATAGTGTATTAACAGAATTTTTTGCTAATAGCAGTGATAAAGAAGTTGTAAAAACTAATTACAGAGTTCCAATAATGTCAAACAAACCATCTTCTGAGTTTATTTCAATGCCTAGATTTAAGGGTTCAAACTATAAAGAAGTAATGGGTAAATATTTCTTTAACGTTTTTCAACAAGAATTAATGCGTATGCGTACAGTTCTTGAAAGAGCAGCAAAAGATAATGTTGAAGAAATAAAAAACTTTGATATTGATAAAAAGAAAAATGCAAAACTTGTTAAAAAACTAAAAGCTAGAAGTATTTCTAGTGGAATTACTCAATATTCTTTAAATTCAAGATTAACATTAGACGATTTAAAATCTTTGAAAAAATCTGGTGCATCATTTAAGTTTTTAACATTTTTAAATGACTTTGATAATTCTGAGTTAAATAATCATATATTAAATTACTTAAATGGAGTAGAAGAGCTACCAGAAGATATTCCAGCATTTTATGATGTTCTTAATTCTTCTATGGATAATATAACAAAAGAGCAAATAAAATATATTGAAAGTTTAGGATTAAAAGAAACTACAAAATCTAGAAACGGTAAACCTTTTTATAAATACTTTAGTTTTCTTTCTATTAGTGAAAATATGACAGCAGAAGAACAAAATGCTATTATAGATAGAGAACTTGAGAACTTTGTCTGGAACGATATGCTAGCTGCAATAAGTACTATAGAACTTACAGCAACAGATTTAGCGTATTATAAAAATATGGAAGATTTCCAAAAGCGTTACGCACAGATTCATGCTCCAGGTTTAAGACTTAATACTACTGCAGAAGCAATAATTAAAGACAAATCACATCCACAAGGCTCAATGAGAAAGGTGTCTGACGGTATTTCAAGAACTATTACTATTAAAGACTTTGAACACGATACTGGTATAGAAGAAGATGTTGTTACGGCATTTAACAAATTAATCAAAATGCATCCAGAAAGAAGCGATTCATTAGAAGTAATGAAAGGTGTTGTTTCTGCTGCATTAAAAGGAGTTAATGTTACAGATGCTCAAGCGTTTACTTCACCAACAGGTATGATGAAAAAACTTGTAATGGCTGGTTCGTGGACAAATAATATGATGGAAGCGTATAACCGTATAAAAGAAGGTAATTTTGATTTATCAGATTTACAAGTATTTATTCAACCGTTAAAACCATTTGTATATTCGCAAATTGAAAAAAATAGTTATGTAGATACTATGCCAACGTTAAAAGTTGGTTTACAAAATAAAAATAGCGAGTATATGATTTTACTCGCAGATGCCATAGTGAGAGGTGCAAAATCATCTAGTAAACTTACAGCACTGTTTGATTTTATGGAATCTACAGCTTATGATGCAAACGGAAATTATACTGGAAAAGGTATTGATACAATTCAATTTGAATCTGCAGTAAAAGTTGGTCCTGAAGGTGTAGTTGACATAAACAACTTAGGTTATAATGATATAATTAGAACATTAAATAATAAAATTCATAGTGATATCAATGAATATGACGATAGATATGTTCATTCATTCTCGTATGAAGATTATGCGATTCAACAGGAAGTTCCAGCTCACTTGAGAGATCATAGACAACTTTTAGGATCACAAGAACGTATTCTTGCTGTAAGCGATATGTCATTTGATACACAGTTGTATTTTAAATCGTATGATGGAACTGAAAAACACACTGCTGGAGAGTTAATACAACGTTATCAAGATTTAATAAAAGCTAACATAGAAGATTCGTTTAATCAGCTGGCAGAACAATTTGGTTTAAACAATACTAATAGAATTGAAAGAAACAAGCTGATGTCAAAACTATTAAGCGAAGAAATCAAAAAGGATGCTAGATACGGTGCTGATTTACATAGAGCGTGCATGTTAGATAATAATGGAGAATTTATAATACCACTTTCAGATCCAATACAAGCAACAAGAATACAACAATTGATACATTCAATAATAAAAAAGAACATCAACAAACAAAAAATAGCAGGCGGTCCAGTTGTTCAAGCAACAAGTTGGGGTATATCAAAAGGTTTTAAAATTCGTTATAAAGATGAAAAAGGAAATGTATTAAAAACCAGAGATGAATTTGAAACAGATAGTGAGTATAAAAAGTATCTCGATGAAAATTTAGCATCTCTTGCATACTTTGAATGCGCAATGCCTGTTCCAACAAGTGAACTTGAAAAAGATTTATACGATTTAGCTAAAAAAATAGACGGTGATTCTTATAATGGAAGACTTGCTACTCCACAAGAAGCTGTGAAATACGGTTTAATTTCTGATGAACAATTAAAATCAATTGGATATCGTATTCCTACAGAGGATAAATATTCTATATATCCAATGAAGATAACCGCATGGGTACCAAAATTTGCTGGTGAAGTAATAATGTTACCAGAAGAAATAACCAAGTTAACAGGTTCTGACTTTGATATTGATAAAACTTATATAATACTTAAAGAGTTTTATAAATCGGATAGAAGAAGAGTTAAAAATAGTAAGAGAGACGATATTATAAAGCGTATACAGTTAAAGTTTAAAGACTTTACCGTAGAACAAGCAGAGCAGTTATTAAACGATTGGGAAGAAAACAACGGAAAAGATATAAATTTTTCAGAGAAAAATGCTATTAATAAGTTTGCAAATATTTCTGCAGTAGACGCTATTATAGCATCAGATCCAGAAGCATTATTACCAAATTACAGACAAATTACTAAAAACAATCGTCAAGGTAGAAATAATGAAATTTTTGATATCCAATGGACAATGTTAACACATCCAGATACAATGGATAAAATGTTTAACCCTGGTTCATTTGATCCTCAAAAGAAAACCGCTGCAATAGTAAGATGCCTTGAAAATAACCAAAATAAAAAGGAATATATAGAACTTGCAGGAATGAAATTAGAAGATCTTGAAGATTATTTGTCTGAAATAGAAAGCAATAATGCAAAAAATATACTTCATATTTCAACACAAGTTCAATTCTTTCAACAAAATATGGTAGCTGGCAAGCTGATTGGTATTTTTGCTAATAACAATGTATCACACGCTTTTGTGCAAATGCAAAATGTTTCTATGAATTTTGATGAAAATGCAAAATTAGAATTTGATGAAATAGAATTAAAAAACGAAGTTCCATTGGATAGAATATTTGCAAATGACAATAAAACGTATATTAGTAAAAATATTGCAGGATTTCTTGCTGCTTCTGTTGATGCTGTAAAAGATCCAGTATTAAACTATTTAAATTTAAATACGTTTACTGCTGGTCCAGCAATGGTATTAGCACGTTTAGGTTTTGATGTTGATTCAATCGGTTTATTTTTCTCACAATCAATAATTAAAGAAGCAACAATACGATTTACTAATGCTAATAACGATGGATATAAAACTGGAATACAAGTTGTATCAGAAATGTTACAAGAGCGTTACGGAGACAATTGGTATAAAGATATTCAAAATCATGTTGCTATTTTAAACAAAGAATCGTTAGCAAGAAACATACAAAAAGGAAACAGTACTTTTGATAATGAAATTTTACGTACATTTTATTTCTTGTTAAGAAATGCATCTGCATTAGGAGATTTGACATTTATTACAAAATTTAATTCTGTAACGAATGCAGCTGGTCCAACAATTGCAGATAATATCATGAAACAAAGAAGAATCAAAAAGTTCGAGTCTGATATGGATAGTGAAAATCCACCATTCAGCAAAAACATTTTTGATGTATTAACTAAGTCTCCTATTTTGAGTGCTTTTTACGATTATACATTAGGTTCTAAAGGATCTGCAGAAGATATATTTAAACCTTGGTTTTTGCAGTATACTGGTCAATTTGATGATTTAATTAACTTATGGGAACGTTATACTAAAGCTCCGTTAGATGAAACGACAATAAACCAATTGGTTAATGAATTTCTTTTATATAAAATGACATACAAACCAGAAGGTGAAAACGCCATTTTTGATATGTCGGATGAATCTAGAAGCTATTATATAAATCGATTTCCAAGTGATTTTGTAGACACTGTAAAAAACGATGTAGAATTACAAAATAACGAACTTATTAAAATAATAAAACTAAAAGTTAAAAATCAAAAGTGCCCTGTTGATACGTTAGAAGCAAATGTAAGTGGCTATTCAGCAAGTTCGCAAGAAACTATCAGAAACGCTTGGACAGATTTAATTACATCAAGTAATGAAAATCATAAAAAGTTAGGTAAACAATTATTTGAATATTGCTTAATGAGAAATGGATTTGGATTCTCACCAAAAACATTTATACACTTAGCTTCAGTAGACACCAAGTTAGCAATTGGTTATACAACAAAACTAAATGATTTATCGTTTAATAATGAAATATCAGTAGATGATTTTATAACATCGTTTAAACGCAATCACAGTGATAATAAACGAATAGTTCCAAATTTCGATAAAATAAGTGATTTGCCAAACGGATCACATTACGAAGAATATAACGGAAACAAAGAACTTATAGTAACGTGTAAAAAAGAAAATGCAGATTCATTTACTACTACTTATGGAGCAGTAAATATGATAAAAGTTGCGAACCAATTATATGAACTAATAGACTTTGATAAAAATACCTATCTGTTTAAGTATAGACCAATAGAATCGTTAGGAAGTCAAAATAATTTCTTGGAATATAATGCAAATGATTCTAATATTATGTCTGCAATAAAAAAGTCTTCAGAAGATTTAGATATAACAGAGTCTGACGATGAAGATAATTATATAGCAAAAGATACTGTTCAAGATACAGATGTTAATGATAATAACAGAAAACCAGAAAACAATACTGTAGATACAGATACTCAAAGTAAAAATATTAGTACATCTTTGTTTAGTGCATTAAAAGTTCCAGAAGAAACAGTTGAAAATGCAAAAAAGAAACGAGACGAAACCGATTGGTGTGAATAAAAAATTTTAATAAGTAATAAATAATAAGTAATAAATATGAAAGCTTGTGTCTATATACCAACTGTAAAAGTAAACAGAGTAGAACAAAATAGTGAATTGTTTCTAGGGTTAAGCAAAATGCTTAACTCTAGAGATGATACTATAAAAGTTTGGTCTTTAATGCAAGTTCCTGGATTTGGTGAAAGTCTCGGACTTAAAAAAGTTAACGGTGAATTTCTTGCAAAAGACGTTGCTGAAAAACTCGATTTTAAGAATACTATAGAACAAAATCTATCAACTAAATATATAGCAGAAGAAAACGGTTTTATAGTTGATGAAAAGTTAAAAACATATTCTATATTAGAAGATGTTGTAAAAGCCGCACAACAGTTTAATGAAACGTCAAAAAACAACAACGCTATTATATCAAAAGGTGAAAACGGTTTTGTTATAAACGTTTTAAGTAAGAATTTAAGTGAAGATTCTGCTAAAAATCAACTGTTTGCAAACGAACTAAATAATAAATTGTTAACGATATTAAATCAAATGGGTTTTGATTTAAATATTGTTAAAGGATTGCAACAAAACGGTATTTTTGATCCGTTAAATGCAACCGAAAACGCAAACAAATTGATAACTATTATAAAGATAGCAGAAGGAAAACTAGGTGAAGAAGCGTTTCCAGAGGAATTTTCACATTTAATTATAGCAGGGTTAAAAAATTATCCATTGATTCGTAGAGCGTTAGAATCATTAACTGATGATGAAGTAAAAAACATTTTAGGTGATCAATATGAACAATACGAACGTGAATATAAAGGAAACAAAAATACTTTAAAAGAAGAAGCATTGGGAAAAATGCTAGCACAATCGTTAAAAGTAAATTTCCAAAACGATAACAATGGATTTTTACAAAGATTGTGGAATTTTATAAAAAGTATATTTTCAAAAGGAAGTGTACAAAGTATAGAAAACGCTAAAACAGAATCTCAAATAGCTGTAGATAAAGTTGCAAAAACATTATTAGGTGATGACTATAATAAATTGCCAATAGATAAAGATGATATTTTAGCAGCAGATAGATTGTTTCAATTGAGTGAAAACGCAGAAACAAAATTAGAAAAATTCGCAAAAGAAATTCAAAAAACAATGGCATTGTTAATGAAGGAAAAAACATCGTTAACAAACCAAGGTACATTGACTCCGGAGCAAAAAGAAACTCTTAAAAAGATAGATGAACAAATAAACAATAAAAGATATGTTGATAGCTGCAATACGTTTTTACAAAGTGCGTTAAAAGATGTAGAGGAATATAAAAGGTTGATAACAAAATTAAAAAGCGCAAATCTTCAATCGGATCCAGGTGCGGTAAGAACGTTGAGTAACATCATCATAAATATGAGAAAATATACTGAAACGTATAGTGATATTATTGATGAACTTAGTACACTAGATATCAACTATGAAGATTTAGACATAACTGAACAGAGCGGAATAGAAATATCAAAAGCTGCTAAAGAAGTTAGAGGTATACAAGATTCAATTAAAGGATTAGTAAAACAATTAACTGTAGATGTATTAAAAGAATTTCTAAAACCTTACTGGAAAGATAAACAAATTGATACAAAGTTTATCAAAAACCAAGTTGTAACTATAGATACTTTATTAAATGAAGGATTTAACGATATAACTTTCGCAGACAGTCTTGTTAATGCACTGTCAGAATCATCGGATATATTGTTATCTATAATGGCAAAAATTGCAATACATCAACAGGATTTGCGTGATGAAATAATGTTATCTGACGATCAATATATCAGAGAATGTGAAACGAAGTTACGCAATGCTGGATATAAAAATGACTTTATGTATGAGTTAGATAAAAATGGAAAACCAACGGGTTGGATAATTTCAAATAGAAATACAAGAAAGTTTGAAGAAGATAAAAAGGCATATAAAGAATCATTGGACCAAAACAAAAAGTTGTCTGCTAGAGCAAAATTAACAATGCTACAAAAATGGGAATATGAGCATACAACCGTAATTCAACGTAACTTTAATGGTGAAACATTTAATATAACAGTTCCAAATGATAATTATTTATATTCAGATAGTGAAAATCCATTAAATAAATTAAATGCTGCACAAAAAGAATATTACGATAGTATGATGAATTTAAAAGCTGCACGTGAATCAAGTATACCAGAATATAAACAAAATATTTATAGAGCTGTACAAATACGTAACGATTTCGTAGAATCCTTGTCTAACAGTTCGGCAAATCCAAAAGACTTATTTAACAGATGTGTTGAGAAATTAAAAGATAACTTTGTTAGAAGAGAAGATGATACTCAGTATGGTCAATTAGATGCAAGAGGACAACAGAAAAAACAAGTACCTGTTTTCTATGTAAATCCGTTAGAAGATATGTCTCAATTAAGCACTGATTTCGGTGGTTCTATGAGAGCATTTTCTGCAACAATGTTAAATTATAGTATGATGAACGACATTCTTCCGCAAATGGAATTATTAAATTATACTATTCAAAATCGTAAAGTTAAAATTACAAACGGTGGAAACATAGTTAAAAGTGTAACAAAAGTATTTGGAAAGGAATACGAGCAATATGCTGAAAAATTAGGCAAAGAATTAAAAATAGGAAAAGCTGCTGATTTACTAATGGATAAGTTCTTTTACGGAATAACAAAAAAAGATGAACATACGATAGGAAATACAAAAATAGATACAGCTAAATTTTTTGATTTTATTAAAAGTTATACTTCTACCGTTGGTATGGGTTTAAACGTATTCTCTGGTATATCAAACTTAACAATGGGTGGTGCTCAAATGTTAATTGAAGCAGTTGGCGGAGAAAATTTCAAACTGAAAGATTTGGCAAAAGCACATTTGTTATATGATAAAGACATTTTTGGATGTCTCGCAGAAATAAACGCTGTGAAAAGAGAAAATAAACTATCGTTATTGATGGATAAATTTGATGCTCTAGAATCTTTTTACGACAATATAAAGCATAAAGCATTTTACAAAAATGGTACGCTAAGAGCGGCCAGCGAATTAAATATGATGATATTTAATGAAATTGGAGAACATAGACTTCATAATGTAGCAATGCTTGCAATTCTTAATGCAACAAAAGTAAAACTTGACGGAAAAGAAATTTCATTATACGATGCTTTAGAAGTATCGAAAGAAGATGAAGTAAATGGCCAAAAAGTTCCTTCTGCGGCACATTTACAATTAAGAAAGGGTGTTACTAAGTTAGATGGTTCGGAGTTCACTACAGAGGATTTTATACGTATTAAAAGACAAATTAGTAGAGCTAATAGAAGAATGCACGGTGCATATTCAGAAGCATACAAAGGTGCTATACATCAAAAAGCATTAGGAAGATTAGCTATGCAGTTTAGACAATGGATGCCGGCATTCTATAGCAACAGATTTGGACAAAGGTATTATGATGTGGAATTAGATGACATCGAAGAAGGATTTTATGTAACTGCATTTAAGTTTACAACTTCAATGATGAAAGAAATAAAACAAATGAAATTTGATTTTGCAACAAATTGGAAAAACCTTACTCCGCATCAAAAAGCAAACATGAGAAAGTTTTTTACAGAACTTTCATTGTTTGTAATATTAGCATTATCTATAACACTTCTTGGTAGTGCGAAAGATAAAGAGTCAACTTGGGCAGAAAGAATGGCACGTTATCAATTATTACGTTTACGTCTTGAGGTTGGCGCAGGATTTCCACTGCACCCAGATTTTGTTGATAACATTTGGACAATGTTACAATCACCTGCAGCAGCAATTAAATCTTGTAACAATGTTACTGATTTACTTAAATTCTGGAACATGTGGAATGAAATTGAAACTGGTAGATATAAAGGATATTCAAGATATCACAAAGACTTTATCGAAGCTATGCCACTATACGGAAATGTAAGAAAAGCAATGGATTTAAAAGGTGAGGATTATATGTTTAACATATTTAACAATTATTAAACAAAAAATAATTAATAAAAAAGGGAAATCGTTTTCACGGTTCCCCTTTTATTTTTTAATCATAATCATTCATATTCCTTATTGCATTTTTATCTAACGTTTGTGTAGGTGGTTTTTTGTTTCCTACAATACGTTTATGTGCCATGTGTTTACATTTTTCAGCTTGTTCTAACAAATCGTTTAGCTTATCTATTGACATATCTGGAGTTAATGTAAAATATGTAGACAACTCTTTAAGAACATTTATATCATCTTTTGTTAATTCAATATTTTCATTATTTCTAATATTAGAAGATAACTGCCCCAAAATAGTATCATTAATTTCTGGCAGTTTGGTTTCTGTTGGTTTTACCAATGCGTTAAATAACGAATTATTTTCAGTAGACGATTGTTCTTCTGTAGATACAGCTTCATTCACTTGTTCCAACGTTTGTTGTTGAACCGATTCGTTTGGCTTAGGTTTTAAATTCAAGCTTTCCCATTTATTCTTTAAACTATTAAAACTACGTTTATCGTTAGTATGAATAGTATAAGCATTTTGACCACTTCTTTCTATTATAAACGGCTTTCCATCTGAATAAAATATTCCGTTGTATTCAACTAAACCTGTCACTTGGCCGTGGATTAAAGCGTTTACTGCATTTACAGCATCTTTTTCTGATTGATTTAATTTTACACCATTTTCAGAAGTAATGTTGCCATCAGAATCTACTTGAAATCTCATGACACCTTTAGATGCTATAGAAAGTGTTAATGTTTCAACAGTAGAGTTTATACTAGATGTATTAGATGCATTGATAGTTTCTTGTGGAGTTTCATATCCAGCAACCACTTTGCCATCTTTATCATACATTTTATCCATGTCAAAACTACCACCAAAGTTTCTATTATAAAGTAGGTCTGTTGTCATAATATTAGATTCTATTAGCATGTTCAAATAGTCTTTATTATTTGATTTAGCTAACTCTAATTTACTTACACCAAATCTGTAGTTACAACGCATCAAAGCATTCATAAATGATTCTATTGCTTCTTGCGATTCTAATTGTTGACCAGTTTCTTTATTTAAATTAACAGAGTTTTGATGTGTTTTATTTAATGGATTAATAGAAACACGATACTGTCCAGTATTTTCATTACGATCATATACTATTGGAATATGACGTTCTCCATTGGCTGTAACAGGAAATGCTAACAGTTTAGTAAATTCTATTTTAGCATTGTTATACTCACTTTCTTTTCTATTTGGATCTGTGAGTATTGCCGCTAATTCTAGCATCTTTTTAATAATTGGAGAATCTGTATGATCTTTCCAATTATATTCTGTTTCATTAAAACGTTTCATTTGACAACCCATTGGATACCAAATACTATCTGTACCTTTAACCATTAACCAAACAGAACCAGCTCTGAAGGCAGTAGGATTGTTTACATTAAGAGTTTTAATTTCTTCATTAGCTATTTGTGGAGCATTAATGCTACCATCAGAACGACCTATGCCAATTACTAAATTTTCTGGTGTACCAAATTCGGTATCTATTATATTACGTTCAGCTCTTGAACGTGTTTCATCAGAAAGTGCTATACGGCCACTATAGAAATGTTGTACTTCTGTTGTGTATTCACTAACAAATAAATCTGGTTTGCCAGCATTATTATATTCATCCATAATTGGATTTACAAACGACATAAACAATTTTTGGCTTGGGTTTTCTTTAGCTCTATTATTACCGTAAAATCCAAGTTTACCAACAAAAATATACTTCTTGCCATTTATTTCTTCACTGTCTACAGCTCTCTTATAATAGTTATTGACGTATTTTTCTATTTCTGGAGTAGATTCAATTGCGAGTAATAAATCAGGTCTATTGCTTTTAGTATCATACGATTTATTAGGATTTATTACAAAACGTATTGGAAGCGGTTTGTTGTGTAAGTTTTTCCATAATGTGTTTAAATCCGCTAAAGCACCTCTATCTATAAATTCTTGTATAGCTTGTGAAGCAGCGTCTTTTTTATAAATAGTTACCTTTCGATCACCAGACATTAAATCATTGTAATTAAATAAAGTATTTATCCAATTTCTAACTGTAGAAATTAAACCTGTACTTTGTTGTTCATTCTCTTCAATAGAATCTATTGCTGCATTTCTGCGTTGCAATTTCTCTTCCTCAGTTATTTTTTCATCATCTTGAATGCTATCGTGTTCGTCTTCGGTTAACGTTTGTTGTGATACATTTTCATCATTTGCTGGAGTTTCTTGTACAATTTGGTTTTCGTATTGTGAAAATTTTATATTAAATATCGTATTCCAGTAATCAAACTCTCTAGACTTATTATCTTTCAAGTAATTTAAAAGATCTTCAACAGCATTTTTAAATGCTTCATAGTTATCAGCAGTTTTACTATTTTCAAAATTTTTTTCTGCTTCTACGATAGCACTTAACTTTTTATTGGCAGTAAAGTTTTTAGTAACACTTAAACCAAAAGAGTGATTGTATTCAGCAATCTGTTGATTTTCACCTTCTACTTCAGAACCAGAGTCTTCTGTTTCTTCCATTGTTACTTCTTGTGGTTTTACAGGTTCTTGTGGTTTAGTATTTTTAGAATTATTATTTACTTTTTTAGAAGTTTCAATTTTATTCAACTCATTGTTAATAGCATTTGCAACCTTTTCTATGTGTTCTATTGCAGATGCATCTAAACCTTCAGCCTTTTTAGATTCCACAAAAGATACAAGTTCTCTTTTTACATCATCGCTTGTTTCAAAATCTTTTAGTCTATTTGTTAATTCTGCAAGATCGTTATTTACTTTATCTTTAGTTTCTTGCGGTAATTTGCTATATTCTTCACTTTCTTCTATACCGTTTGAAATAATATTATCAATAGCTTTGTTAACGCTACGTTTGTTTTCTAAACGCTGAAGCATTTGTTTTACTTTAGGATTATTTGTTTCCTTTAGTTTATTTGTTAATTTATTCCAGCGTGCCATTGATAATTCTATATCATCTTTATCAAGAACCTCACTTAAACTTTCATCAAGAGCTTTTTCAAAATCATTTAAATTATCATATTGTGATAAATTTTCAGCAATTTGTTCAGCTTGCTTTGTTAAACGATCGTTTTCTGCTTGTTCCTTTTTTTCTTCAATTTGTTCTTGAAGTTTTCCAGGATTATTTATATATTCTTTGTACTTTTCATCATACAATTTAGATGTATTTAATAAAAGTTTAACTTCAAATAAATCGTTAGGCAATTTTTCATCTGAAATATAAGAAGAATAAAAGTATGCTTTTTTATTTTCATCGTCTATGCCAAAGTTAGAATACTTAGATACTAATTTATCAAGATTTTTAATTTTATCATAAACTTTATTAAACTTTTTTTCATTTTCCAATTCCTCAAAGTCAGTATTAATTATTTCATCTAATTGTCTGCTAGCTTCTTCAAGTTCTTCCAACTCTTTTTGTTCTATTGCAGTTAAAGAATTTTCACCACCTTTATTCTTTAAACTTTTATTTCTAAGGCTTTCAATTCTTGCATCAACATTAGTTTTAAACTCTGTAATATTATCTTTTTGTCCATTTACAATACTACCAGCACGGTTTCTACCACCAAAACTTAACATTTTAGCCCAAGCTAATTCTGTTATTTGATCATCAGAAAGTACACCATTAGATTCATAATCTATATCCTCAATAGCTCTCTTATAGTTATCAATATATTTTAGTATTTTCTTTCTTCTATTATTAACATCATCTGCTATTTGTTTATCACTTACCTTTTGGTTTCCTTTGTCATCAAACCAACCTCTTTGAGAAGTGAAAGTACCATCTTTGTTTTTAACTTTGTCATTACTCTTAATTAGCTCAAAATTATTTATATTTTCTTGAGTATTTTCACCACCTTGTAACAAATTACCTCTATTATCAAACTTTAAATCTGATAGATCACCCATTACATCTACAATAGCTTCAGCATTATTAAGTAAACCAGCTTTATGCATCATTGTTAAATCTGTAACAAACTGTTTTACTTCAGCATCCTTATATGTTTTCTTATCACCAATTTCAGCAGCTTTATCCATTATACCTTGCCAATATTGATGACCAGTCATACCTTCAAATTGAGCAACAAACTTCTCATCAGTAAGTCTATCTTTAAGATATTTAATAATATCGTCTGCTTTCTTTGCTTCTTCTCGTGATTCTCTAACATCTTGAAGTATACCGCCTTCAAATGTAATAGGAGATTGAAATTTACCAGCAGCATTTTTAGCACTACGAACTCTAGGCATACCAAACATACTGCTAATAGAACCTATTGCAAATTCTTCCCACCTATCACCGTTACCATAAGTGTTACTCCAAGCATCTACAGCAGCTTTCCAATTATCATAAGTTCTTTCATAAGCTTCTCCATTTAATGCAGCTCTAAAATAATTATCAACATCTTGTTGTTCTCTTAAACCAGCATATTGTTCTGCTAACGCTTGATCCATTTCTTCACGACCTTCTTGAAGTGTACGCCAAGTTCCTTTAGCAATACCTCTAGCAGTAGGTCGTTTAATTTTATTTTTAAGACCGTTAATAGTTTTTTCTATCAACGTTTTACCTTCTCCTTTACCAGTTTGTGTTATTCCTTTAGAAGCAAATCTTGTAGCATTTTTAAATCCCGATGCGTATAATCTACCCCAATCAAATAAGTTGGTAGCTGTAAGTATGGGTAAATTTAACAACATGTCCGTATTACCCATGCGAACTTTATCTTCTTGAATATGTAATAATGTATCGTAATGAGCATCTTCTATTCTTTTTTTAGCATTATTATATTCTGCTTCAGTCAATAAATCTTTCCCTAATTCTAAATCTTGTAGTTTTCTTTTTGTAGTATCTTCTAATTTACTAGTTTGAAGTTTTTCCCATTCTGTTGAATTATTTAATGCTTCTATACCACCTTCAGATATTGCAGATATTAAAGAACCCTCTATAGCAGCAATAGATTTTGCAACACGATACATAGTTCTTCCAGTACCGCCTACTGCTTTAGTTAATCCAGCCATAGCCTTCGGTAACATTTTACCAGCAGTTAGTACTGCGCCAGAACCATAAGCACCGACCATAAAACCCATATTTTTCAATATTTTATCTCCTAGAAAATTAGCAGATAAAATATTATCCTTTGACCACGTATTTCTTTCCTGATTAGTAGAATAATAATTTTTAAATACATCTTCAGACCAATCGTTTATAGATTGCATTGCCTTTGTTATTTCATTATTCCACATTCCATCTAAAAATCCAGTTGTGGGATCGTCGTCTAATTTATTTGCAACACCTTTAACTAAACCCAATGTCATCATCGCAACACCGTCAACGAACGTTGTTCCTGCAGTAATAATACCTTTTGCTAAACCTGCTCCAATCTGCGTTAATCCAGATTGACGTTCAAAACGATTATTTTGAATGGCATCAGCATTTGCGTTAAACATAACACCGTTTTCGTAATCGTATTTAGATTGTCCGTATTCCGCTCCTTCATCTTGATTTAAATACAATTGTTTAGCAGAACCAAAGTTTGATTCTGCTAAATAATCTGTATTTGTCATTTCTTTATTTCTAAGACTTTTATTTGTTAAATAGTTACCATAAGAGCTTTCAAGTAATGCGTTTTGAACTTGTTCATTTAAGTTTTTTATATTTACTTGTGTATCTCCAGTTTCATTAACTCTTATTCCCTTTAACGGTTTTATAGATTCTACTTCTTCCATATTAAATTAAATTTTTAAATGTTCCCATACTCTGGTATATTTACAACATCTTTTTTATACCCTCTTTGATATGGTCCAACTTCACCAGTTATCTGTTGATGATATTGAGTATAACCAAATTCTCCAGCAAGTTTTGTTTCATTCTCTAACATTTTTATTTGATTTCTAAACGTTATATCTTGCTCTCTAAATTCACGCTCATCTTCAGTTAATTGCTCACCATTCTTTAATTTGTTTTTAATTATTTTATCTTTAATTATATAATCGTCAGAGTTTCTAAATATGTTATAGGCTTCGTTTAAATCGTGAAGTTTGTTACTAGAATCTATAAAGTTATACATTCCGTTAAAATTAAATGATGGAATATCATCTGGATTAACTCTATAATAAACAGTTTTATCACCTTTTCTAAATACATAACCGACGTTTTTATCTTTATCTATGTCTAAATAAATTTCTACACTTGGTAATAACTCTTCTGTTTTTTCATTTAAAAACTCTTCTTTAAAATCATCATAAGAATCATAAGTATATTTTTCACCTTCATTAAGAGATTTTCCAGAACTATTTTTGCCTTTATAATCTTGACCTTGTGTAAATTGTATACCAGATTTAATATTATTAAAAATCTGTTGTTTTGTTGAATTATTGCCATAATGTGTTATTTCTATAACATCTGATCTAACTGCACCTCTATTATAATACTGTTCTGCTTCTTGTGCTATTTTTAATGTTCTATTTCGTTTTTCATTTAATTCTTTAGATCCTCTACTTAATATCTTATTTTTATATTGTTCTGCTAAATCTCTTTCTTCTCTAGTTAAGACTTCACCATTTTTAGTTTTCTGTTTAATTATATCTATTTTACTTTTCAATTGTTGATCCGCTATGTTTTCTGTGTTATAAAATAAATTAAATTTTTTATTTGCCTCAACGTTTTTATCATAAAGTTCTTTATATCTTCTGTACGCTTCTTTAAATTCAGGATTAGTTTCTTCGTCTTCCCATTCTTGTTGATTTCTTATTTTATTATGTAATTTATCATATTCTTCCTTTTCTTCTTTACTTAATCTCCATTTATATGTACCAGTCATTTCAGAAGCCAAATCATCTACATCTTGTAATGCTTGTTTACCTAAAACAGTAAATTCTCCATCTTTATAGTACTTTTCATCGGTTTTAAGATAGTTAACGAAGTTATCTTTTAACTTCTCATATCTAACGATACCTGGAAGTTTTCTATTAAATATGTTACCACTTAAATAGTCTACCGATTGTGAAATGGCTGCTCTTTGAGTAGAATTTCTTCCTTCTAAACTAATTCCACTAGGAGTTAAATTATGTTTCATAAATGGTTCAATAACACTCATAGTGTTATTATCATTTCCAGAACCACTACCTCTAGGTTCATCTATATTAACTGTTTTAAAATCTTCTGTACCTAATGCGTGCCAAGATTCATCCATAATTCCGCTCATTGCTGTATCCCACTGGCCTTCGCTCCAATAAGGATTATTTTCCCTTTCACCTAAATTAGATATTAATATACCTTGTGCAATATTGCTTAATATTTGAGTAGTTTTGCTACTTTTATTGTTCATACCATGCTCACGTATATCATCAATAGCACTCTGTATATCGTCTGGTTTTAGACCAGCTTTAATACCCATTTCCATAGTTAATCCAGCAATACGTTTGTACTCTGGATTGTTAGTATCTAAATATGTAGACTTAGAAAGCTCTTCAAATAGTTTTGCAGCTTGTTGTCTTAATGCATTTTCACTATAAGATCTATATTGAAAATCAGGATTTAAGAATCTAGTAATACCATGATTTGATGCATAATCAGAAATTACCGTAGAAGGATCTTTATTTACTAACTCATTTTGTTGAGCTATAATTGTATTTCTATTATCTATAGCCTTTTTAAGTTTTTCTATATAACCTGTTTTAGCTTTAGTTTCATAAACACCACGTCTATTTGTTCTGTTTAATCCATTAGTTGCTAAATCACTTGCTAACGCATTTAAACTATTTTCGTAATCGTTGACATATTTAGCGGCTTCTGCATCTTCAGCATTGATACGTGCAGAATTAGCTAAAATATCATTCAATCCAGCAGAATTAGCTAATGCAGTAGCATAAGCATCTGCTGCTTGATTATGTTGCTCTTGAAGTATTGCTAGTGGTTTTAAGTAATCTTCAAACGAATACGGATCAAATTTTGAATCTATTGTTATATTATAATTTGGCATTATTCTTTCCTCCTATTATTAGTTTTGATTGTTAAATAACCACCACGCTTAAAACCGTCTTTTGACTTTTTAGTAACTGGCGCATACTGTTTTCCGTTATATGTTATAGTACCACTTAAGTCAACGTCATAATCATATAAACTTTTAGTCATTTTGTTGTTCATTGTATCTTTACCAACGTTTCCAAGATTGTTAAACAGACTAGTCCAATTAGCACTTTGAGAAGCACCGTAAGCATTATCGATAGCTTCACGCATTTGTGCAGCAGAAGCAATTAAATTAGCAGCTTGTGCTCTATTTTGTGCATTTTGTGCTGCTGCTTGCATATATTGTTGTGCATTAAATTGGTTTGTACCTCTGTTAAATTCAGCAGCTTTTTGTCTCTGTGCTTCATTATATTCCAAACCTTGCCTATATGCATCACCACGGTGATTATTATAGTTATAATCATTTGCTAACATTGATGCTAATGCCATTGATCTGTTACCATTTGATAAACCAACTATAGCATTATTGGCTGCATTCTGTTGAGCATTTAATTGATTCAAATAATATGCTTCATCTAAAGGTCTGTATCTTAAATAATCACCAATATATTTAGGTGATACTTGAGCACCAACTCTTGCAGCAGCCCTCTCAATTCTAGCAGGATTATTGTAATCTGGTTTACTTGCTATACTTCTTGCTACATTAAATATAGAACCTAATACTGGAGCGTAACGCATATAAGTAGCATCATAATTACCTAACCTATCTATAAACCTATCTATAAAACTTTCTTTATTTTCTTTAGCGGCTTTCTTTTCTTCACGTAACTCTTTACGTTCAGCCCTAGTTAAAGATTTTGGATAATATTTTTCTTTAGCTCGAAGCAATAAATTTCTGTCGTTTAAAACGTCTATTTCATTTTCATCTGCATCTTCAATTTCTGCGCGGGTATCAACTGCTGTTTTAGCGTTTGCTAAACGAACTAAATTTAACCATTGAGCATATTCATCTCCGGTTAAAGGTTTACGTACCAATTGTGGGGAAACAGTTTGTAATGTTTGCGGAGAAACATTTTGTAATTTATCACCGTAACCTAACGATGCATTTTCTGATAATAGAAAAGTAGGATACTCTTCAGTACTAAGACTACGTCTGTATGGACCACCGTTAGTAAATAAATAGCCTCCCTTAGCATAGTTTCCACCAATTGTATATTTATCCCAAGCCCAATTTAACCAACCTGGAATATCTTTATCATCACGTTTACCTTTATATAACGCTTCAAGATTACCACCACTGTTACCCCATATATTATCAATAACAGCACCTGTCATATCAATACCACTTGCTAATGCACCAAATAATGCACCTTTGTTTATTTCATTATTAGCAGCAAGTTTATCGTGTTCAGCTTTGCGTGCTGCTAAATCTTGTTGTCTAAACGCAGAATTTTTCCCCATACGTTGTTCAGCAATATCGTTTACGTCAAACGATGAATTACTTAATTGAAATCCTAATTGGTTTTGTTCTGTTGGTGATGCTATTAAACCATTAGTGTTACCTCTTGGTGTTAAAGTACCCCAACTCCAAATTTCAGAACGCGTTGGTCCACCAACAGGAAACAAACGCCCACCTTTAGCATACATTGGCGGTTGTTCCATTATTGGTTGTTGCATTGAAGGATCAACCAAAGGCGTTTGTTCTTGTGGCATTTGCTCCATTGCTTGTTGTTGCATAAGTTCTTCTTCAGTAGGTTGTTGTTGTGCTTGTTGCATTTGTGCTAACAACTCTGGTGGCATTGAAGCAATTTCCTTTTTGATCTTATTACCTTCCTGTTTAGCTTTAAGTTCTTCTTGTGAATCTCTTAATCTACTTAAAGAATCATCTAATCCTCTAAGAGTAATAGGATCATTAGGTCTTTCTGCTGATTCATCCATTAACTTCTTTGCAATATCAGCATACGTTTCGCCTTTCCATTTATTTTTTTCTAAATCCTTTTTAGGAACTTTAAGTCTTCTTGAGAATACATAGTCGTCATTCCATACAACTTCACCTTCCTCAACTTTGTTTTGTAAACCATCTGGTGCTGTACTAATAGCAACACCATCATTAGGATTACTTTCGTGAGAACCTCCGCTTCCTATATAGTTAAGTCCATTGCTCCAAGTAGTACTGTTAGAATGTAAGTTACCACCTAAAGCACTTATGTAACTCCATTGTTGATCTGCCATTTGATTTGCCATTACGTTGTTTAGTTTATTATCTACCATTGCGGTTTGTAATGCGTTAGTCTGTCTGATTTTTTCATTTAAATCAGCAACAGCACTTTCAGCTTTCTTTCTATTACGTCTTCCGGCAATACCTGCACCTATTTGTCCAACTACTGCACCTGCTAATGCGCCCCAAGGACCAAAATTACTACCAGCTTGCATTGCTTGTGAAGAAGTTGATAGAAATTTACCAATTCTATGTGCATTATTACCTATTAGATCACTGGTTTCAAGTTCGTGTAATTGTCCAGAACTATTTATATAATCTTCAAGACTGTCTAAGTTATTTAATGAAGATATACCATTAAAACCAATTCTAGTGTTATCTATAGCATTATTATACGTTTCTTCATTAGCTTTACGTTCTTTACTATTTGAAGCTAAACCATTCGCAAACTGTAATGTACCAGAGATACCAAAATCACCTCCAATATCAAATTTGTGTGATGGTTTACTTTTATTATTTTGTTTACTCATTTCATATAAAATTTAATTTGCTACAAAACTATAAAAAGTTTTTTTAATACGCAACTAATTAATTAAAAAAATAATAGCCGCAATAAAAATATTATTGCGACTATTAAATTTATTCATATACATCAACTACTATATCGTGTATTTTAGCTCTAAGATTTGCAACACCGTTTTTAGTTAGTTTAATCCTAGACCAATAGTTTCGTATTCTATCACGAGTGTTAGTTGCATCTCTACCGATTTGCGCTCTCCAAATTCTAAACTTTTGTTTTATACTATTTTTAGCAGAATTAGTTTTAACATCTTTAGTAAACTGCAATTCTTTAGTACCAGTATCTTGATATTCGTTATTTACTTCAATAGTATCAAAAGGTAAGCTTGTAGTATTTACATTACTAACTATATTATAACCACTTTGTAAAATATCTGCATTTCTTGTATAGTATGTTTTTTGACTAACTATGGTAGTATCATTTGTTTTAACGTATTGATTTTCTGTATTTACTTCATAATAATCTTGAGCTTTTGGATTTCCAGTAGGATTTGTAACTGCTGTAAAAGAAAGAATACTACTATCACCTCTAATTTCTACGGTATCAAATATCTTATCAAGATGTGGATCTATATTGGAAGTTAATTCAACTTCATAACCTCGATTACTACCAAAGATGTTTAAATTATCTATAGCTCTATGTTCGTAGAACAACGGAGTATTGTTTGTGAAATCATTAAGTACCCAATAATTCTTATTTTCTATATTAACAAAGTCAAACAGTTTAGCATTAGTGGTATCTACATAATCGTAGAATGCTGTAAATAAATTTAAATTTTCATTATAGGTTAAACAACTTGCACCATCTGTAAAGTATATATCCCCTAATTGTTGATCATAATATGTGTGTAATACACCACCACCAAGTTCTATCCATTTATTTCTATTTGGCGTCCAAACACCGCTATAGTTTTTATTTTTTAAATATGATTTAAATCCTAATTCATCACTAATACATTTAATACCGTCTGATAGAACATATAGTTTATGATTATAATCATCTGAAAAATATAAACCACTTTTAGCGTTAACTATAGACCATTCGTTTTGACAACCAAATTGGCCAGAAATTAATGTTGTTCCCGTAATCTTATCAGAACCTTGTAAAATAACAGGCAAACCCTTCTGTCCGTTTAATATGGTATTTTCATTATAATTTAATTTGTGTATAGCTTTATTTTGAAATACTAACAGGTTATCATTCCAATTAACAATAGCTGTAATTTCACCACCGTTTCCATTTAAGTCTATTGAATTTCCTAAACGAACATTACACCAAGTATCTATTTCATTTCCAAAGTTTTTATGAGGTGTCCAAAAGATAGTATTTTTAAAATCGTTATACGTTTTAGTGGTAATATTACGGAATGTAAAAAAGTTATCTTCTTGTGAATAAACGTCATTTAACAAATTAAAATTTGCTGGTTCTATATGTAAAATATCACCCTTCTGAGCATCATACGTTCCATCTATATTCACTCTAGTTTGAATCATTACACTTGCTATTTCGATAATGCTGTTTTTGCTTTCGTGTGAATATGGATATGTTTTTAAACAGTTATATCTTTGATAATATGTATCACCAGATATCCATTCAACTGTAACACCAGTGTTAACGAGATTTATAGATTTTCCAGCAATTAACCATTTACTATTGTTTAAAGAGTTTTCTGTAGGTTTACCATTTCCATCTCTACCACCAAAGTGACTAGAAACACTAGAATCATAAGAGTTGTTAACAAGTGTACCCTGTAACAAACATGCATAATTATCTGCAGTAGAGGCTTCAAAATTTATCGCAAAAGCTCCTCCATAAGATCTATAACCTAATGTTTGATTATAAGGATTACTTCCAGTTTTTTGTAAAAAACAAGGCAACGCACTACGATCCAAACGTATTAGAATATGCGGAGTAGAACGATATTGTATTCTAACCGGATACGCATTAGTACAAACTTTACTATCTGGTGATCCTGTAGAATATACGCTAAGGCTAGAAGGGAGAAACAAAATGTCAGTATCTTTGTAATAAATTACATTATTATTGCTACTAGCTTTAATGAAGGTACTAGGATCATTTACTACTTTTATATCGTCAATAATATCATAAAAATTATCCGTTACAGTTTCACCAGAAAAATATGTACAATATTGACTCAATCTCCAATTTGTAATAGTTTTACTTTCTGGTGCAGAATATATTATATCTTCAGTTTTAGGATATCCTATATACGAAGTATCGTTTTCCCAAGGATATATTTGAATATTACCAGTACCATTATCAGTAGTACTGGTATCAAATTTATCATACCAACAGTTTCCACCTAAAAACGTCATGCCAGAATTTTGATTACCATTTGAGTCTGTAGTGCCGGTATTAGGATTAATATCATAACTATACTGACCTTTTTTTCTTTTAAAACCACCGTCTTCATTTAACGGTAAGGTAGAAGTCCTTATATCAGAATCATATTTGTTTGCGTGTATTTCATAATATCCTGAATAAAACAGTTTGTAATCATCGGTTATAGAACTAACTTTACCAAATTCAATATCTGGAGAATTGAATGTTATATATTCCTGAGAAATTTGAAAATGTTCTCCTGTAGTTTCTCCTTGAATTTCGTTTAAAATACCTCTTGATCCAACACCAGTCGCAGAAGAAGATGATGTATGATTATCACCATTAGTTATAAATCTAAACCCTAACGATTTTGCAGTATAATTTCCAATAATTCCGGAACTAGTAAGCGGTCTAAAAAACCAAGAACTCATATAAGCGTTACCATCTGTATAGTAAACTGTAGGATTTAATATTCCATTACAAAGAACTCTGGCGTTAGCATATTCGTTGCAAACAACTAAAGGTCTAACTTGTATATAGTCGTTATTAATTAAAGCTGCAGCTTTTTCAGAACCGATGTTTGCAGAAAAATACGGTACAGAATGATATTCTCCAGAACTTCCAGTAGTAGGTGCTTTTGTCATCTTTTTATCACAAACCCAAATAGGTTCTGACCAAGAACCATTTTTATGTAAGAATTGTAAACCAAGCATATACTCTTCTTGAAACATAAAGCCCTTAATGCCTTGATCGCTTCCCTCATTTGTACTAACTTCAGATAACTGGAACTCTTTTACATAATCAGTAGCACGTTTTTTTATATTTCGATTAGTCTCTATGCTAACAGTAAGATTTGAAAAATCTGGAAAGTTACTACGAGAAGTTACATCTTTAATCTGAACGTTTCCAAAAAACATTGTGTTATTTTTTATAGCAAATGTTTGTGGAACAAATTCTTCACACCCAAGCGCAAACAAAATTTGTGGATCTATAGAATAACCTATTTGGCCATTGTCAACAAAGTTAACAGTATTGTCGTCATCTTTTAAACTTATAACAGAAACTACTTTTGCTGTAACTTCTGTGTTTAACGAGGTTCTTTGAATTGAGTAACATCTAATTTGCTTACGTAGCCAGTTGGAATTGTTTATAGAAGATATTTTAATATTAAATGAACACGAACACATTTCTTCTGGAGAAGCACTTCTTTCATTTCGTGTAATGTAATATAATGGTGACTGATAAAATATTTTACTTTCCTGTTCATTTTTATCAACATATGTAAAAAAGTATTGTACAACACCGGAATGAAAAGTTCCACTAAAATTGTTTTTCTTTATATTAATTGTCTGTGATGTTGGTAACTGTGAGCAAAAATCAAAATGGTTATCAGTATTATTATCATCTAACTCATAATTTTTAGAAACGTTTATTACTCTAGGTTGATTTTTACCGTCTATCCAATATATTCTTTTTTGTTCTTCTGACTCAAAAGAAACATACGTTTTTATAGGATAGTTTACATCGAAACCAAGTTTTCCAACGTATAAAAATTTAAAAGTAGCTTCATTATTAAAATCTTCAACTTTTGCAATATAGTCATATTGTTCAAAGTCAGATTCAGCTTTTCCAAATATGTATAAATCATTGCTTATAACAGCGTTTCCTAAAATTTGTTTTACAGTAAAACTATACGTATTCTTATCTAGGTATTCTGAATTTTGTTTAATCCATTTTTCAATTTCGGTATTAACAAATAACGGTGCGTTAGCAAAAGCATTTCTCGTGTTAACATCGTTATTTATAGTATGTCTAAATTCAACACACGGAACTTGTACAGTTATAGTTCTATTTTCATCATCAAATGTTTTTGAAAAACAGTTTGAAAAATCTATATAAAAATCACTTCCGCTTACAGCACTACCATTTTTATAAATAACACAGTGCAAACTTGTACTACCTTGACCATCAAACATAGTTCTATATGAATACTTATTATCTATATTATAGTTAGTACCTGTAGAAAGATTGTTATTAATGCTAACGAAATTTGGAAAATACATACGTCCTAGCATACTATATTGATTATACAAAGTACTAGAGTTAAACTTAAAAACCACTGTAAATTTTTGTATTGCATATTTATAATACCACCTTAAAGTAGTATCAGAGCCATCTGTTATATCTACGCTGTTAACATTTGAAAAATTGCCAGGAACGTCCCAAGATAAATTATAATTAATAGATGTATTCTTTAAAAAGAATACGTTACTAAGTGATACGTTTTTTGCTAACGTTCCCTTCTCGGTAACTAATGACAATGTTCCACTATCTTCATCAGTAATTACTCTAAGATTCTTAATACTATGCGCTAATTCTGGTTGTACTTTAGTTTCTGCTATATCTTGATTCATTCCTTTAATAAGAAATTGTTGTTGTTTCTTAATCATAATCAATGGTGTTTAAATCTAACTTTATCTCCTAAGTTTGCAAAACTATTACTAAATTCATTTGCTCTAGTAATAGTTCTATTACACATATTCATTATAGCTTCAAGCTCTGCAGTAGAAGGCATTTTTAATTTAGTAGTAACTTGACCAATAGCCCAAGCATAATCTTGTTTAGCAAGGTTTAATACATCACCCCGTATTTCACCTAAATCAAATAATACGGTGAATCTTTCTTTCTTGATGTATAATTCTAAAGCACGTAGATATAATGGATCATCTAAAAGAAGGGGGAATCCTAATTCATCGACAGGGATACTCTTATAAAGTATCTTCAATTCTGTTTTAGGAACTCCTACAAATATGAATGAACCTTTAACTTTATAACCATCACCAGAAGTTAAATCAAAATCGTTAGAAGATTTATGCAATGATAAATTTTTACGTTTATCTCTAACATCTTCTATAGAAATAACATCAGTAGGTAATAACGCTTTATAGTCTTCAATTTCCACTTCGATTTCTTTATTCATATAGAACTGTGGCATACCAACAGTTCTCATAAAATCAATAGTGTACATTACAACCTGCTCTATTGAAGTATCAGCAAGCAATGGGTGTAATGTCAGCCTTGCTAACAACGTTTGTATTGTTGTATATTGTATTTCATTCTTCATATTGTGAAAATGCTATTATGTTATTATGTTTAGCATTATCCCTAATGCTATTTTTTAATTCTCTATTTATATTAAACTTATAAAACTGTTTGTTGTTATAGTTTGCAGTTCTTTTATCATACATCACTTTAATCATCTCATTTGTATTGGAATGAACTAACGTTTTGTTTTCATAACATTCTTTATCCTCAAACCATAACTTTAAAGTTTTATCCCAATCTATTGGAAGATTGGTTTTAAGTTTACCATTAACTAATTTTTTAATAACAGGTTTCCTACGTAATTCAAGTTTACCCATTCTACAAGGAAATGTTATTATTTCTCCCTCTGCTAATAGTTCAGCTAACTTTAAGTTCACATTTCTTATAATACTATAGAATTCTGATTCAGTTAATGATTGACCAATATCCAACCATTTATTTTTACGAATCCATTTAAATGCATCATAAACTCCCAATGAACCAGTAACCTTATGAACTCTATGTTCACTTACTTTATTAGTATTCTTCTTAAACTCTTCAAATGTCATTATCTTCTATTATTAGGTGCTACTGCTTGATTCTCTGGCATTGTATCAGTACCATTATTCTCAGTATCTTCTTTACGATATACTGGATATGTAAGTTCTTTAACAACTGCTTCTATTACTAAATTAACTAACGAATCTTCCATTGGAAATGTTCTATCTAATGGATGCAATGTTTTTTCAACTGTAAATTCACTAGCGTAAACAGAATCTTCAAATACTGCTACCATTTTAATTGGTATCTCTGTTAAATTGTCATCATCAAACTTTTTAAGATCTTTATTTAACTGATTAACCAACCTTAAAACAAAATAATCAAACACTTCTGTTTCTTCTTCCATGTGAGTTACTTTACCTACACATTTAAACAATGCTGTATAAGTATATTTTTCACTCAACGAAGTATAAGTATAAAACTTTTTAACTTCGAGATTTGTTTCAGTAGAATGATATTCACCGTCAACTAGTGTAGGATTTGATGACAAATGTCCAGGATTATTGATAGTCCCCTCCCATTCCCCCAAATTCTCTGGTTCTCTATTTGCTGGATTCAGTTTCATTTTAAAACCATCTGGTATCTTTACATACAATCCTTTGTTTGGCTCTATAAACGCATATAAAACGTTTCTAAGATATTTATTATTTCCAACATATCTACCATGTTCACGTGAAACTAAATTAATCATAGTACGGTTATAATCATCAAGATAAACAGAAGGATTACCAATACTAATAAGCATTGGAAAACCACGTTTAAGAATCTTTTCACCATTACCATCTTTATCTACATAATTAAGAATTTCAGTTGTACCATCACTAGAATAATAATAATTTGTTTCTAGTGGAGCACCAGATATATAATCATAATTATGCTCAACATTTACAGCTTTTTGTAAATCTGGAAAATCAGTACGCTTCTTTAAATTAAATATCACTTCTTGATAATTACTATAAGGTACTGTTTTCTTAATATCTTTATATCTTTGTTTTAATATCATAGCACGATATTTATCTACCAACATTAAAACATGATATTCGTTAAAATATGAATCATCACTTGATAACTTTAATTCATCAAGTATCATATATACTACTTCTGCGTATGTCATTGTTATTAAATTTAAATTAAAAAACCTCAGATACAAAAGTATGTAAAATACTTTTAATATCCAAGGTTTTAAAAAATTTTTTATTCAGTAAAAATAGTTTACTTATTCATTTAGGTAATAACCATCTGTAATAGTACAATTTTCACCTACTAATTTATAACTAACACCTTCAGTAGTACCGTTTACTTTAAATACATAAACACCACTACCTACTTGCATTGAATGTACTACAGCCCAATCAGCATCCGTTATATTTGGATCTGTTGTATCTGCTAACGTTGCTTTAATAGTAACAAAAGCTTTACTATTTTCGTTTGTTTTAGTAATGTATAATTGTAATGTAGGATTATTCCAATCATCCATTATATCAACAACTCCATTTGTTATTGTAAATTGTGTTGCCATATTATTAAATTTTTATATTTTCATTTTAACGTGCCCCCGCGTTTCTACTCCACGGGGTGCACGGGGATTGTCACTTGCTTTCGCCTTCGGGTTCGGTGAGCCACAATTCTTCCCACTCTGCCTTCTGCTCGTCAGTCCACAACACCCAGTTGTTTATTGTGTTCTCGGTCTTGCCGCTGATTGCTCGCACGAACATTCTTTGTTGCTCGTCGGCAATCGAACGCTGTGTGTACCAATACCCTTCGGGTGCGTACCAAGTGTAGTGTTTTTTTGGTGCTTTCGTTTCCATAATAATAATGTTTAAATTGTTATTAAATAAGCAATTATGCAGACGCATAATTAAAATCATAATCGCTGTTCCAATATGCTTCATAAATCGGTGAGCCTTCAATTTCGAGTTGCTGTTCAATCATTGCAAACACAGTCGGGTGGAACGTCAGCGTAATGCCGTCTGCCGCAACTGCGTTGAATAGGTTGACAACGGATTGGGCGGTAAGTTTAGAACTTTTTGCAAAAGAAACATTATATAATATCTCTGCACAATCTAATATTTCTTCAAGATTAGGAAGGCTACCAAATTGATTTAAAGCAGTACTAACAATTGGAATCAATCCATCTATTTTTGTTATTGTATTCGAAAACATCATTTCATATTCGCCGCCTTCAACTAAAAATTGATAATTGCACATATATGGCAGATTTTTTAATGCCACAGTTTTATAAAACGATGCTCTTATTGCTCTTGTGTCTGTTGATATAAGTTTAATTTTTTTTGTATTTTTTATCTCTTCTACATTAACACAATTATATGAACTAATTGCCCTGCCAGTAATTGTTATGTTTGAATTTTTAAAGTCAATAATTTTTAACGAATAGTTGGTTGCTATATCACTTGGTGTGGTATTGACTCTAAAAAGTGTCATATTATTGATACATATTTCAATCACATCAAGACTACCGTTATTAGGATTAACCCATAACTGTTGAGTTTCCAACGCTGTTTTATATTCTTTTATATCTGCCCATTTAAACCAACCATTTTCGTTTACTGGAACATTTATAGATGTATCGCCAATTTTTAATTGATATATATTGCTTCCGTCGGTTACGTGGCCTTTAATATAAGGTTTAACCTTTCCACCATGTGATTTACCAATACCGTCTATAGTTTTACTATTTAACCCAATAGAATTTAAATCTATATGGTTTAATTCTATATTATTCATAATAGTAAATAAATAAAAAAAGGCTCTCTTTTTTCGAGAGAACCTTTTATATTAAAAATTAATCTAACTGAGTTCTTTTTAAATTAGGAACATCTAAAACGTTAACCGTTTCTTGAGCAGTTGCAGGACTCTTAGTTGCTAAATTAAGAGCTGTACTAGAACTTCCATTAATTTTTGTAGCAATTACACCCAGCAACGTATTTATTTCAGTTACACCAGTTTCTGGAATTGCAATTGTGATATCCTTTTCTGACTTTTGAACGCCTTCGTTACTATCGGTAAATGCAAAATGAATTTGTAACAAATTATAAACTACACTATCACCGTAAGTAGCAAGAGTTTTTGATGGAAACGAATTTGGCCAACCAATGTTACGATACAGATCACCACGTTCACCTAAAGCAAAATATTCAAGATCTGCAATATCATAACTGTTGCCTATTGTAAATGCATCACTTGTACTTCCACTACCGGTAACATCATCAACTGTTGCATAACCAGATTTAATATCAATGTCCTCATCACCAGTTACAACGAAATCAACTGCGTTATTAGCAAACAGTCCCGGTTTATATTTAGCACTCTGTGGTTTTTCGAAAATTATTACATGGTAAGTAGTAGTTGTAACTGCATCGTTACCGGTTCCAGTAGTAACACTTGTTGATGTTTTCTTGATAGTAAATAAATCTTTTACATAATCGTCCTTTTCAAAGTTTCTGTCAAATGACGTTTTAAGTGTATCTGTAACATTCTCTTGAGTATTTCCAGATTTAACTAATGCAAACGCTTGTTTTCTGTAAACTGTTTCAATACCTTCGTGTAACTTTACTTCTAAGTTTACACCAAAAGTTTTACCAATATCACTACCATTAGCACCAGAATCTGGAGCTGGTAAAGTTATGGTATATTTTTTCAATTTTCTCTTTTGTGATTTATGCAACCCGCCTACAGCACGCACCCACATTATATTTTTAATTGGAATTAAATCTGAACGAACCGTTCCACCGTCTGCATTTTTATATACAAAATAGAGTTCGTTGTCAGCAGTTTTGTCAACTGCAATATCGCCAATCGAAGAAACTCCAGCTACCGTATCTTTAGCGTCTAAAGCTACATAAACATGATTTACTTGATTACTTGTAAATACTGCCATTTTATTTAAATATTAAGTTAAACATTAATTAGGTCTTTGATTCACTGGTTGCATTGGTGAATGTACCAATTGACCAGGCATATTACCTAACATTTCATTTCTTATTTGATTTTGTTTTACAATTTTTGCTAATTTAACAGCTTCTAATAATATAGTTCTATGAAGTATAGGATTTAATTCTGATGCCTGTTCTTCACTAGAAACATCATCATAATCATACCCGTCAATACTCAGATCTCCTAAAGGAGCAACAATGATAGGTCTTGGTTTCTTTATATAATCAATAGAATAATCTTTTAAAGCGTATTTTGAATACAAATACCATTCGTTATTATTTTCAATTCTTAATACCCTTTCATCATTAAATTTTTTATAAGGATTTCTTTTTATTCTATGATATTCATCTTGAGTTATAGGAACTACTTCAACTATTAAATTATTACCAGTTTGCCACGGTTTAAATGAAGTTACTTCTTCGTAATAACCCAAAGTCTTTGGGTTACCGGTTGAAATTGATACTTTTGTAAAAATATCTGTTTCATTATTATACGAATAATAATTTTTACCTTCAACAACAGAAGTATCTTCTGTAAGAACATATTTAGCAAATTTTGCAGCTTCTCTAGTAACAAATAATAAATTGCCATAAGTACTCATATCTATTTTATATGAGTTTGGATATAACCCAGAACTTATAGGCTCTTCATCTATTAGATTTATAGTTTCTGTAACTGTTAATTCTTTTAAATACCTTCTTGATTCTTCTGCAGATTCAAAAGACAATCCTTCTATATTTCTGCCGTTGTATAAATTTATTACAAGCTGTTCTTGTGCTTGAGTTAAAAACACAGACTTTTCATATTCATCTAATTGTATATCTATTTTACTGGATTGTTCTCCAAAGTCATTTGCTATAAATGAACTATTAAGTAAAACGTCAAACTGATCTGATAGCTCTTGAACCAACATATTAATTAAATTTTAATTATTCACTTCTTGCTCCAGTTTGTATTACCAATTGAGCATTGTCTTGACCGTTAGCAGTCCATGCAACCTTAGCTAATTCTACAGCACGTTGTAATATTTCTTGATGTAATATTTCATCTAACTCACAACCAGAAGCTTGATTTGCACCAGTACCGTATGAATATCCGTCTATTGTTAAATCTCCTAAACTAGCTACAATAATTGGCTTTGGTCTTTTTATAAATCTAACAGAATATTTAGAAACTGTATCTGTAGGACCAACTACAATATCGAGTCTTTTATTAGTATCAGTCATTAGTCTCCAAGCTTGATAGTGTACTGGATACTTAAATGGCTTTTGCATCAATCTATCATACTCTTCGTAACTGATAGGTTTTACAACAAGTTGTACAGTTTGTTCTGTTCCATTATTAACTCTAGTTACTTGAACACGTTCGTTAACTATAATAAAAACGTCACTATCGTTTAACGATACACATACAGCGTTGGGTTGTGAAACATATCTTCCTGGACCATCGCTACCTAATCGTTTTAAAGTATATAACGATTCAGATCTAGGAGTACTGCCAGGAACAGTTTCAATATATCTATAACTACTATCTTTAAGATATCCTATACCAGATGTATTGCTAACTCTTCTATAGTATGTGGTATTGTCGTCTGCTGATGCAGTAGTTTCTAAAGTAGAACCAATAACCGCTGAAACAGATCCTGTTGAATCAAATTGAGTAAATGTTAGACTTTTCATCATATTCGAAAAATCCGCTTGACGTTTTTGATTATCATCAAAACCTGCTTGCTTTGGGTTTGATTGCTTTAAAAAGTAGTTTTTAATAATTTCATCTTGAGCTTTTGTTAAAAACAAACTTTTTTCATAAGAATCTAAACCAGGTGCTTGGTTACTAGTTATATTGTTATACAATACATCAAAACTATTATCAAATTCTTGTGCTGTCATATTATTCTTTTATTTGTGCTTCTATTCCAAAGAGTGTTTCTTGGTTTTTAGGCTCATTTAAAAATTTAGCTGTGTTAAACAATGTGGGATCTTCACCAGCATTACATAAAGGAACGTTACCATTCTTCAAATAATAAAAATTACCACGTCTAATGATAACTCCTTTATCGATAGCCTTATCAATTACAACTTTAGTGTCAAGCAATTTGTCTTTAGCTACATTTAAGAATGTCTTTGGTTTTTGTTTTGCAATCTTATGTGCTAATTTAAGTAATTCACCAATACCAGTTGTTTTTGCTATCGGTTTATTCTCTATCGTTTCAATAATAACTTTAAGCTTGTCTCTATCGTTTTTAATTGATCCCAAAGTAAGAATAACCTCTTCTTCAATAGAAAATTCGTTAATTGCCTTTTCTGCTTCTTCTTTCTTTCTAATAAGAACATATTGGTATGTCAACTTTGGTCTTTCTTCAAGCTCTTCAAGTGAAGGACACACTAAATCTTTATTAGCTAAAAGAATTTTATATTTAATATAATCTACTGGAACACTCAAATCCAAATATGAATCGTTTTTATCAAGTTCGACTTGTGCTGTAAAATTAGGATTTGCGGTTGACCAATAGTTTACTTCTGGTTTCTTATAAATAGAAAATACATCATCTTCGTGATTAAATCCCATTACATGCTCCAGAAATCTAATTTCATCGTTTGTAAGAACATTGCAATATAAACCATTTTTAAGTTTTGGCACCACAAACGTTCTACTACAGCCTTCAAACATACCGTTGTATGCGACATGCTTAGGATCTTTAATCCAATCGTTTGCTTTAGGTACTTTTCTAACAGTTACAATTTCATTACGTAAGCAATTAACATATTCTACATCTTCGTCTTTTGCTTTTGATTTTGTAACTGTTTTCTTTTCTTCCTGTGGTTCTGGTTTTTCAACTGGTTCCATAGGAATGTTAAAACTATCATCAATGTTACTAATAGCATCTGCAACGTTACCTTCTGTAACTTCTACTTCTTTTTTACTCTTCATTTTAATAAAATTTTAAATCAACTAGTCAGAATGGCAGGACTCGAACCTACAAAATCTCTACATCCCAAATGTAGCGTGATACCGTCTTCACCACATTCTGATAAAAAAGTTTACCTACATTGCTGTAGGTAAACTATAAAATATATGTCAATTAAAGTTTAATCAACGAGAATGTCTTAGTTGGATCAAGTACACAAACACCAAACTTACCAGACATCTTATGAATTACAGCAGAATCCTCGTCAAACGACATATAAGGATTACCAAGCTGTCCAGTGAATGGGTTTCTCACATTTTTAATGTTTCTAGTATATCGTTTCCATATACTATCTCTAACTTTCATTAGAGTTCGGACTATATCTTCATTACTAATTAAATCAGTAAGCAAGGCATTTCAGTAACACTTGTTACTTACTCCCGTTTGGGATAGTCTCTGAACCTTCATATATATTTTTATATATGCTTGGCTGCTGATTATCCAATCTTTCACATTGTTTCTTTTTACGAATTATGTTTTTTAAAGTTGTATATTTTATATTAAATAATTTTGAAATTTGATTAACTGTATACAACTTTCTAAGAGTTTCGATTTGATTAACTTGAAAATCTGTAAGAACTGTTGTTCTTGGAACTTCTTTAAGTTTTTTTCTAGCACCAAAGTTAAATGAATGAATCACATTTTCTTTAGGTGTTACCCATTCTAAATTTTCAACTCTATTATTGCTTCTGTTTCCGTCTATGTGATTTACTGAAGGTTTGTTATAAACATTCGGAATAAATGCTTTAGCAACTAACCTATGAACTGGTTGTGATGTATAAGTTCCATCTAATTTTTGTACTGTACATCTACAATAACCATCTCTATCTTTAGGAAACTCTGTGAGGATTCTTTCACCTCTGCTACTGTTTGCAGATTTCCAAACTCTGCCAAACGAGCTAACTTTTATACCCTTATATTCTTCTAGGGTTTTCCATAATTCTTTAACTTCCATAATTAAATGTTTGAAGTTTAAAAAGCAGCGAAAGCTCTAAGGAACTTCCAGCAATTAACCTTGTTTATTTACTTAGACTTTATTCTGTTCCTGGGAAAAGCTGTGGGAACTGAGAAATGTGTAAAGGCATTATGCTGCCATTAATCCCCACTGATAACCCGTAATTTCACTCTGACCTTCTACAGCACACTTAAAGATGTTCGGAGCATCAGCAGTACCAACATAGAAGAAGTCATATCTGTAAGACGATTTCAAACCACCGTTTGAATCTATTTCCTTATTATTTACCGGATCATCGTACCAAGGATCGACATCAACCTTAATTACGATGCCATTAGGAGCCATATATTGTACAAACTGGAAGCCAGCTGACAATGCATTTTGATGTAACGGGCTGCTAACTTTCTGAATAGTTGCTGGATTCTGTGCGCTCATTTGAGTTGCAAATGTTTGCCATCCACTAACTTGATTCAATACAGCTTTATGGAATTGAGCTGCACCACGTTCACCAGTCTTCAGAAGGAATGTACGTTCACTAAAGTCGAGTTTTGCACTTGACAAATTGTAAAGAATATCTTCAATCAACTTCAAACTGAAATCATTGTAATATTGTACATTGGCTCTTTCGAGTTGCTCCAACAGACCATCACCAGTCTTAACAACATTACCAGATTTACCAATAGTCAGATATTCACCATTTGCACCACGAGTAGACTTACCGTACATTAAAGCATTATTCATATAATCCTCAAACTGTACCTGCAACTCATAATCAACATAGTGCATCCACATATTGATAGTATCGTGTTGAAGTTTACCACCTTCGGTTGTACCTTTAACTACAGGAATACCTACAGCCAACTTCTTACCAAGCATACTGCCAGGAACTTTGTGTTGGATTCTGATTGACGACCATTCGTTACGCATCTGTACAGGAGCTGCAAATCTGATGTCACCACCTTTACGAGACAGTTCAAACTCATTGAAGTATGCAATGATAGAGAACTTCTCACCAGCTTGTAATCTTTCTTTTGGACATCCTTGGCCTTGATCACCAAACATCTCTACTTTATACCATTTTGTTAACTTACAAGCTCTTTATCTTGTAATTCTATATCTTTATCATTGATATAGTTCGGAGTACATTTTAACCTTCAGCATTATCTGTTAAGGTTTGGACACTCTTGGAGATTTTATATTCTGCTTTTATATCCTTTAACACCTCTTCTTGGAGTAATTCCCAAAGATTTTAAATAGTTAGATATTATATATTTTTTAATATGATAATATTTAACCAAATCTTTTATACTCCACCCATCATTATATTTATCTAACAATTCATTAGAATTAATATCGTTAATGGTTTTAGGTTTTCTTGGATTGTGTGAATTTAATTTAAGTCTGTCATCATTTAATCTTTTTATTAAATTATATACAGAAGAATGACAAATGTTAAATTTTAATTCCACTTCTTTTGCTGTAGGATAATTTTCTATTATATACTTTTTAAACTTGTTTATATCAATACTTTTTCCAAAGGTGTTGTCATTGTGTTCCTATTAGAATTTCCACCTTCTGTAAGGTTATAACCATTTTCAAAACTATTGTAAAACTTTATCCAATAAATCTCTCTTTCATCTAAGAACTTTTCATCAACTTCTTCTATAAGACTTATTTTAAAATGTTCCTTACCATATTTTTGAATGGCTCTTTTAATATACATATTCTTTCCTTTTCCATTATCCTTGCTACAATGACAAAGGAATCTTGTATGTAAACTTCTAATAGTTTGACCTATATAAACTTTGTCGTTTAAATCGTTTTTTATAATATAAATTTTTCCTAGCATAACAGTTTCAATCTCTACTCTCTACGGTACTTATTAGTTTTAACTTTTAAGTTACCTCGGTATTATCTTTTTACAAAGGTAATAAAATTTTGTTTAAAAACAAATTTATTTTGAAAGATTTCACCGATTTTGCCCAATTTTACTAATGTATTTCTACATTAGGCCGCATATAAAATAATGTAGTCTACGGCGTTAGTTCCTTCAAATCTAGGATCACCTAAAATTTTAAATTGGTAATTTCTATCATTACCAAAAATTGTTTCTTGGTCTGCAAACCAATCTTCTTTAAACACAAGGTAAAATGGAACTGTATTAGCACCAACAACACCGTTATTTTTACTATAGCTACTATCAACTACAACACCATCTTCATCACGTGCTTCCAACAGCGGAATATTACGTCTGTTAGAACCAATAACATCCCACGTATATTCTGAATCATCAGCAAATGTCTTAGTAGGATACTGTGACAAGAATGTATTTAAAGTTTTACCTCTCTTGAATGCCAAGAGTTGCACCATAATATTCGATGCTTTTTGCGGAGCTAACTGCCAAATCGAACCCAAGTGGTTTTCTTTGGTCAAGCCCTTCCAATGTGTAAAGGTTACTGTTTGAAACCTATTCAATGGATTACTCATATTTATATCATTTTAAAATTAAAAGTCAATTTTAATTAGATATCTAGTTCGTATCTTCTAAATATAGATTCCTCATCGTTCTTGCCAGAAGTTAAAAACTGTAAGTTACCGGTGGTAGATGATGAGTTACTAAGTAAGTTGTCAAGATCTTTCAATCCTTTAGAAAGTTCCTTTTTAACCTTACCTTTAACTAGAGTATCTAAATTTTTAAATCCGTCAGTAAGAGTGTAAAATAAACTTGTATACTTTAAGAAATCATCTGGATTTTCTTTTTCATACTTTTGAACAGCAGTAAGAAGTTCTTTGGTTTCTGGATCTTTGTAAATAGGTCTTGAAAGATTGTCATAAACCTTTTGCCTTACGTTTTTGTTAATTTCCAATTCTTTGAAAATTTTATCATCTTCAAGAATTGATTTCTTTAAATCTTCAGCACGTTTAGCAATTTGTTTCTTTTGTTCTTCTTGTTGCTTTTTAGCTTCGTTAACTATATTTTGATACTGTTGTTTTGCTAATTTAACATTGTTTTCCAATGCTTCTTTAGCATCATCAATATCACTGTTAGCTTTGAAAGACTGTTCTACAAGTTTATTTGCTTTTTCCAGACTCATGTTATTTAACAAATAACTGTCTCTAATAAGAGCCTTACGCAAATTTTCACCCCTTTCTGATTCATCTAATATATCATCTTCAGATATAGATTCTAACTGTTGAATGTAATTTTCATATTTTTGTATGTCTGTTACTTCAACTTGAGCATTTAATGCTTCATCTATTCTTCTTTGTCTTTCATCAAATTGTGTTTGCATTTGTGCTTCCATTAAATCAGCAAAGTCTTGTGCAGACTTTACTTTATTAATGGCATCTTCTTCTAAATCGGGGAAGAGATCTTCACGCAAAGAATTTGACAAAAGTTGCCATTTATTTTGGTTTTGAAGAGTAGTAGAAGATTTGGGAGAAGTTGATTCATTTGCATTAGTATTGACCTCTTTGCCCCCCTCATTAGAATCTTCATTACCTACGCTCTCTGGTTGATTGTCAAATAAATTATTAACATCAACCTCAGTAACTTTATTATCTTTAATTTCTTTTTCTTCTTTATTATTATCTGTAGTATCATCTTTTTCTACAGGTTCATTGCTGTCTGTATCATCAAACAGACTCTCTATTTCGCTTGAATCATAAATACTATCCAAGCTTAAATTAAAATCTCCCATATATACTCTACTTTAAAAATTAACTGACTGCAAAATTAAACAGTCAATTATTAAAAACCTATTAGTTAAAAATTTTTTTAATTCTGTTATAAAATATTTTATTAATCCTTAAACAATGTAATATCATCTTTGGCGTCTACGTCTGTCATAACATCTATATGTAACCAGTTAACACCATCTTCCATACGTATTGGACACGGAAGTAAGAAACTATTTTCCATTATTTTCCTACGCATTTCACAAGCTGGCATTTTAGCTGAAACTAAATCCAACGCTTTACCAAATATATGTGCCGACAAATACATCTTGTTTGCAGAAGTCTTTGTAGAAACCAGTGGTGCTATATTTTCACGTAAACCACGCTGTTGATTTTTACCACCGTATTTCCAATCATTACATACTAAAGGTACTCGTAGAATATCTCTACGTAGTATTATTAATACACTCAATAAGTTTTCATCAAGAAATTTCCAAGCGCGTTCACCCCACTTTTTGTAGACCGCTTCAGAAACTAATTCTTGTATACTAAAATACTTTTTAAGATTCTCTATCAGTATTTGTTTGCTGTTCTTCATCATTACCAAATAAATAATTTAAATCACCTTCATCATAACGTATTCGCTTTAAGCAAGGATTACGTTTACAACCTTCATTTACTACTTTTTGAACAATAGATTTAAGTTTCATTAAGTCTCTAAAATCTCTTTCGTGCATTTCTCTGTATGCTGCAAGTTCTTTATTTAACAGTTCAATCTGTGAATCATAATGAGCAGCTTGAGTTTTAATTACTTCTTTTAGATTCTCAATTTCACTTCTATCGTTTTCTTGTTTCAATTTTTCAATTTCTGCTAAATATTTTTTTCTTGCAAATAAAAAAGTAGCAGTACTTAATGCTATAGACGATCCTGTTGTTATTAGTGCTTCAGTTAACATAGTTTAAATAATCTTAAAATTTTAAATATTAAAAAACAAATAAACCCAATGCCTAAACACATAAGTACTATTTGCCAATTTTTTAATTTATTTACTTCAACCTCGTTAGTTATATATTGTGGATATTGTACACTATCTCTAACGACTACCGTATCATGTTTATATTTATATTCAAACTTAGTTTTTTCTTTATAAATAAATACAGTATCTCCTTTAGTATATCTATCTACACTATCTTTAATATATACACTATCATATTTTATTATTTCTTTATATTCTGTTTTTATTTTTTCAACTTCTACTGGAACCTCAATATACTTTGTAGTTCCACAAGAAATACATAATAAAAATAAAAACATAAGTAAAATATTACTCAGTTTCATTTTCAGTTTCGTTTACATTACCACTCAATTCACTTATCAACGAATTAACATTGTTTATAAACTGAACCATAAGCGTTAAATTATTACTGTTAATATTGTATGAAGGAATACCATTATTAAAATATATATTGGCATTATCGTCTTGATATTCTCCATTAGCACTTGCAAAATTGCAATATATTGAAATCAAATTACCGCTTGCATCACCGCTTTTACTAAACGAACCGTTTGCTTTTATAGTTTCGTTATTCCATTTAAAGTTTCCGTTTGTAGTCATATTAGTTATTGTTATCATAATAATATCTGTTTAATATTTTAACTTGCAAAAATATTAATTTGTAAAAATAAAAAAAGTGCTAAAATTATTTTTTAGCACTTAATAAAAATTTAAATTTATTATACATTTTTTGAACAATAAAGCCAATTAAATATGCAGCATCTTCACCGTCTTCTGGAACATCATAATATCTGCATATATTAGACTGTACGTGTTTAGCTTCATGAACTATAGTATTAATCAACTGTTTTATTGAAGAAACATTGGATATACCAACAATACTTAATCGCTTTGAAAAATCGGTTTGTGTAAAACCAGTATCTTCAGAACCTAAAAATACATTATATACAACGATTATTTTCCAATACCCATTAACATCAATTTCTTGGTAAATCATAACATTTCTTCCCAGTCAATGGCTATACCCATATAACACATATCGGCATACCATCTGTTAAACACCAATCCATCAACAGCATCAGGATCATCAATTACATCTTTAACATATTTAAGCATGTGAATTTCATCTATAATTGATGAATTTAAGAAATCAGCTTTACACATATTTGCAACATATACCGAATCATACAATTGGTCATTTTCCAATACAAACCCATTCATACTCATTAAGTTTTTTAATTCCTCTCTGGATATTGGTTGTATTTTCTGCATTTTACCGTTGATGTTTCGTTTCATTTTGCTAACTGCGAAATCACATAATTTCTTATTGAAATGCGGGCCATAGTTTCTCATGTATATCAACATAGCTTCTGGATATACATCATATTGTGTAAAGTTTACTCTTTCCATAGTTATAAAAATTAAGGGTGGTTGCCCACCCTATTAATTATCGCATTCTTCTATAGCTATAACGAGATTCCATTTCTTCTGGATCTCCTTTATACATACGTCTTTCATAATAATCTTCATCATCATACTGATTACACTCTTCGATGCAATCAACAATCATAGACGCATATTCTTCCATCTTTTTAGCTTTACTAAGCAAATGCTCTTTGTCTTTCTTATTTTTAAACGATAAAATAACCATACTATTCAGTTTTAGGTTTCAAATTACTTAATCCAGCTAACATTTCTTTTAACTCCTTCACTTGATCTTGTAATGCACTTATTGCTTCATCTTTAACTCTTTCAGATTTTAAAGACGGATTCAAAGCTTCAAGCGATTTAGTATATTGTTCTACTAACTTTTTATGTTTCTCAACACTATCAAGAACACTTTGACTGTTTTGCAACATTGCATTTACGTAAGAATTTAAAGCATCCTTGCTCTCTGCAATAATGAACGCATCGCTACCAAAGTTGGCAATAGATGAATTTGGTACACCTTTAAACTCTCTTTTTTCACCATTGATTGTAGCTGTAATATCCACAATCATTTCCATTGTAGGATTAAAGTTATTATATTTTGGTCTTGGGAGTGTAACTCTTTCAACAGGACCGTTTAATATTTTTGGTTCATCTGTCAAATCCAAAATATATAAAATGCTATTCTGACTTAAATTTGAAAACATAATTAAACATTTTAAATTAATTAATCAATTGTACGGGACATTAACGAAAGAATACCTCTGAATCTGTCATTAAATACACTAATTATATTAACTCCAATAAGATCTGCAGCTGTAACTGCATTACCGTTTGGAAGTAACAACGGTCTTGTTGTACCATTGAGTGTTAATGTAACTGGCAGAGTAGCAGTTGTACCAGTAGGAACAACATCGTCAATGAATATTGTTAAATAACCTACCGGTTGTATTCTGCGAAATCCCATTGCAATATCCACAGTTTCTGTGTTTATTGTAACATTAGTAGAACTTAAATAAGGAATACCACCTGCATTCGTTGTTATATTTGTATTACAAGTCATAGCTTTTACCTCCTAATTCCTTAATTAAAATACTACATTACCAAACCCATTACCAAAAGGATAGTAACCCTGTCCCATACAAGGAGTGTTATTTACCGCAGTTAAATTAGGATAAACAATAGGAACAGTGTTTGGCTGTTTAGCAGCAATAGCGTCAATCTTATCATCTAATGCAGCCATAGCTTTATTAAATGCAAGAGTTTGATTGTCATTGCTTATTTGTCCACGCAGTTGAGTAATTATATCACCTTGCATATTTATTTTATCTTGAAGCTCCCTTTCTTTAAGATCACAGAACTCTTTTGTAATCAAAGTGTTTTGATTAGCAATAGCACCAAGAATTGAATTAGTGTTTCTGTCAGCTTGTGTAGAAAGTGAATTTGTTTGCTGGCATACAGCTAATTGATCAGCTGCTTCAGCTTGTGCGAGTTGTAACTGAGTTGCTGAGAAGTTTGCTGCATTTTGTGCTTGAATAGCATTAGTTTGATTTGCTATTGCAAGTCTGTTTTCGCAGCAGCATTGACACAACTGTTGTGCAAGTGCAGCATTACCTAACTGAACCGCATTAATAGTTTGTAAACCGCTCATACCAACTTGACCGCCGACTTGTGCAAGACCAGTACTCAATTGACCTAATACAGTCTTAACAGTTTCTACACTTGCATTAGTCAGACTTGCCAACTGTCCAAGGTTGTCAAATCTACCGTTCAATGCTTGCATAAGCATATCAAAACCTTGGTTGTTATTAATCATATTTTGTAACTGACCATTACCATTCATACCGTTACCACCCCATATCATCCATAAGAACAATATCCAAATCCAATATCCGTTTCCGCCGAAACCACCATTGTTATTGATTAATGCCAACAGACCTGGATCTATTGAACTAGATGTTCCACCATTAGGGAACATAAAAACTTTGCTATCATCCATAATTTTAAAATTAAAATATTATACTCTTGTAAGATCTTACGGATACAAAGGTGTAAGTAAAAATTCAACTTTCATAACAAACGTATTAAAACAAAAAACCGCCTACCTGTTAGTCAGATAGACGGTTTATACATTACTTTTCGTTCTTGTATATTTGAATTATTAAATCGTTTTTATTCCAAAATAGTTCTTTAAATCCACGAATCTTTCTTCCTTTTGGTATCTCTTCATCACGAACCATATTATCAAATGTACTTCTTGATACATTTAAATAACTACATGCCTGCTCTTTGCTCAACAATTCTGTACCAATTACTGCAAATAAATTAAGTGCTTGTTCTTCAGTTAATTCGCAAGTACCAGCTTCAATTTTGCTTGCAATTTCTCTTAATTGTTTAGCTATTTCTTTTATTAAGAATTTCATACTTTCAATTTTTTAATTATTTGTTTTAACTCATCAATCTCTTTTTGTTGTTCTTTAACTGCTTGTAATAATATAGGTATAAGTTTCTCATATCTAACACCTTTATATCCCTTACCATCTGGTAAATCAAATACAAGATTATCAATTATACCATCACTATCTTGAGCAATTAAACCATAATTCTTTTTGTTAAGTTCTAAATTACTATTATATTTATTAGCTTTTTTATTCCATTCAAACTCTACTGGAGAAAGTTTGTCTATTATTTGTTTAGCATTAAATGGTTTTATTTCCTTTTTTAAACGTTTATCTGAAGAGTTTGTAGCTAATGCAGTAACATAACTTTCAGAATCTATACCATTTGTCGCATGAATATATCCTTGAAAAAACCACTGATTAGAATTAAATGTGTTTTGTTCAACCCAAGCATCACCTGCTAATGTAACACAAGGACCAAATTTAATTCTATTAGAAGTGCCATCTGCGCCAATACCAATAGCATAACTTCCTGGTTTATTCAGTGTAATTGCTGGTAAATTATTTGCCGAATTATATTTATGTGCAATTATGGTATTTGTTGTCCTTATTTTTCCGCTAACATCCAACGTATAAGTTGGCGAAGTTGTACCAATGCCTATACCATTTGAATTTTCAAATATTATTGAATTAGCCAAATCAGTTTGTCCAGTAGTTGATAATTTTGGAATATACCCAGCAGTTAAATTTGAATTATAACGTGGTAACGCATAAGATGAATAATTTTCCGAATCTAAAAATTTAACCCAATCGTAAACAGTACCACTAGAAACCTTTCTATAATAAATATTTCCTCCCTTACTCCACAGTCCAGCAGCAATATCAAGATAGTAACCATTAGTATTCCAATAATTTAACATCAAATGATAATAGTATGTATCTGTTGGATTTGTTATAGTAGTACCATTAACAGGTGTACCATAATTTTCGCTATCTGTTGTGCAATACATTTGTAATCCTTGCGCACCATAAGTTATAGTACTATTATATTTAAGTTTACTTGCTGTATCTGCATTTCCGTTTAAAGTAGCTTTTATCGTTGAAGGCAATTTTAATGTTTTATTTTCACCACCATTAACACCAATAGCAGTGCCAGTGTTTGTTCCATCTGCATCACTAATACTAATGTTTCTAGCAGTACCCCAAGTTGATGTGGTTATATTAGCAGAACCATTAAAGTTTGTACCATTTATTGTTCTTGTTGTTTGTAATATTGTTGCGGTTGCGGCATTACCACTAATATTAACTGCACTATCACTACTCATCTTACCTTTTATGTAAGACCATAGTTGACTTGCAGTTCTATATCCACACAATATACCATTTGTTGAACTTGGGTTTGTGCGTTCTATTGCAAACCTTGTCGTATTGTTAAAGTCAGTTTCAAGTGCCGTTGATGCTTCTGATAAAATGTTATATTCTGCACCTTTGACACTTGTTGCACCTGTACCACCATTTGCAATAGGTAATGTACCAGTAATACCTGTAGAAACATTGCCGCTTGAAGGTAACAAAGATGTGCCAGTCGATGTACTCGCCAAATTAACTGTTATTGTTGGCGATGTTGTTCTGCCAGTACCACCTCTATTAATAGGTAACGTTCCGCTTGTTTTATCTGTAATTGATAATACAGGTATTAAATTAGAGTTTATTGTTTCGTTTTGATAATTAGACAAACCACCATCAGATTGTGTTAACACTTCGCTCCACAATGTAGGTATATCTAAATCACCACTTCCACTACTTTCACCGCTTGGATTAGCTCCAAGCGCAGAAATCCAATCTGCATAAATACCTGCTGTACTGTTATTAACAGAATTACTTATTTTTAATCTACCGTTATTGCTTCCGCTACTGTCTGCTTCCCATTCAATATATATATTACCTATTTGAAGCTTGTTTCCAACATTTATAATGGAACCGTTATCAGTAATTCTAGAATTGGTTAAAGTGCTAGTTCCAGTAAACTTTGGAATATAATTAATTGTTCCAACAATATCTGCCGACGTTAAGTGTTTTCTCCAACTTGTCCAACTATCACCAGATATGTTGTATACACGAGAATATGAGTTTCCGTTTTTTATATTAAGTGTTTGACGTATGTATAATGCGTTATCTAACTCTTCAACAGAAAGTTTAAAACCACCAGAATCAGATGGTTTGTTTGACATATTAGTGAATGTAGTACTTCTAGAATTACCACCACTAGAATAATATGTTCCCAACTCTGTATAACTGTTGAAATCACCTGGAACTTCTTGAGTATAAGCAATTAACGTACCTCTACTTAACAATTTAAATTTATTTAAATTATTTTCCCCAGTACCTCCGTTAGCAATTGGTAATATTCCTGTAACCTTATTAGTTAAATCAACTAATGGTATATCACTAGCACTTATATTACCTTTAGTTACTGTAAAAACACCAGTACTAGCATTATACGTTAAATTTTTTAAAAACGATCCGTTACCACTAGAAGTTAAGTTAATTGGTAAGTTACTTGTATTAATTATACCATCTAAATACTCTACTCTAATTGTATGAGAATTATCATTATCGTAAGTACCTAATACACCCCAATCAACTCCACTACTTCCACCAACACCGTTTAACGGATTACCGCCTAATGCTGAAATAGCTTTTGTTGAATAGATACCGTTAAACGTTTGACCACTAACGCCATCAATTTTAAGCATATTAACGTCACTACTATCATCGAACGTTAGCTTTGCGTTACCAATAGTTAAACTTGTAACTTTAATGTTTGCTGGCATAGGTAATTCATAAGTACTAGAAGAACCGTCAACACTAACGTTATTACCATAATTACTAGCAATATCTTTTATTTTAAACGTTCTTGCAGTACTCCATTTTCCGGCTGAAATTGCAGATGTAGCAGATGTAGCGGTCGCTGCATTACCACTAATGTTAATAGCGTATGTTGATGATGCGCTACCAGTAGTTGGTAGTTTTAATTGATATACACTCGATAAATCCGGTATATGTGAAATATGTATTACTTCGTTTCCTTCTGTCCCAAGTGCTGTCCAATCAATAGCATTACTACTACCACCAGAACCTATTTCTCCAGTTGGTCCTAAAGCACTAACCCAGTCAGCATATATACCTCCAGTAACACGCAAGGCTTTATGAGTTGCGTCATAGTATATCCTAGAACTAACGTTATCTGTTGTACCAAACTCTAGATAATTTTCGTTACTTCCAGAGTTATATCCAATTTTTAAAAAGCTATGACTTACTGTATGAGGTCCGGTAAATTTAGCAAGATAATCTGTATTTCCGTTTATATAAGTATCAAACAATGCAGTTGACAAAAACCCACTGCCTTCTGTATCTCCACTTCCACCTATTAATTTCCAAGTTGATTGATTCCAAAATCTGGTATTTCCTTTAGGAGTAATCCAGAGATAGTCTTTAGCAGGTGGATTTTGATTAACTGAAATACCTTTTAATATCATGATTTCTTAGGTTTATTAGCTTGTTGTCTTTTTACTTTTAAATCTTCTTGATGATGTTTGTCATCTTGACGTAATTTCTCACGTTCAAAACGTAGTTTCTCATCAAATTGTCTCATATTCTCCAAAAGTTTCTCTTTATTCAAATTATTATCTGGTTCAAAATCTTCCGGATTTTCAGTATTTATCTGTTTTGCTTGAGCATTAATTTCAGCAACAACAACTTTAGTGTCATTATCTCTTTGATTAAGTCTATCTTGCAACTCCATTTGCATTTGTTGAGTTTGCATTTGCATTTGAGCTATTTGTTGTTGATTTTGCTGTTCAGCTTGTGCTGCTTGTTCTTGACGTGCTTGCATATCTCTTTCAGCTTTTTCAAGCATTCTCTCTTTTTCAGCCATAGATACAGAAGTATACATTTTCATTATTGTAGATAATGGTGCTGAACCAGATTGTATAGCAGCTTGCATAAGCATATCCAATTTACTCTTTAACTCTTGTAAATCGTTACTGTTATCAACAATAATACCATATTCACTACTTGAAAATTCGTCACCATCTATACTTGCACGTTTAGTTGCATAGTCGTGTGTAATGTATGAGAATTTATCATTGGTACCTTTTTTAGCAATAACTGCAGTATCTAATAAGCATTGTAATGCTCTACGTTTAATATCATCATGTATTGTAAACAACCATTCTGTAATGTGTGAAGATTGTAATGTAGCTCTTTCAACACCACCTACAGTTTCCCTATTAGATATTTGTCCTTCACGTTGTTTTGAAATACCAGATATTTCTGACATTTCAAGTTTAATAAAATCAAGTAAGTTAACATATTGTTGAATACTATTACCCAATTCAGCATCAATTACACCATTAGAATTATTGTTTAACGCACCAGCAAGTTTACCTGTTGCAGGACCTTCTTTACCAGCATTAAACGAATTGACTACTGCCAAATTAAATGTTTTTGCATAGTACATCCATTTGTCAATATCCCATTCATCTGGAATAGTAGCTAAATCCATTTTAATTATTTTACCCCAGTTTCTTGCTATAAGTTTATTTAACCTGTCGTGAATGGCATCATAGTAATAACTGTATGGTTTCATCATATCTACAAGAGAAAATGGTTTACTGTCATTTAAATTATAGATACTACCTATAATACCAAAGTGGCATTTTGAAGGATTACCTAATCTATTATATTGGATAGGTCTTGGTCGCATGTTAACATAAATATCAGTACCAATTTTAACACCTTCCCATGCTTCATTAACCCACATTATTTTCTCCTCCTCCCCTTCATCCTCTTTAAGAACGTAATCTTCTGGGTAAAAATTATATGTTATTTCACCAGTATCTGGATCGTACTGTTTTACTTTTTTAATTTTTCTTCTTGATTTCCAATATACTTTAAGTACTCTAATATTACCAGCCATATCATAAGGCAATAACGGATTGTTCTCGATATCATCAGAAAACAAATCTTCATGATTATCTTCAAACACATCACTAACCATGTGATTGAACATTCTACCACGCATTAAATCTGAAGCGTTACCATAAGGAGTTTCTTCATCTTCATTTTTGAAATCATAATTTTCTATATGTTTTCTATCTTTTTCTGTAAGAACATCATAATAAGTATCTATTATCTGGCCAGGAGATAAGTAATCTTCTATAATTATCATATCAGCATCTTCAATTCTATTAGAATAACCAGATTTAAGTACTCTGATTTTCATTGGGTTAACTCTTGAAATGGTAGGTTCACCACCAACTATATCACATTGATATATCTCTTCACCACAAATTAAACCATCCATAAAACCATTATTAAATAACAACGGTACATTCAATTCTTTAATATAGTGGTTCAATAAATCATTAGCAGTAATTTCTTTGAAATCTTGCCATTCGTATGTATAATAATCATTTAAACCTTCAAGTTCTTGATTGAATTCTTCTTCCGATAAACTTTCGTTTTCTACGATAGCACGTAAATCCTCAAGCAAAGCGTTCTTTTTATTTTCTTCTATTTCAGTAATACTCATAGGATTAGTAACAACTGCATGGAAATCAAACACACGTTTTGCTTCCTCACCACGAAGAATAAATAATTTTGAATTAATGATAGGATAGTGTTGTAACTTTTCCGGTATAAATCCTGCATCTATGTTTTCTGGATTAACAACTAAATCCATATCTTTTCTATGAACAATACCGTTAACTAAATCATAATTAATTTTCTTATGCTCAATAGATTTTCTAATTGGTTCATAATACATCATAGATTTGTTATCCGCAAAATCCAAATGTTTTTTTCTCCACTCCTTGTTTTTCTTTTTAAAAGATAATTGTTGAGGTGGTAAATTATTAATTTTTTCCATTTTATTTCATTTTTAAATTTTGACAAAAATAAAAAAGCCATTGCTAAATAACAATGGCATAAATAAAATTTTAAATATTTTCTATAATTTTACTAAATTTACTGAATTTGTTATCGTAGTTTCTAGTAAAGAACTTATCGTTTGCTAATTTGTTTTTACTTTTATAAGCATTTAATTGTGATTTAGTTACATCTCCTTCATATAGAATATTAAATTGTTCTCTATATAACATTACAGCTCCTAAAGCTCTAACACGGTCAAAGTTATCATCAATATTATACAATGATAATTCTCTTAATAAAGCCATAGCACGTAACTTTGAAAGGTTTGTAACACTTACTTCTTCAATCTCACCGTCTTCTTTTTTTACAACCACTGTTTTCGGTTTGGTTAACCACGTTCTAATTAACTGATTTGCAAGATTGTTTAATCCAACTGTAGCGGTATATCCTTTCGCACGATTTCCGTATGTATCTGGTTTTACTAAATTTCTATCTTTCAAATAGTCTGGTGCATTTGCTAAAAATTCTTCAGCACATCTCCTTGAATCAAAATAACTATAATAACCCTTCTTATTGTTTTCTGCAAGTATTACAGCATGATAAAACAATGCTATAAGTCTGACTCTTTCATAACAGTCATCAGCATAAGCAAATCTACCGGTCCATTCACAAGCGATTTCATCAGTCCATAAATCTAAAACAAATACGGAATTTAAAGAAAGTGTTGAAGAAGCAGCATCATCGTCTATTGGATCATAGCCTGCTATATATCGATTTCGATATACCTTGCCGTCCTTGTCTTTCTGGGGCATTTGATAAAATTCTATTGCTCCTTCAAGATTATTAAAATCATTTGGTAACGGATATACTCTAATAGGTTCTTTTGACGACATTACGTATTTTACAGTACCGTCCGATTGTTGTACCAAATCACCAGTTACAATCTCATTAAGCATATTAGGATTTTGCTGTAACTCATTGATTCTTTCATTAATTTGAGCAGTAGGAAAAAAGTTTCCTTTAGCTCTTAATATAGCTTCCTGTGGAACAATAGGATGCTCTGCAATACGCTTTGTTAAAGCGTTTAAGTCATTACCAGAATTACTCTTTATGTAAAACCTATCTTTTAATATTTCAAGTAATGCTCTAGTAACATCAGAATTACCGTTTTCGTCATAACACCCTTCGTTGTTTATATATGCAGGAAAGAAGTATGAAAACGTTTTACCACCTTTACCGCGTATATCATATATGTTTGATAAAGCTTTTATATGATAACCCTCTGGATGATACATCATTTTTGCAAGTGATTGAAAGTCTGATTCTTCATCACCAGATGTACCATACACTATTATTTGACCAAATACTCTTCGTAAATCACCCTGACCTTGCTCTACAGATGGTAACATATTTGACCACACTGAATCCAAGCCTTTGAATTTACCAGCTTCCTCAAGAACATATAACACAGCACGTGTACCACGAAGTTTCTCAACATCATTTTTTGATGTAATACCAACTACAGAATTACAAGTACCAACGTTACCATATACAAGATCTTTATATCCAGCAGTCCACATCATATCGTTTAAACGATTGACTAGTAATTCTCTGCCGGGCCATTCTGTCTTCTGTGATAAAAAATCTATATCATGTTGAAATTTATCAAGTGTTTGGTCTCCAGCAACTAAGAATTTCTTTTCTGATGCTGTTATATAACACGTACAACCTTTATTATTTTCTGGTGTTTCTCCTAATTTAAATCGTTTGGTAAGCATTGCTGCAGCACCATAACTTTTACCACGACCACGACTTGATAACATACAACCGTGTTCGCCATCTTCTCTGGCTTGATACAAATAATGAAAATACCAATATGAGCCATCCCATGTTTTTGGCATCTTGTAAAGACGTAACGCCTTTTTACTTTTTTTCTTTGTATTTACATCTTGTTCAGCAAGTTGCATCTCTGTATAATTCCAATAGAAATATAAATCTCCAGGAATCCATTCACCATCTGATGGTCTTACCATTCCTTCATGGCATCTCCTTATTTCCTCCTTCACCCATTTATAATATTCACTATTGGGATTAGGATTTGGTTTTAAATCAGTATAATATCCGTGCTCTTCAAAAAAGATTGCAGTCCTTCTAAAATAATCCATATTCTCAAGAATATGAGGATGTTCCAAACTAACTGTAATTTTGCCATTCTCATCTTTTGGTAAATCACAAGCACGTTTCCTATCTTTTGATGTTAACTCTTGTATTAATGGTACTCCATAAAAGAATTCCCAAAAGTCATCTTGTAGTTCTTGTGGATAACTTTCAAGATTTAAATCTTTTATTGGGGTTTGCCTATCATTTAAAATAATTTCTTCATTCATAATTAATTAAATTTAAAGCCATCTTCAAACAATGCTTTACCTTCATTACCACCACGTTTTCTACCTAATTCAAGAATATCAGCATTAACTTGCTTTTCAGCTTCCATAATATCCTTTGCTAACTGAGGTATTTGTTTAATTGTAGCAGTAATAGTATTTACTGTATACACAGGTTTGCCTTTGTCATCTACAAGAGTTAAATCCACATTACGTAGAAATTCACGTACTTTATCTATTGCGATATAAGTATCTTTCAATAATTCTGACGAAACCGTCTTTGATAGTTCTTTATAAGCATCAATAGCTTTTTGTAATTTATCTGATATAGTGTATTTTTCTGGTAAACCTTCTTGTTTCTTTATTATATCAAAGCGTTCTTTTTCATCAACAATATAAGCATAACTACTTCTGGGATCTGCCATAAAGAATATTATACTACACTCGATATAGAAATTATTTTTTGTTTTAGTTTTATCAGCTTCATAAAGGTCTCTTATCGGTTTAACTAACAATGCTTCATCAGATATTTTTATTTCGTAATTTATATATTCTATAAGTTTCATATCTTTAAACAATAAAACCTCTGTCAAATTAATGGCAGAGGTTGGTTAACATTATTTTAAAATTATATTAAGAGCCTGCTTCTACTTTTCTCATAAAGTCTCCAGACACCCCTTTATCTGGTTTAAGGATAACTGATTTCTTGTTTTCAATATATTCAAAATCTGTTACTATAAAATCTTCAACTTGATTTTGATGTAAGAAAAAAACCTTTTCTCCATTTAATTCATATACCAACGTTGGATCTAATTCAAATACATTTTGAACTACAAATTCTTTTCTTAATGAATTATCTCTACGTTTTTCTTCAACGCCTTTTTTTCTTTGCATATATTCAAATTTAAGGCAAACATAATCACCAGGTTTAATGCCTGTTACGTTGGGGCCAACTTTAAGAACTTTTTGAATTTCTTTTGGTAATTTAGCTTTCTTTTCTTTAATTAAACCAGATTCAGTAACAACGTCATCTTCATACATATCACAAGTTGTTACTAACATGTTATATAACGGTTGTATATCTTTAATCTTTAATTCCATTTCTTAATTTTTTAATATATTCTAAACGTTTTTTCATATTCATCATTCTATCGAATGTACAATTTAGTTTTCCTAAAGAAGAAATATTAAAGTTTGTTTTAAGTTTATTAAACTGTTCTTCTGTTGTATCTTCTTTAATTGGTAACGATTCAATAGAACTACGTATAAATTTCCAGAATGCTCTGTATGTTTTATATACAGTTTCTACAGGTATGTTTAACTCTTTTGATACTTCTTCATAAACTTCTGTATGATTTTTTATTCTCATTTTAATTCAAATAAAAGTAATAGCTGAAAGTAACCGTTTTCTTCAGTAATGTTGGGGATGAATTTGGGGTTGATCTTTCCATTAACGATAACTTTATTTTTTTTAAGTTTACCCATAATCACTTGGAAATTAGGCAATTTAATATTACATTCTTCTCTAACTTTCCTTTTGACTTCATCACTCATTGATACTTGATCCAGAATTTTTGGATCGCTAATCACTTTACTAAGCTCATAATAGTGCTTAATAAAGCAAGTAGCGACCTCTAATTCCTTATTCGTTAATCTATGAAAAGGTCTTAAAAATTCAAGCCATAATCTAAAGAAATTAGTATTAACAGAAGTTTGTACTTTGATAACACTATTAGGCTTCATCATTTTTAAATTCCTCTTTCTTCTGCTCTTCCGGAATTGTCAGCAAACTAACAATCTCATTAGTACACTTCTCAACAAATTCCTGCGGAAAAGCGGTTCTCTCTTTAATTACATTGAACAAATAATCCAAACGCTTGAATATATTAGCCATATTCATTTGCTGCATCTGACGATACATTGCTTCAGCTTGCTGTTTAATCTGATTGTTTTCAGCCTCAAGCTGCTCATAAGTTTTCTTTTCTTCTACTGTAGGATTCATCTCTACTACTTTTGCTTTCTTTTCTTTTGTTTCTCCCATGATTCTAAAAATTTATGTCCATAAGTATCTTCATATAACTGCTCCCATTGATGGAGAGTTAATTCTCTAATATCTGTTTTGCCACAGTTTGCACAATAATCACCTGCAAACTCATCTTGTTGAATATTTAACGATAGACAGTGTTTGCAGAAAAATACTGGTTCTCTATTAAACTCTGTTCTTGTTAACGAATCTATCATAAATATCTCTTTTTAATTGATTAAACGCTCTACTATGTACACCTTTTCTTTTACTGGTGTTTGCTCTATTGTTGTAAGGTCTATCTGGATAAATAACTCCAGTAGGTGATACGTGACCTCTTCTAACAGCTCTAAATACACTTTTGAATTTAGAAACACCATCAAAACTTATTAAAACAATTTCACTGTTATCCATACTACTCTTCAAATTCTAATGTAAATTTATCACTAATATCATTCCAGTTATCCACTAACATTTTAAGTTCATCTTGTAAAACAGAAATCTTATATTTGATTTCTTGCATTCTGTTATACTTTTCAATAACGATAAACTTTAAATCTTTAAGCATTGGATCCTTAAAATGAACATCTCTTATCTTTTTAATTAAATATTCTCCCATAATCTATTTAATTTAATTCGCTCTTGGCTAATTTTCTATGATAAAATCTTTTACTGTCTTTATTCAAACTACCAAATGTATTTGTTAAACTATGACAATTTGGACATAACAATTGTAAATTATCTTCTAAATTATTTGTACAATCACCATCTATATGATGTATTTGCAACGGTATCTTTCCGCTAAAGATATTAGTTTTACTCCAACCACATATTTGGCATTTGTTATTGAATTTATTAAATATATATCTTTTAATAAAAATTGGAACTCCTGCTACACCTGTTAAAAAGTTTTTACCGTTTTTCCAATCATTTATTTTATCTTCTAACGTATAAGGTTTTACTTTTTGTTTTACATTTTTTCTTATTCTTATTTTATTATTAAAAGCCGCTGCACAACTATGATTACAAAAATCATTATACCTTTTATCAAAACTTAAAACTTTTTTACAATTTTTACAATATTTTGGACTAATTTCATAATCGTTTACTGTCAACCTATACTTATGGTTTATTATATTTGCTTTTTCTTTTAGCTTTTTTAAAAACCTGTCTCCAGCTCCATTCTTTTTTCTTCCAAAATATTTAAGTACTTGTATGTCGCTTGAACATTCGTTAAATGCTTTTAGAATTTCTTCTGTTGTGATATTATCTACTTTATTCATATTTAATAATTTAGGGATATTGAAGAGTCTCGAACTCTTTCTACTACAGCCACAATGTAGCGTTCTACCACTTAAACTACAACATCCATATAATATATTTTTAACACTTACTTTTAGTAGTAATTAAGCTACTATTGCTTAATTACTTTCCAGCTTTACGTTGTCAGATACCATCAATAATCCGACAAACAACATGAATAAAAATAAAAACATTTTCATATTAGTAAGTATTAAAGTTAAACATCATTTTCAAAGAACTTGTGGACCATATTGGACTTGAACCAACAACCCCTAGCTTGCAAAGCTAGTGCTCTAGCCAATTGAGCTAATGGCCCTAATTGCGGGGTATAATGGATTTGAACCAATGACCAATAGATTAACAGTCTACTGCTCTACCGCTGAGCTAATACCCCATTCAGTTTTTTAGAATAACCCCAGAACTGTAACTGTGCCGACCTACGATTCGGATGGTAATTTGTGGGAAGTCTTCCCACAGGGAATCCACATCTTCGATTCTGTGCGCATTCAGACTTGTGTACTGCCAACGAGGATCGAACTCATAATCTCCACCGTGAAAGGGTGACGGCTTAACCAATTCGCCTATGGCAGCATAGTTGCTCTTTCAAGATTCGAACTCGAACTTTAAGGACCAAAACCTTACGTGCAAACCATTACACTAAAGAGCAATAACCGTTTCATTGTTGAAACGGTGCAAAGATTAAAATAATTTTTGACAATTCCAAATTTTTTCTTAATTATTTTAAAAATTATACCAAACAAGTAAACATTTGTTCAAGTACCTTCGCATATGTACCATTTGAAGAACCACTTCTTTCAACTTTAATTACAAAAGATACAGAAGATACTCTTCCGTTTACCGTAATATCTTTTACAGTAGTATTATGTGGTGGATTATTGTCTGCTGAAGTACCATTTAAAGGTATAGATGAATTATAAGACACTGTTTCTGTATATGGATTACCTTCTGTACTTCTATGTGTTGTTGTTTCGCTTCCTAATGTAAACGTATATGAACTATCAACCAAATAAGAAACACTTATTTTAAAATATACTGTTGTTTGAATTGTATCAACATAATCTCCACTAACGTTTCCTCTTCTAAATAAAACATGTAAATTTGATGTAATGTCAAATATTGTTTTATTACTAGAACTATTATATGTTCCAGTTCCTTTTATTGGTGTACTTGTTGATGTTATAATTATACTTGTTGAACTAAATGTAATTTGACTTTTACTAGAATTACACCATATTTGAGTAAGTTGTGTATTCCAATTTACTACAGCATAACTTATTGTTGATATGTCACTACCTGCATCAGCTCCTGCCAAAGATAATGTATTAATATTAGCGTTTTGTAATGCTGTTGATCCATAAATGTTTTTAATATAATCTGCATTACTTACGCTTCCTTCAATACCTCCAGCAGCAGTTCCATCATATATATTACTAAATATCCCAAATTTGTTAGAAGTGTCATCTGAATAATAAAATTCGTTTAATTTAGGACCTATAAAAAATTGTAATTTAAATGGTCCTTTAATATCGTATAATCCAAAATTATTACTACTAGTATCAAAAGACACATTTTGACCACTTCCACTAACAATTGGAGGAAAATCTTTAACTATATCAAATTCTATTACTTGAACTGGAAAGCTATTATTTTCAAATAACTCTCCCAAACTACTTGGTAATCTTTTTGCATATATTCTTTTATTACCAGATATTGTACTAGATGGTTCTGCAATAATGGCTACCCATAAATATAATTGTGCTAAGTTACTTAAATGGGTTAATGCTATATCCGCTAATGAAAGATAATATTTATTTCTATTACCATCACCTGTATTTTTAAATGGATAAATCGTTAATTGAAACTTCCTTCTCGCATCAGTTTGTACATTTACTATTGTACTGTTATGTCTTAACGCAAAATGTGGCGCACTTACGATTTCATAATCCCAACAATTACTTCGAGTATGTATATAACCATTAAAATCAGTAAGCCTATACGGTGAATTTACTCCACCTGTTGGTGGATCGAAAGTCCAAGCACTTCCTGGGTTTGGAAAACCGTCTGCATCAAATGTTAAATTAGGTACATTAGTCCCAAAGTTTGCACTTGCTCTTGGGCTTAACGTTGCGATTGGAACATTATTTCCATCTTTAGTAATAGTAAACTCGTTTCCATCTGCCCAACCAGTTTCCGTTGCGCCTCGATATAAATTTGTTTCTACTCCTAATCCTCCACCTTTAAATGGTTTATATCTAGCTGTTGGATTTATGTTACTTTCTGTACACAGAGTTGCTAAATCGTTATGCCCCGGGTGTTGTAATACAGTTTTAACGTCATATATACTTACTGGTGCTTTAATTATTGGACCGCTATCATCTAGCGTTGTTCCGTTATTTGCGTAAATACTCATTTCTTTTACATTTAAATTTTAACACTAATATCACAAATAAACTAATACCAGCAATAACTGAATTTAATAGAAACAACTCTCTGTCAGTACATAGCGTACCGTTTGTATAATAATCAATATAAGTTATTACATCTTCAATTAGTATGTAATGCAGGAACATTCTGTGATATGCACAAAACTTAAACGTTATTGATAATACATACAATAACAATAGCGTTAAAATAGATGTTCCACCTATAGTGGATAATATTGGTAAATTTATATAAAAATATGATAATACTGTGTTTAACAAATAAACAAAAGCTATACACATTGGTATAGCTTTTATCAATATTAAACATACTTTGTATAATATTTTATTCATTTATTTCTTTTTGGTTCTAACCTTGCCACCACATCCATATCGTCTACTTGGATTTCTTGTTACACCTGCTTTAGGTGTTAATGGCTTTGGTCTACCGTATAATTCAATATCTATTTTCATATTGCTATTTGTTTTATTTGATTTCTCTTATTTAAGTTTACTCTATCTCTGAAGATAGCACCGCATTTTGAACATTGGTGTAACTGATATTTTCCTACTCCAGTAAAATAAAACTTACCATCAACAGTAGTGACAAACTCACTACCACAGTTAGGACACACTATTTTATCAGTACCTATAATATTACCAATATTAGGATGTCTCTTAATCCAAGGCAACAACTTCAAATACACTTCTTCCAAAAGATCAACATCTCTTTTATTGTATGTTACCATATAATGAAGTGCTACAGGATCACCCTCAACACAACGTTTCCATAAATCAAAGTTTGTATCTAATTTTGATTCAAAGCCAAAGTATCTGGCCAGTCCATTCAAACTATTTGAGCTGAATCCAAACTGTTTTTTAACGATCTGGTAGACATCAACTGAAAAGAATGGTTTTGTCGGTGGTAAATCATTAATGATAAATCTACTGTTTATTCTAGGAATATCAAAGTTATTACCATTCATTGATACAACAATATCTGCTTCATCAATTAAATCGTGCAATGATTGCATTATTCTGCTGTCATCTTCTTTCATTATTTCTGGAACTGTAATGCAATCTGACATTGTTTCATTACTAAACAACCACTTAGCACTCCAACAGATACAGTACCAATCTGAAATAATTTGTTCCAACGAGACATTCTCTTTCCATCTTTTCCACACATAAGCCTTCATTGGTGAAGTCTCAATGTCAAACAAAAGGATTTTAGGAGTTTTCTTTTGTTCAACTACTGGTTCCATTAATCCAGTATAATGAATTTTACTCTTTGCAATTGACTTTGCTAAAATAACATCAGCTCTTTTGCTATGTGTTCTATTAGCAATTTTACCACTACCCATTCTTAATGCAGCTGGATGTTTAATCATGTAATCTACTACTTCTTCTAAACTCATAATAATATAATTTTAAATAAATACTTCTCCTACTAACATTGGTACTTGAATATCTTCAACCCATTCAACACCATTTATTTTTGTAGCATCTAGTTGTCCGCTACTACCTTCTCCAAGGCATAACGATATTGCTTCTTTAGAATCTTCAGCTCTAACTAAAGCATAATATTTATTATCGTTACCTGTTATTTTAAACGTTTTCATATAAATATAATTTAACGGTTATTAAATACTATGTATTTAATCATTGGCAAGGTATCTTTTGGTTATAGGAGAGACCTCCACACTAACCTGCTTTAAGTGGAAGGTACCGAGCATCGGTTGTATATATTAGTTTGTTAGGCGTTTATGTACTATTAGTTCTCACTCTCTTTATCTCTAGCTTCTGATTACCTCTGCCCTACTAACGGTATCCTTTACTTTCCCGTGTTGGCCCAGAAGACTAACAACCTAATATAACACTCTCATAACGTTATAATGGTGCAAAGATTATAAAAATAATTGATATATCCAAATATTTCGATAAAAATTTTCTTTATATACTAAAAATATTTTTGAATGTGGAGATGTTGTAGTGGAGGAGTAATACCAATTTGCCATAGAAATAATTTTTCTGTATCTATATATCTTAACTGTTTTTATCAATAGGACCCAAAAATTATTTTTTTAAATTTTTTTTATTTTTTTTTTATTTTTTAAAATTTCGTTTTTATTTGTGGGGGTGAGGGATGTACACAACATCTCTCCCCTGCCGTTTTTCGATTGGGATTGTACCCCGTATCAATTATGTTTCACTTACAAAAATCTACAACTATGACAAACGAAGAATTATTGTCTGCAAAACAGGCACTGGTAGCAAATCTTGAGAGTTCTAATGCAGTTGAACTTAAAGACAGCGTTATTGTTAAACAATCGGGCCTCCTCAACACCGAACTACTCGACAGACCACTTGAAGTGAAGGAGTTCACTAAAGACGGTTCTAAATGGCACAATGTACTACTCACAGTGTTGAATCGTACATTTAGTATCAAACTGCACGGTAGCAATACTGTTGGTACACCATATATTGAATTATGCGACATTGTGTACAACGGTACTACGCATACCGACAAATTGCGCATTTGTTTCAAGTAACAACTATGCATACTGTTCCTTAATTGGAATAGTATGCTTTTTATTTTTTACACAACATCTCTCATATTCCATTCCTCGACACAATATATTATATTATGTGTACTATTTACGGTGTGGTTGTCAATCCGCAGGACGCCATACATTATGACTTTGATTAATAAGTCATTGCGGTATTAATATCGTATAAATTAGGGTAGGAGATATAGTTTCTACATACGACAGTTAGTTCTAATTACTGGCATTATATAGTTGAATGTCAGCATTTTAACTAAAACCCACATTTCAACCATAAATTGGAGTGTGGGTTTTTGTACTTTGATAGTATTATATATTAACTATATATACTTTAGGTTGTCTAAGTTTATGGCATTTTTTGTGAAGTAGTTTTTCAATTTATTATTAGAAAAGTACCTAAAACTTTTGTTCTATAAACAAATGGAAATAACTATGACTTTATTATTTTGTTTAATCAAATATACTCAATAGCAATAAGTGGAGTTTGCTGAATAATAAAACCACATTTAAAATATTGAATAAGCAAACGTAGTAATGTGAGAGTATGTTTTTATATTGTGATACTAACTGGCCATTAGTACACTATTCACACCTAAGCAAGTGTATAAACTGCTTAATTTTTAAAAAAACTCAATATAAAATATTTATTATATTATTGTGGGTTTTAAACAAAAGACATATTTGTTTTAATTCACATTGAAAGAATATTATAATAATATAATAAATTTCCAAGATGTTGAGGACGCCAGTTTCTTATTTAACCTCATTATGAGCGGTATATTAGTAAGTTTTAGGCGTAAAACACAAAACAATTATTAACAATTAAAATCCTACAACTATGAAAACGCAATTATTAAAAGAAGAAACAGAATACATAAGACAAAATGCAATGACAGCAGAAATAGTCTATGTACCAAATTCACATCTTGTTGCTGAAATAAAGTATAAAATACCTGTAATAAAAATAGGTTTTAGAGATAATCAATTTCCAAATGGAATGGTACAAAAATATATTTTTAGTAAAATAAACAAAAAATCAAAAATACTAAAGGAAATAGAAAACCAAATTAAATTTATACCAGGAAAAGATGATGAAAAAAAATTTCCAAGATATGCAGTTGATATAAATTCAATAAAATATCAAAAAATAACACTTGACAAAAGTTATAGAATAGGAAATACATTTTATAACACAGTTGAAAGAGTGGATTGTAAACTGCTAAAATAACATTATGATGGATTGCAAAGAAATAGAAGTCGAAGGATATAAGATGTTCTTCGACTTCATTACCAACAAATATTTTATTTGGATAAATGGTAAAAAGAAACAAAGTGTTAACTATAAAAACTTAATAAAATGGCTGAAATAATAACAGGTACATTTTGTACATTGTTTGCAGTGTTAGCATTATGCTTAGCGATTGAATCGATTAACAAAAAACGATATGAACGTAGGCTACATTCGTAGTTTAGTTAATTACGCAAATAAAAAACGTAAAATGCGTAAATAATTAAACGAACAACCACTCTGAAGTATAGTAAGAGTGGTTGCTTTTATTTATTAACATTTAAAACTTACAACTATGGATAAATTTATAACAATCAACGGATATTTATACGAACGAGTATCAGAAAAAATATCAGAAGAAATACCAAAAGAATTAAAAAATGTAGAAATACTTGGCGAAGAAGATGTAGATAAAAACGAATTCGAATCCATTACAATACTACCCAAAAGAGATTGTTCTGGAAATATAATAGAAGATAAATATTGCATAAAATTAGTCACACATAACAGGAGTATAATACAATATAACGCAATGGAAGGAGCGTACATAAGTTTTTGCAGAAAAGAACAAATGTATGCAATATTTCAAAATTTAGTAGGAAATAAAAAAGAAGGAAAATTGCGCAAAATATTCTATGTGCCAAAAGGAGCAACAAGAAATAAAGCGTGCTATATCTATCGTTAGTTTTAACGGTTGAGTGACTATAACAATAGTAATAACAAGCAGACTATAATTAGTTTGCTTGTTATTTTATTTCCAAAATACACAACATCTCTGTTTCCCCATTCCACGGCAGCAATAGTTGCCAAAATAAACAATATTTATCAACTATTAAATCTTTAGCATTATGTCACACATTGCACAATCAACCGTTTACGGTAAGGGTTACACTGAAGTTTCAAACGAGAAACTCGACGCCGAATTCAAGAATGAAATTGACCACGTTAAGGTGGAATACTCAAAAGACAAAGACCAAAACATTCTTGACAAAAAATGTTTGGCTTTCTATCTGAAGGCAGGTGGTAAACAATTCGGTGCGCTTGACCGCAACAGCAAGTTGGAAGTTAACCAGTCGGTTGACATCAACAGCATCAGTGAGAAAGAGTTGACAAACGGCAACAACACCATCTATCGTTACGATGGCGCAGCACTCTAAATCAACGTGCTTGTTTGGCGGAGTTCGTTAAACCGCCAATTTTGTCATAGATTGTAAGTGGGTAAACACGTGAATAACATAGAAATATGTTATTTGCGTGTTTATTTTTTACTTTATTTAGGGCTACTGTTCTTAGAACGAAAATATTATGGAATTTACATTAACAAGAGCAAGTGATGTTTGTATTAACAATCAACTTGAAGAAAAAATAAACATCGATTCCATTGAAGATTTAAAAGCAATATTCGATAAATACCAATACAAAAAAGATTTTGGTAAACGTCTAGTTATTGATTTTAAATACAATGAAATAACAATCTACGATTATTACATAGAATAACTCAATTTTGAGTTGTTTGTTTTCATTTTCCTTTCATAATTTTTAGATTATGCCATTAGAACAAGTTGAAATTTGTGTAATTGATAGTATAGAGCCGAATGTCCCAAACTATCGTTAATACTTAATGAAGAATTAAGAAGCACAGGGAAATGCGAGGAGCAAGAGTAGTGCTATTACGCTTACTTGCAAGAATTTCAATCTAATGGGGGTTTTGGTTGATGTTATACCTATTTATTTCATTAAGTAGGTCTCTCAAAATGGATTGAGTGTAAAGTCGAAAGAATGATAGACTATAAGTTAACAATTGGTGCACAAGTTTGTTAACATTTCATTCGTCAGATTGTATACAACGCTACTGTTTATATGTTCCGAAGCCTAACAATAAGGTTCTGTAGCAGAAAGGTTGTATACAATCTTTTAATATTCATTACAATCTATATATATGCCACAATGGTGGAATGGTAGACACGAAGGACTTTAATAAAAATGTATCACCCCTATTAAAATTCTATTTAATTATTTGGTAGACTCAAATAAAATTTATATCTTTGTGTATTAAATTTAATACATTATGGGATATAAAAGTAAAATAACTGATTTAGAGTTTACTAAAATTATAGAAGAAAGTTTATCTTTAGCAGAAGTTATTAAAAAATGTAATTTAATACCTGCTGGAGGAAATTATCAATCTATAAAAAACAGAATTGAAAAACTTAATTTATCAACTACTCATTTTACAGGAAAGGCTTGGAATGTAGGAAACAGATACCGTCTTATAAAACAAGCTCAACCACTAAATGAAATTTTAGTTGAAAACAGTACTTATCAATCTTTCAAATTAGCTAAGAGATTATTAAAAGAAGGCTATAAAAAAAGAAAGTGTGAAATGTGTGGAAATACTCATTGGCATAATTGTTTAATACCTTTAGAATTACACCACATAAATGGAATTAAAACAGATAACAGATTAGAAAATCTTAAAATGTTATGTCCTAATTGTCACGCTTTAACTGATAATTATAGAGGTAAAAATATAGGTATGAGTGCTCAAGAGGAAACTTTTGAAGTAGAAGCTGGCTAATTCGGTGAAGGTTACAGCCTTATAAATGTAAATAACGCCGAGCTAAGTTCAATAGAAATATTGATAAATGTGTAGAGACTATATACCAGCAACCTAAGTCATAAGATATGGTTAAGACATAGTCCAAGCAGTGATACACTGTAAGAAAATCCTTTGGGAAGAAATTCCTGTGTGAGTTCGAGTCTCACTTGTGGTACATTTATGAAACCCGTACAGCAAAATAACTTTAGGAATAATCTTTTAAATTATTAGCCTTTACTTTGGGTTTTGAAAAAATATTTATGGAACTCTTACAGCAAAATTATTTAGAACTAGTTTGCTAAACTCGTATTCTAGAGTTCTATTTTATGGAAGACACACAGCAACAATATTACGCTAAAATTAGGGGTTTTAATACGTATTTTATGTCTTCTGATTTTTATTGTTTAATTAAAATTATAAATTATGGCTAAAGTAGAAGTAGATTTAACTGAATACGATGAAATGCGTAATGCGAGAAAAAACGCAGAAGAACGTATTAAAGAGTTAAAATTAGAACTAGAAGTTCTCAAAAAATCACAAGAACCAAATAATGTTCTTGTAAAAAACATCTATATGAAAAAAGATATAGATATACAAAATATTACGAGAGAAATTGCAGAACATATAAGAAATTCTTATAGTTTAACGCTTATGGACGGAATGTTTCTTAGAACAGAAGTAGCAAGTATAGCTGAAGCTTGTGTTAGAATTGGAATGGAAAGAGCAAAATCAGTAGTAGATTATACAAATACAGAAGTAAGGGGATTTAACGAGTTGCAAAAAGAAATTAGACAAACATTAGAGGATAATTATAAAACTTCTATGGAAACAAAAGAAAGACAACTCGAAGAATCTAAAAAGAAATACGATGAAAAGTATGAGAAATTAGAAGAAGAATTTGGAAAGAAGTATAAAGAGTTAGAAGAAAAAAGAAAGTTAACAGAAGATTTACAAGAATCAGCTCGTAGCGCAATAATTAAAGCAGAAAACAAAATAAAAGAATATGAAAATAAAAATTGGTTTAAACGTTTGTTTAAATTATAAATTATAAATTATGGAACCAATATTTGCAGTAGGTGAAAAAGTTAGAGTCACAGAAAGAGAATTCGGTGATTATGCTTACAAATATAGCTATATTGATGAAATGAGTGATGCGTTTGAAGGTAAAATTGTAACAATAAGCCGCGTTAACCCGAATTACTCTGACGAAGAATGCGAAGTAGAAGATGACCAAGCATTATATCATATAATAGAAGATCATGGAAACTTTAAGTGGTCATCTAGTATGTTTGATAAAATCTCTCCACCGTATTTCTCTGAAGAAAGCACAACAAATAAAAATAAAGATATTCATAAAAAAGTAAGAAACGCATTGTATACTTCTTTAAAAGAACAAGGAATAGACATCTATTAATTGTATAGCACTCGTAACTCAGTTGGTTTAGAGTACTACACTTTTAATGTAGGAGTCCTGGGTTCAAGTCCCAGCGGGTGCACAGCGAATAAAGTTCATACATAATTATTTCTTTCTTTAAATAATTTACTTATATAATCTGGGTTCAAATCCCAGCCTGCGTGGGCGAGAAATAGCTACAGAAAATCAAAGAGTGGTAAACGTGGGTTAACAAAGGACAGTTTGGGTAAATTATTTATTTTAAATTATTACTATTATGGCATATAAAACATTTGTAGTTGAAATATCAGAACATTTATCAAGACTTGTCAGAGTTAAAGCAAGAACTGACATTGAAGCAGAAAGAAAAGTAGAAAAGAAATATAGAAATAGTGAAATAGTATTAGACTGGCAAGATTTTGATGATTATGAAATAAAGACAGTTGATATAGCAGAATAGATTATATGGTTTTAGTTAAACAATAAAGGTTAATAGCAAGTATGAAATCCGGAGGAAAGCATTTTGGGATGATGCTCTAAACGTTGAAAGTGGTTTGATTCCACCACTTCGGTTAGGTGTTTATACATATTCATACAAAAACGTTTTAAAATTTTAAATTAACAATGAATTATGACAACTGTAATATTAAATGCATTTTTAACCGTTTTATCGATTTTATTTATAGTATTTGGATCAACAAAACTATTAATAAAGCTAACAATGCTATTAGGATATATAATAGCAAAAGAACCAATACACGGCAATATGACTTTAGAAGGAATATTAATAGTTAGTGGAGTAACAATGTTATTGTTAATATAAGATGAGTTACCCAAGTTGGTGAAGGGGGAACACTGCTAACATTCTAGGACTGTAAAAAGTCGCAATGGTTCGAGCCCATTACTCACCGCATAGGTTATATTTTCTTTAATAATTTCTTTGAAAATGTCCTTTATTTGAAAGAAATTATAAATAGCCAACTAGCGCAATAGGTGAGAGCATTTGTCTTATACACAAAAGGTTCAGAGTTCAAGTCTCTGGTTGGCTACAACCTAAATTTTTGTAGTATATATATATCATTTATTAAGATTGCATTCAAGTATTCTAGAACGCTTGATGACGTAGCGGGTACGGATTACGAAACGTACTAGGTGTCGTGATAACCTACTGTTGCAGAAATCAGCCGAAACATTTTCTGTAATTTAGTATACTAATAGTAATATCAGTAAGAGGGCACCCACTATTTAGTATACTTATGCCCTTATAGTTCAACGGAAAGAACGACTGTCTTCTAAACAGTAGATTTTGGTTCGATTCCAAGTAGGGGTACATTGTTTAACTTTAAAACTTTAATTATGAATTATTTTAAAAAGAACAACAATCACTTAGAGTGTAAATGTTGTAACAATGACAAACGATATGTTTGTATTACTAAAGAAGGATGTAGCACGTGTAATTTTACACAGAATCCTTTGAAAATCAGAGAAATAATAAATAATATGTTTAAAATGAGATAATTATGAAATTGTTTACAATAGATGAATTAAAAGAATTACAAGATGTTGTATGTGAAAGAATTTGGAATCGTGTGGCAGACATTGAAAATAACGATTGTAATATGCACGGTTACAAAGGATTAATTAAAGAAAGTTTTACATTGGGCGATTTCAATATAAAATATGAAATTGAATTAGAAGCAGACGGCTTAAACAGCGAAAGAGATACACCAAATGTCACTTGTGAAGGTGAAATAAAAATATTTAAAAAAGATAAAAAAATACAAGCGTTTGCAATAGATGAAGAAATAGATTATTAAAATAACGGGGCTGACAGGCTTTGACGTGTATCTATTGGTTAAGAGAACAAGTAGTGGGCATACACTTTAAATAGCAAAAAAATATAAATGACGATTTTGTAGTATATCGCATTGCTGCGTAAGCAGCACGAGTTGGTAACTGACTTTGGAACAGAATAGTTACAATTTTCATAATAAACATTTATAATTTGATTTCCTATTTAGATTAAAATAGGTGGTGGACTTGCTGTTAATCCAGCAACCTCTTAAACTTGTATAATTCTCTTAATTGAAGTTATGCGGACCGCGATTCGACTTCGCGCAGCTCCACAAATAATTTAATTATAATTTTAAATGAAGAAATTATTTTTAATCTTGACAGCTTTACTAGGTATTGTTGTTCAAGGGTATTCATCACCAAACGATGAACATTTTACTTACAGAGTTGAGTCAATAACACAATGTCTCATTAGAAATGGAGAAGTATTTGAAGGTGAAACTACTTTTCCAAAAGATAACAGAATTGTATATGTTGACAACAGTGAGGTATCAGTTATTATCAATAAAACTGGTATTAAAGTAACATTTGACATCAAAGATTTTGAATTTGATGAAGGTAATTTAGTGTATACTACTAGACACAGGTTGTCTGGTGATAAAGTAATTATTATTGTTAAACGATTTAACAATGGTATATACACATTTAGTTTTATCAATTTCAATGATGAAAATTGTTACATTTACAAAGTAGAATACTTTAAATAATTATGGATAATGTAAAAGTAAGTCTTGTCATTGGTCTTCCAGGAAGAACATTGGTAAGCCAGCAGGATGCTGAGGAAATTTTCGAGATTTCAACTGTTAAAAATGTTGAATGGAAAGAAGATGGTAAATGGTTGCACGAAAACATTACTGTTAAAACTCGTGGAACTTATCCTGCTGAAGAGAGAGTGAATCTTAGTAGAGAGACATTTGAAGCGTTTCAATCATCCATTTGTCCACAATGGGCAGACAAAAAACAATGGAACAAAATGACAAACATTCAAAAACTCGAAGCAAATCTCAAAAGACACGCAGAAGCACTGGGTGGATGGATAGTTGGATACTCAATTCTTGAAGATTGATAATTGTCTCATTTTTAAAGTAATGGTGGATTTATTTTCACCATTACTTTTTTTAATTTATTTTAATTATGATTGGCATTATAGAATATATATTAATAATTTTAACAATATTTGTAATCGCTTTTTTAAGTGTTTATAACATTAAAATTGAAATAAAAGATACAATATTTACTAAATATTATATTTTTAAATATTGGAAAACTAGTGATTATAGTGCAAAAGAAATAATATTATGGAAACGAAAAAAACCTTAATAGATCAAATTATATCTACTGCTACAAATAACGTATTGTGCTGTCTTCCAACAGGTTATGGAAAGAGCAGGTTGGCATTAGATATAATAAAAAACAAATGTAAAAGTTTAAATGATATATTAATTGTTATTCCAAGAAATGTATTAATTGATAACTGGAAAGAAGAAATTAATAAATGGAACGCACAAGGTAATTATACATTCACAACATATATGTCATTACAAAAACATTTGGATAAAGAATGGAATGTAATAATATTTGATGAATGCCATCATTTATCAGATAGATGTATGGAATTTTTAGGAGATTTTAAATCCAATATAAGAATATTTCTTTCAGCAACAGTTAAATTAGATTTACAATATGCTTTAAGAGATATGTACAAAGATTTAAGCACCTATAAAGTAAACATACGTAAAGCAATTGAACAAAATGTACTGCCAGATCCAGAAGTATACTTCTATCCATTAGTATTGGATAATACAATTCTTAGACGACAAATAATACTCAATCCTAAATTCAAAGATACTATAACAATAGACTTTGATAAAGGTGGTGCAAAGTATTTACAAATGAGAAATCTTAAACAAAAGATTATAATCAATTGTACTGATAAACAGTATTCTAATTGGTTAAATTCTCAAGCACTAACATTTAAGAATAAATATTATCGTACACGTAAAGAAGTATTCTTGCACATCTGGCAAAAAACATGCTTAGATAGATTGAAGTTTTTGAGTAATGCTAAAACTGATATTGTTAAAGAAATACTTAAACAATATGAAGATAAAAGAACTTTAACTCTATGTAATAGTATTGAACAATGTGAGTTATTAGGTGAAAATGCAATTCATAGTAAAAATGGTGATGCGCTTGACGTATTAGATAAGTTCAACAAAGGTGAAATTAATCACATTACTGCTTGTGGAATGCTAAACGAAGGTGTAAATTTAAAAGATTGTGAAGTAGGTATATTTGCTAATTTAAATAGTTCCGAAATATTAACTATTCAACGAATTGGTAGAATACTGAGACATAAGGAACCTAAAATTGTAATTCCTTACTATATACATACAAGAGAAGAAGAACTTGTAGAAGAAATGAAACAAAACTACAATAAAGATTTAATTAAAATTATTGAATTATGAAAGTGAAAGATCTCAAAAATCTTATTTCTAAAATACCAGATAGTGATGACATTACCTTTCTTTATGGAGAATGGGATTTTGAAAATGTAGAAACAATATTTCACGGTAATCAAATAAAAAAGTTTTATGTAGAAGAAGGTTACGATTATGATGGATCGAGAGATTATCCACATGGAAAACATGATTGGTTAATATTATTTGACAATTAAACTAACTATGAGGAGATTAAGTTCTCCTCATAGTTCTAATACGAAATGTATGACAAAATTATCAATTCTTAAACATAAATTAATTAGAGCATATCACAATCCTAAAAATTGGGAATACTCTAGATTTAAAGGTTATCCAGAAAATACATATTTTGGGGCTGAATCTTTAAATGAACTCATTAAATATACAGTAAAAATGTATGTTGATTATTATGGTAAATTTTTAAAAAAGTGGAGATATGACTAAACAAGATAAAGAGTTATTACTCAAAGATTTATGTGCAAGGTTGCCGTATGGAGTATTTGCCTGGTATCATTCAACAAATGGAATGATAAAAGGGTATGAAGAAGCTGAATTTACAATTATTGTTGATTCTGTAGATGTTAATAGACAGTTAATCAACTACAGACCATACTATAAGGATGAATGTACCATTAGTTCAGTTACTGTTTCAGGAAGTAGAATGTTTTACGATAGAAAAGATATGATATTCATTAAACCCTACTTGCGCCCAATGTCAAGTATGACTGAGGAAGAAATAAATGAATATAATGAGTATCTTTTTTATGGTTCTTCAATAGGGTTATTGTCAAATACAGCAACCGCCTATGAACTTATTAATTGGCTCCTCAAAAATCATTTTGACTTTATGGGGATGATTCCAAAAGGTCTTGCATTAGAAGCACCTGAAGGAATGTATAAAATTGCATAAGAATATGATTACTGAGGATTACATCTCGTTTGAAACCGCTAAACTCTTGAAAGAAAAGGGGTTTCGTGAATGGTGTAGTGACTGTTATGGTACTGACGTACGGCATAACGGTGTCACTATTAGTTTCGATGATGAACTTGATTTGAAAGATGAAGGACGTGGTGATGAAATAGAATATGTTGAGGGTGGAACAATGTATAATCTTTGTAATAATAATTCAGACGAAGGTTTATATGCTGCACCAACTCTCTATGTAGTAATGAAGTGGCTTTTGCAGAATAATGCTCTTCATATTGAAGCAACTCCATATCCTCACGAAGACGGAGTATTCTATTGGGGATATAAAATCGCATTCCTTGATGCTGACACTCTTGCTGTTATGGTAGTTAAGAAAGCAGCAGGATTTGATACAAAGGAACTTGCACTTAATGATGCAATCAAATATTGTTTAGAAAATCTAATTTAATTTTTATATCATATAGAGATTTTTATATATTTGCAATATAAAACAATATTGCTATGATTACAGAAGATTATGTTAGTTTTGAAACGGCTAAACTCTTGAAAGAGAAAGGTTTTGATGTTCCTACGCATTCTGTGTGGATTGACCACTCCAAGTTAGTAGGTTGCCCCGCAGGCATAAGTATGTTTCCACATGCAAAGAATTGGAACGCCATTGATGATGGGATGTCCGATATTTATTTTTCTGCACCTACTCTCCAGATGGCAATGAAATGGTTAAGGGAAGTGTATAATATTGCTATTGATACAGAGTGGGAACATTTGTGGTATGTATATGTTAAACCAATGACAGTTAATCCATCTGAAAATGATTACTATCAGTACTACTCTGCAAAATATGAAGAAGCAATTGAAGCAGCGATAAAGTATTGTTTAACTAATTTAATTTAAATAATTATGGAACACGTATCAAACGAACAGATGGCTAAAAAGATAGCGGAGGAGTCAAAGCAGTATTTTTACCACGATGAATATGAATGTGGGCTTGCGTGTGCCAAACGAATGGCGAAACTGAAAGACAAGCAACACAAGGATATAGAAGAAGGACTACGAGAAACAATTAACGCGCTTGACGCAAAACTGCAAAAGGCTAACGAATCGGGAATGTACTATTTCGACCAATGCAACATTCAAAAACAAAAACTCATTGACAAGGCTTGCAAATGGCTGGAGCGGAACGACAGTTACGCTGTGCCAACCAATCTACAGGTGGATAGATTGAGAGAGTATTTGAATAACATAAAATGAAAGGAGAATAGAACTATGGGAAGAATAACAAACGACGAAATGGCGGAAATGATTGCAGAAAGAAACGGCAATCAGCATTATTGCAAGGATTGTGATGATTGTTGCCAACCATACGACTCTACGGATGACTGCTTCAAATCAGCACTGCAAGCAATGGAGTGGAAAGACAAGCAACACAAACAAGAAAAGCAACAACTGATTGACAAGGCGGCTGAATGGTTGCGAATGACAATGGATTTCTTTAACAATGGAGAGTTTAACACGGAAAAATTTGTAAACGATTTCAAACAAGCAATGAAAGGAGAATGAGTTATGACAAATTTAGTAGAAATATTAAAAAATGCACCAAAAGGATTAGGGTTGTATTCACCTGTATACGGTAAAGTAAAACTTGAAACAATTAATGAAAGATTGCACGATGTATATAAAATTGCAGTTACTGTAATCAATGATAAAATGGGTTGGGGCACATTGTGGTTTGACGAATGTGGACGCATAGATCCAGAAGGCGAGTGTTGCTTGTTTCCTTCAAGTGAACATAAAAGTTGGAATGAGTGGCAAAAAGTATTATTTAAGCCAGGATATTTTATAACATACATAGGTATGAACACACTTATTACTGTTGAAGTACCGAAAGAAGGTTTTCCAAAAGAAGATGATTATTTAAAATCAAGATTTGCAACAACAAAAGAAATAGAAATTTGGTATAAATATCATCCTAAAAGTAGTATTTGTTATGTACAAGATACGCCATTTACAATAGACGATTTCAAACCATTTGATAAAGTATTAGTAAGAGCAGCGTTTGGATGGAAAATAGAATTTTTTGCAGTATATCATAAAGGTTGGGATACGCCATACGAATGCTTAGAAGGAAGTTATGATAAATGCGTACCATATAACGATGAAACAAAGCATTTGTTAGGAACATTTGAAGAATATAATGGAAAATACAAAACTTGGTAGATATGGAATTGAACATTAATAATGATGTTCTGAAAAGTGCCGATTTGGAATTAAGTGATTTTTTCGTTTTACTAACTTTAAAAGATAACTATGACATAGTAGCAATAATGAAGAAACTGAATCAAAATACATTGATATTATACAATCAATCAAAAAATTCATTCTTCATATCTGATAAAGGAATGAAGTTAATAAAAGAAGTTTTAAAAGTAAAACGTGAAGAGAAACGTGATTGTAATGATCTTAGAGAGTTAGCAACAACGTTAAAGTCACTGTTTCCAAAAGGTATTAAACAAGGAACAAATACACCATGGACAGAAGCTGTTTCATTAATAATGAAGCGGTTGGAAACGTTCTTTGAGAAATTTGGAGAACAACCTTATGATAAAATTATTGAAGCAACTAAAAAATATATAGATAGCTTTAATGGAGATTATCGTATGATGAGAGTGTTGAACTATTTTATTATGAAAACTATCATTAACAATGATGGTGAGAAAGAAGTTAAATCAGATTTGCTTACAACAATTGAAAATATAGATGACTATGGAGAACAGAGAAGTGAAGATTGGACAAGCAGCACAGTGTAAGAAAACTGATTGGTTTAAAAAGATATACGGCGATATGATTGGTGACGAAGAGCCAAGGTCAGTTACTTTATCAGATGGTACTAGATTGGAAATAAATCCAACGTGGTATATATGGCCTAGTGGACACAATACAACACAATCAAGTACTTCTTCTACTAGACTTACTACAATGGAAGACGAGTTGATGGAAGGGATTTTTAGTTCAAATTATAGCAATGTACCATTATAAAAATAAAACATAAAGATAGTATGAAAGATGAAAAGAAATAAAAATGAAAATCAATAAGAAATATTTAAAACTTGTTCAAAAATATATTAACAATGGTGCAATTACTCCTATTGGTGAAGGTTGGTATAGAATAGATAGTGAACATTATTCAGTAAAAACTGGAATTGTAGGTTGTATTGATTTTTGTAAAGTAACTGAAAAATTTTTAAAAAATGGAAACAAAAGAAGTTAAAATTAGTGTACCCGATGGGTATGAAATTGACAAAGAGAATAGTACATTTGAATGTATTAAATTCAAACCTGTTGTAAAAAGATGGAGAGATGATGAATATGCAGAATTAAATGGATTTTATGTTCATTCTGGTGATTCTGAGGTAAAAGAAATTAAAAAAAGTAGAAATGTACATAATTGTAAATACATTTTCGCAACAAAAAAACAAGCTAAATCAGCATTAGCAATGGCTCAAATTAGTCAAATAATGGCTAATGATAAAAGGTTTGGTGGAGTTGTTACTGATGAAGAATTTAAGAATAAGAATGTATGGATTTATGCAATAAACCGTGATATGAACACGATTCGAACATACGAAGGTACTTATGGAATTGATCATTTTCTTTCTTTTCATACTCCTGAGCAACGTGCTTTATTCTTAAAAGAAAACAGAGATTTAGTAAAGGATTATTTAATGATTGACTGATGAAACTTAAAAAATATAAAATTAAAACTGACAAAAAAGGTATTTATTATGATATGCGATATTATAGACATAGTCATAGTTCATACACAATAAATGATGATGACATTAGAAGTTTTCTAAAGAATCCAATTACAAAAGCATTATGGAGAATGTATAAAGACTTTCAAATTGGAGCAGAAGGAAATCCTTATATGCCAAACATCTCGTTGAAATTTCTAAGAAATTTAAAGAATGCCGATGGAGGCAAGATACCTTTGTTCATAGATTTAAATATTAATAACAGTAAAGCAGTAAAATAATGGAATTACTATATTGGTTTTCAGTAATATTAATTTTGGGATACTTGTTAACAACTTGTTCAGTATTTGATCAAGTACCAAAGTCAATTAGCAATACACATTATATGTGGAAAGAAAAAGGTTTAAAACACTTGTTTACATTTGTAATGTGGGCAACTGGCTTGCCAATAATGATTTATTGGATAAGCATAAGTCCACAGTGTTATCAATTTTTACCTTTTGTATCCATAGCAGCAATGTGTTTTGTAGGAGCAGCGTGTGCATTTAAAGAAACATTAACTAGTACAGTACATTATGCTAGTGCTGGTATATGGGCTAGTGCAGCAGTATTGTATTTTGTATTAATGGATGAATTGGGTGGTTTGATGGTTGGAGAATTGTTAGCACTGTTGGGCTTAATATCTGACAAATTCAGACATTTCACATTTTGGGCTGAAATTGCTTGTGTAATAGCTATGATTATTGGTATTGGAGTAATAGGAGGCATATTCTAATGACTAAAGGACAGAAATGTATTCTAGAATGGTTAGATGAAACCCTAGAAGTTTGCAGAAAAATAAAAGAACGTTGCCCTAATGATATTGTTTTTAAAAATATAACACTTAAGGAAGGATTTCATTTTGATGAAATAACATTAATAGATGCTATGCAAGGGTTATTAAACACGATAACAACGGCAAAAGAAAAATGTGTAATACAGTTCTTAGGGTATGATGAATTTCATAGAAAATATAAAACAAAATAGAGAAAGAATATTAAAAGGTTTAATTAACTGTATTCCATTACCATTTCAAAGATATAAGAAATATTGGCTCGGTATTCAGAAGAAAATGTACTATCTGATAACGTCGAATCAGAAAGTAGGTAAATCAAAATTAAGTGATTATTTATTTGTATATCATCCTTTCTTTTATTCTTTAGCACATCCAGATCAAATACGATTAAAAGTTTTGTATTTTACATTTGAAACTGATGTTGAAACTAAGATGCAGGAGTTTTATTGTCAGTTATTATACAAATTAGATAGAATACATACTGATGTTGATGTGTTAGCGTCAGCAGAAAAAGAACACGCCTGTCCAGAAGAAATAGTAAACTTATTGGAAAGTGAACGGTATCAAAAGTACATTAATGCTTTTCAAGAATGTGTAACATATATCGAAAACATTAGAAATCCTTATGGTATTAACAAATACATAAAGGAATTCATGTTAGAGAGAGGAACTGCAACGTATAAAGACGTTACTTTTAGTGATAAAAGTGGTGAATACACAAAGAAGGTTGTTGAAACGTACACACCAAACGATCCAGAAGAATATGTAATAGTTATATTGGATAATTATGCAAACTTGTCAATAGAACGTGGTACAACAAAAATGGAAACTATTGATAGAATGAGTAAATATGCTATAGCATTACGTGATAAACTGGGGATTGTATTTGTTGGTATTCAACATCAGGCTCAAGCTGCAGAAGGTCTTGAAAGCAGAAAAATGGATTTGGTAGAAGCGTCAACTGATAACTTAGCAGATTGTAAAACGACATCAAGAGATTTTTTAACACATAATAAGATTTGCAATTGTCAATAATTTTACTTATATTTGTGCCATAAAAATATAAAATTATGGATACAAAAAAATTAGTAGAATTACACAAATTAGGTAAAACTGATTCTGAAATAGCTAAAGTAATGTCTGTTAGCAGACAATCTGTTACTTATTTTAGAAATAAATTAGGATTAAAATCAAATTTCTCATATAATTCATTTAGAAAAATGAATTATGAAGAAGTAGAAAAATTAGTAAAAGAAAACAAAACTGATAGAGAAATAGCACAATTGTTCGGAGTAAAACCAGTTTCGATATATTTCTTTAGAAAAAGAAATCATGTTGAAAGAGATAATTTATTAATAAACAAACCGATAAAATTAACACAAAGACAATTGTCGATTTTAACAGGAACTCTTTTAGGAGATGGTTCATTAAAAAAACCAAATATAAATCCTAATTTTTCGTGTGAACATGGAATAAAACAATTAGAATATTGTAAATGGAAATACGAAGAATTAAAAAGTTTAAACGCAAATTTCTCTACACATAAAAGAAAAACAATAGATAAACGTAACGGTAAGTTATACGAAAGTGTAGTTTGCAGAATACCAGCAAACCCAGAATTTTTACCATTATATGAAAATTTGTACATAAACGGAATAAAACAAATAACTAAAAAGTTTTTAGAAAACTTTGATGAATTATCATTAGCTGTTATGTTTATGGACGATGGTTGCAAACATCACAATAGTATATCTATAGCAACAAATTGTTTTTCAGAAGAAAACTTGATTTTATTTACTAAATTCTTAAAAAAGAAATTCAATTTAGAATTTCACATCTGTTCAGATCATTCGATTTATTTGTTAACAAAAGATTTTGAACATTTTAAAGAAATAGTTTTACCTTATATGCATTCAAATTTATTATACAAATTGTCTCTTAACTCTGTGAATCTAGGAAAACCCAATTAATTGGACAACCTTAATCCAAGCTTTGTAGAAATACATTGAAGGATCAACGACTAGATAAAGTAACCTTAGCAAGTGGTGTTGAAGGCAAAATATCCACGAGTGCAGAGCATAACTTTATGTATACCAATACTAAACGAGTTATGAAGATATAGTCTGACCTACAAATATATATATAAAATTGTAGAATTATAAGATAAAGAGCTTATAAGATAACAAAGTGTGTAATATGGTTATAGGTTTGTTTAATCCTTGGAAATTTGGTAAAGAAACTTTTGAAGGATATGATATAACAAAACTTAGAAACTATGCAAGATTTATCAAAATATTGGAACAACGAAGGGGTAGAGGACAGAACATAAGGTGTCCAATATTATTTGATGCTGCTGTAGGGGAATGTACAGAACTACCAAGACCAGATGATAGAGAACAACTACAACAAGTTTACAACTATATCTATAGGATTGATAATGAGAGGGTAAGTTATTTAAATAAAGAACCTAGCAAATATACATTGTTAGGATATATTAAAAAATTATTTAAAAATGAGTAAAATTTTAGTATTGGCAAAAAGTGGCTTTGGAAAGACCACTAGTTATTGTGGAAGAGAGAAATTGGGAATTAAAGGTTTGAATCCAAAAGAAACCTACATTATCCAATGTATAGGTAGGGGTGTACCAAATCCTAACTTTAAATTAATTGAAGGAAGGGTAGGAATTGTTAAAAACAGAGATTCTTATGAATTGGCTGATAAAAAAATACTTGGAACTGGTAATAGAGTTCAAGTAGATTATCTTACAGGTCTTGACAGATTTGCTGCGGTAGCTGCAATAATTGATGTTTTAAAACAATCACCATTTAAGAATATTGTAATAGATGATTTTAATTATCTAGCGCAGGATTTTTATATGGCAAATGCTATGAAAGGTGGTTGGGAAACTCCAAAGCAAATTGGTTATGGAATGGGGTTGGTATTTGATTCTTTTAGGGGATTTCCAGAAAATAAAAACCTTATTTGCTGTGCTCATTATGAAGAGTATAAAGACAAAAACGGAGATTCAATATCTTACAAATTTAAAACTACTGGAAAAATGGTAGATGACTATATTACTCCAGAAGGAAAATTTGATGTAATATTATTCGGAAAACAAACGTTTGACAGTGAAAGAAAACAACCGATTAAAGTCTTTATTAAGGAGTTTGATGGAGAGTATCCAGCAAAAGATTCACTTGGCGTATTGGATTCATTGCCGGATGAAATACCAAACGATTTAAACATTGTAATAGAAGCAATCGATAAATACTACAATGGATAGGAAAGAATTTGTAGATTTGTGCAATAGTATGTTACCACCTAATAGTGGACCAACTAATCGAGATATCGATGTATTGATAACAGAATATTGCATAGACAAAGGAAAAACAAAACCAGAAGATATTGATAAAGTGAAACAAGGATTTATGATATGTATGGATCACGGTTCATTAATAGCACAAATGGTTGATCACTTTAGAAGAAAATTTGAAGTAACAGAATTAACAAAAGGTAACGAGATTTTAAAATTTTATTGAGATGGGTAATAAATACGTATTTATGGCATTTGCCAAAGGAGTTGAGACAAAAGAGAGTACAGGAAGTTTTAAGAAGTATGAGGGATTTGGTATCTCAAAAGTACTTGCAGTAAATCCTACAAAGAAAGAATTGGAAGCAATATTGGGTAGAGAGATTGCAAATGAGCCAACGTATGTTGGAAAAGACGAAAACGGCGTAGATCGTGTCAAATTGTCATTTGTAATGCAAACTGTTGCTGACAAAAATGCAGGAGTTGAAATTATTACAATTGGTAATTTGTGGCTAAAGAAACAAACCCGTATTAGTCAGAGTGGTAAAACACAGTTGATTGACAAATATGGTACTGTAAAATGGCTTACAAAAGATGATTTGAAATCTCCGGTAGAAGCGTTTGATAATGCATCAGCAAGACCTACTTGTGTTGGTGAGGAGGAACTTACAAACTTCTTGAGAACATATTTAAATCTTAAACAGGTTATTAAATATAATAAAGATACAAACGTTTGGAGTTTTGTAGAAGGAAACTTGGCTGACAGTGAATGTAGAGTTGAGAATATTGCTAAATTGTTTACTGGAGATGTAAGTGAAATAAAAACTGCAATCGAAAGTGTTCCAAACAATACAATCAACGCTTTGTATTATGTAAGTCAAGTTGAGGATAAAGAGTATCAGAATGTATGTTTGAATAAGGTAGCATCGATTTATGCTAGAAATCTTAATCCAGTAAAGGATTATATTCTTGATAGGCAGCAAGTTGGTGCTTATCCTGGGATTAACTTCTATTTTGGATTACTACGAGAAAGAACAGTAGAGCCTACAAAGATAGAAGATTTGCCAATAGCTGGTACAATGCCAGCAAGTGGTAATACAGACGATCTTCCGTGGGCATAAAATAACATAATATGGCATTTGCATCTGGAAAACCAAATTTAGATATAAACTCAATAGATGAATTTTATTTAGCAGATAGATATTTAAACGTAAAGAAAATACCTTGTGTAATAAATAGTCCGTTAAGAAAAGATGCACATCCGTCTTTCTCAATATATAGTAGAGATGGTATACATGTTCGATATAAAGATTTTGCCACTGGCGATGCTGGTGGCATTTTTGATTTGTTACAAAAGATGTGGAATTTAAGTTTTAAAGAAATGCTAAATAAAATTAGTGAAAATACAATTCAAGGTATTGTTACTACAAAAATAAATAGTAAGAAAATAAATACTGAAAGAAGTAAAATAGAATGTAAAATCAGAGAATGGAAAAAACACGACTTTGAATATTGGAATCAGTTTGGTATAACAGAAGTATGGTTAAAGTATGCGGAAATATATCCAGTAAGTCATGTGTTTGTAACAAAACCAGACGGAGAAAGGTATACTTTTATAGCAGACAAATATGCTTATGCTTATGTAGAACATAAAGAAAATAACACTGCCGTTAAAATCTATCAGCCATATAACAAAAAACAATGTAAATGGTTGAGTGGTTTTGACGGCTCAGTTATTTCATTATGGACTAAAATACCAGAAACTGGTGATAATGTAGTAATATGCTCTTCGGTAAAAGATGCTTTATGTTTATGGTGTAATCTTGGTATACCAGCAATAGCAGTTCAAGGAGAAGGATATGCAATAAGTGATACAGCAAAAGATAACTTGCTATCAAGATATAAAAAAATATATATCCTATTTGATAACGATGAAGCAGGGATACAAGATGGCATTAAATTATCGCAAAGAACTGGTTTTACAAATCTGAAGTTACCCAAAGTAAACGATGCTAAAGACATAGCAGAATTGTATCAGAAAACAAATAAGCAAGAGTTTAGAAATATTATTTTAAAGTTGTTTGAAAATGAAGTATGAAACTGATAGTTAGAAGTAAAAACACATCCTGTAAGGATTTAAGAAATATTGAAACTCCATTCAGAGTAATATACAGAATGGGTAGTAGCACACCTACAAGTGAAATTCTTCCTAGAAGAAGACCTAACAGTAGAAAACCATTATTGGAAATCAACTTACCAGAGAGTTGCATATTATCTAATGATAAAATTAAAATGAAAAGGCGTTTTACACACGCCAAACTGCCAACAGCAGAGTGGTTTACACAAAAATGTAAAAATAGACAACAGATTGGTTATTGGCTATCAAAATGGAATTCCATTATTGCCAAACATAAACATTCATCTAAAGGAAATGGAATTTATTTAATCAAAACTATTGAAGATTATGATAAACTTGTTGAAGAAGTTGGGTATCACATTAGAGAATATGTATTCGAGCGTTATTATACTTATAGCAGAGAATATCGCTTACACATTACTAAGGATGGGTGCTTTTTCGCAAACAGAAAAATGTTAAGGGAAGATGCTGAAGTAAGATGGCATCGTCATGATAGTAATTCTGTTTGGATTCTTGAAAGCAACGAATTGTTTAATAAACCAAACAATTGGGACGAAATTGTTGAAAGTTGTGTAAATGCTTTAAAATCATTAGGATTAGACATTGCTGCATTTGATGTAAAAGTTCAAAAAAGTGATGTTGAAAATCCTAAATGGATTATTCTTGAAAGTAACAGTGCTCCATCATTGGGAGATGTTACAAGAGAGAAATATAAAGAAAAATTAACTGAAATTATTAACAAATTTAATGTAATTTAAAAATGATTAGAAATTATGCGGTTTCCGTTTTGAACTGGTGTACCATTTATGATTCACGTGGAACGTTTGGTAATATAACAAACGATGATGATTTTACTAGACAAAGAGCATGTTTTCATGACACATATCCTAGTACTAATAGAACAATAAAACAAACAATAAAGATTGCTATCAAAAAAGGAACTAACTGTATTCGCAATAACAACAATCATTACTGTCCGTTCTCGTATAAAAGAATTGTAGAGCATATCACGTATCTGAAACAGTTAATGGATTTTAACTTTTCTATTGAAGATAGAGGAAATCAATATATCATTATTGTAGATTTTAAAGGTAAAGGTATTTACTTTAGAATTCTTGTTAGTTGGATTCGTTATTTGTATGAGTTTCCTGCTAATATGGCAATGAAAGATGTATATAGAATCAAAAATCTTCCAGAGTTCAAAGGTATTAACATATTCAGTCTTAGCACTTTTGTAATGGATAGTATATTTGCTGGAAATTATTTCGACGATCATATTTGCAATAACTCAATGCCGTCATGTCTTATGACAATCGACCAAATAAAAGCAAGAATACAAGGATTGCTTGGTATAAATGGTGGTTCGTTTAAAACGATGGATATGTTCAAGCCAGCAGATATATCGATACAAAACACATTTAAGAGAAATCGTGATTCAATGTATACGTCAAAACTGAGAGAGTTGCAAGTAGAGTTTAGAGATGGTGGTTACTTGAAAAACATGTACGACTGGATGAGAAAAGATTTATTTGAATTGAGACTTAAATTATATAGAGAAAATATTAAACTGTTTAAAAATGAGCAATAAAATTTTAGTTTATTCCGTTTCTGGATATGAAGGCGATGTCGATTGGATTTCAAACTATGAAATGACTGATAAAATCGAAGAGGCACAAGTTGTTGTATTCCCGGGTGGTGCTGACATTAATCCAGAATTATATGGGTTTGAAGAGCATCCAAAAACTTATTATAGCAAAAGTGCTGACAAAAGAGATCTCGCTGCATATAAGAAAATGAACAAAGATCAATTGGCAGTAGGAATTTGTAGAGGTGCACAGTTCCTTTGTGCAATGAATGGTGGAAAACTGATACAAGATGTAAAAGGACATTCTATCGATAAAACACATCAGATTCATACAATACAAAGACCACAGATTGAGTTGCAATGTTACTCATTGCATCATCAAATGATGTATCCGTTTAACTTACCAGATGATGATTATACATTATTATATGTTGCAGCGTGTGGTACTGATCACGAGAATATCACTCATGATTTAAAAACTGGTGAAAGGCTCGATCTTAATAGAATGTTTGAACGTGGAGAACCAGAAGTTGTGTTATTTCACAAGGAGAATACTCCATTAGGTCTTGCTATCCAGAGTCATCCAGAGATGATGCGAGTTGATAGTGGTTTTGTTAAAGAAATGAATAAAATTATTACTAAATTATTAGAAAAATGAATATCGAAAAAGTAACAATTGGTGCAGATCCAGAACTGTTTATAGTCAAAAATGGCAGTGTAGTTTCTTCAATAGGTTTAATTCCGGGAGTAAAGAACGATCCTTTTATACCAAAAGGCTTCAAGAAAGGTTATGGTGTAGAAACGGATAACATTCTTGCAGAGTTTAATATTCCGCCTGCAAAATCAGAAGATGAGTTTGCAAATAGCATTGCTCTTATGAAGCAATGGATTAATGATTTTGTACGTAGTAAGGACGTAAGATATACAATCGAATGTACTGCTTCACGTTATGTAGGTAAAGATCAATTACAAAGCGATGAAGCAAAACAATTTGGTTGGATTAAAAGCAGCCACCTAATAGAGTAATCTATTTTGAAAATTGGGTAAAAACGGTGAATAAATACTAAAACAATATTTAAAATGTTTAACGTTTAAATACCGTGATAATCAATCAGATTGCGAAAGGCTGATTGACATTGTAGAGCGTAGAGAGTGAATAAATATAATCTCTCCAAGAGTACCCAACTCCTATTTATATAGGATGAAAATGTACGCCGAACTATAGCAAGATAGTGTAGCTATAGAAGTTAAGATAAAAAACTTAACGATAACAAATTGTGTGACCCGGACTATAATGCTTATACGGAAGAAGTTAATCCTAAACCAGAAGGTGCTGCTACCAATTTAAGAAGCGCAGGGTTTCATATTCACGTAGGATATCCTAAACAAAACTATAAGACATCTGTTAATATTATAAAATGGATGGACGCATATTTAGGTGTTCCTTCAATTATATTAGACAGAAATATAGAGCGCAGACAACTTTACGGAAAAGCAGGTGCTTTCAGATTACAGCCATGGGGTGTTGAATATCGAGTATTATCATCGTATATGATGAGCAACGATCGTTTAACACGGTATGTTTATAGACAAACAATGGCTGCTGTATCTCACGCAGATACTGTTGATGAAGAAATGTTCAAAGAAGCAAGAGATATCATTAATAGTAACGATATTATGGGAGCACAAGTATTTTGCAAAAAGTATAATATAAAAACGTCTTTAATTTAATTATATGTGTGGTATTTTTGGTCAAATAAATAACAAATATAATAAATTCGATTACCGAGAGTTTTGTACTCTCGGTGTTGTTAATGATGTAAGAGGTGGTGATTCTGTAGGTATCTTTATAGATGGAAAGACACATTATGGAATTGACAAAATGAAACATTTTGAAAATTTTATGTGCGCAAGTAAATTGTTGGATAAAACTGAAATGTGTAGAGTCGCATTTGGTCATTGCAGAAAAACATCAGTAGGTGTTACATCTCTTGAAACAGCACAGCCAGTAGTTATACGCAAAAGGAAGAAAGTGGAATATGTGTTAATGCATAATGGAACTATCTATAATACAGACGCTTTAGCAAAGAAATACATTCCTAAAATAGACATAAAAGGAATGTCAGATAGTCAAGTTATGGCACATATATTTCACGCAGGTCATTATGAAGCATTAAAAGAATATAATGGTAGTGCTGTTTTTGCTATTATAGATTATAGAGAAAGTGATACAAATCCGTTAATACTATTCTTTAAAGGAGAAAGTAAAAAGTATGAATATGGAAAAGTAACTGATGAAGAAAGACCGTTGTATTTTACTTGTAATAAAGACACAATGTTCTTTTCATCAATCTGTTCTATATTAGAGCCTATATTCAAGGACGAAGAAGTTTATACTTTTGAAACAAATATACTGTATCAATACGAAAACGGTGAGATATACAAATACGGAGAATACGATAGAAGTGAATGTTGTCAACAAAAGGTAACAGAACCTAAAACGTCACAATTACCTATTCGTAGTTACGATGATTATAATTATGATCGACCTAACACTTATGGTGCTAGTGGATATTCTTCTGCAAGTATTGCTGACTATGTATATCCAGAACCGTATAATAAAGAGTTTCCACCGTTTTCTTCCTTTGCGGATATATCAAAATTAAGAGTATACAATGAAATAACTACAAATAAAGAATTATTGTATTATCAAGGCTCAAAGTATAATGTGCTTCAAGGTGGAGTACACGTAAGTAACGCAGGATATGTAAATAGAGAAGCGGACACAATCAATCATCAATATTGGTTTTGGCAAGGAACAATGCTTAAAAACAAAAAATGTTTTAATTTTCTATTGAGAATACAAGAAATAATAAATTGTGATGAGAGTGATCTTTTAATTTCCTATCCGGAATTAATTATGCGTCTTAGTGCATTACCAATGTATGATAACTTGATAGATATGTATACGGACGAATCAACAGGAGATTACTACACAGGTGTAATAGAAATTCCATTCTCAAAAATGCGTCTTTACATAACTAACGGAAAGTGCACATCTTATTTATACGATTTGATGAATCATAGTGGTGAGAGTGTCATTAAGAAATTCGAAGATTATGATCCATGTAAAGATGATATAGTATTATCAATTGTTGGAGAAAAATTTAAAGAGTAAAGGTATGTTTGTTTATAACGAAGATCAAGAGAAATTTACGGAAAAAGTGTTATGTACTCCAGCAATTGTTGCTGTACATAATGACCTAATCGAATTAGGGTATGTAAATAAAAATGTGTACAAAGATCTGTTTATGCTAGATGGAGTGGTATATTCTGGTAATTATGAGCAACTGAAACAGCATTTTGCTTTTGATGAGAGAATTGGATATTATGTACCAATTCAAGTAATCAAACCAGAATCATCTATACCGGGAAGTGGAGGTTTTCCGTATTCTTTCACTAGAAACTATGAAGCTATACATAGCTTTAATATTTTTAAAGATGTACAGGTCATAACAGAAACTAAAGAATATTGGGCTTCTAAATATCTGAAGAACTTTTCATTTGGCTTTGAGTTTGAAACTAGTTGTGGTTATATACCACAAATGAAATGTTTTAGGAATGGTCTTATTCCATTGAGAGATGGCTCTATAAGCGGTCTTGAATATTCTACTGTAGTATTGAGAGGTAATGAAGGATTGAATTTGTTGCATCAACAGTTAGAACAACTTAAAAAGCATTGTACTTTTAATAAAGAATGTTCATTACATATTCACGTTGGTGGATTTCCTGTAAAAAAACAAGACATTTTCAATTTGTATAAGGTTGCAAAAGTCTTTGAAAAAAAGATAGCACCGTATATGCCTAAATGGACTTTCAGTACGAGGTACTATAAGGAAACTAGAAAAGATTATTGTAAGAAACTGTGGGACGATATTACAAGTTTTGAAAATCTATTTTTTACTATAGCAGAACACCATTATAGTGGAAGCTTGTTTGATGCTCATCCAGCAGATGTTGACAGACAGCAGAAATGGAGAATTGCATCAAGATATAGATGGATGAATCTTGTAAATATGATGTGTTATGATGGTCCTAAAACAGTAGAATTCAGATTCTTGAGACCTACATTTAATGAAACAAAAATCATATTTTGGTTATTGTTGCTTACTGGAATTATGCAATATGCAATAAATCTCAATAAAGAAGACGTAGACATAGATGAAGAATTGAAAAGTTTTACATTAAGAAGATTTATTGATAAAATCTTTGAACCTTCTGATGCAAAGCAAATGAAATTGTTTTTAAAAGATCTGAAAAATGGTGTTGAACAACAAACACAGATCGGTGATTATTATGGTGGTGAAATAAAATTGGAAGATTATAGTAATCTTAAAATTTAAAATTCAATGGCAAAATATTTTCTTAAAAATACGTTACCTATAACAGAAGTTAAAATTGGCGATTGTATACTTGCCGAAAGAAGATTGGCGGGTGTTATACAGATAAAAACAATTAAAGTAACTAAAAGTAATATTAACCAACTTATTGAAGATAATATGATACAACAACTTGACGAATTGCCAAATATAGATTTTGTTGAAATTAAAAAGATAATTAAATCTAAGTGCAGAAAACAGCAATTAACTAAAATAAAAATTATACGGTCGATTGCTATAGAAATCGATAAACATTACAAAGATAATATATCAAAACAAGACGGTTGGTATTACGTTGACGACGACAAAGTAAAGTTCTTCTTTAGTAATACAAATTTTAATTATTACAATGGGAACGGATACGGTTTGTTTCGTAACGGATTTGAGGCGTATTTTGCTAAAGAATTAGCAAATGAT
>Ga0247610_10000181_pt1 | contig 104574 bp, 149 predicted proteins | sample 174DNAGHGhighgp2_FD_193483 | JGI IMG/M metagenome (GOLD analysis project Ga0247610, IMG submission 193483) | Sheep rumen microbial communities from Palmerston North, Manawatu-Wanganui, New Zealand - 1742 DNA GHGhigh gp2 | ecosystem: Host-associated > Mammals > Digestive system > Stomach >... | reverse complement strand
GTAAAGCCCAGCCACGTTAAAGAGCTGGGCACACTCTATTTCCTCACTTGAACCGGCACATGAGCCACTTGGTAGGGCTAGTCGCCAATTGTACAATCCAAAAGATTGTGTCGGTTCTTTCTTCGAAATCAATCACCAATAATATGGACTATGATACATTTCAAAACATTGTATCTGCGTTAGAGAAATACATAACAAGCCACAATAGTATAATGTGTTCTCCAACAAAGATAAGAGCTCATCTTCTCCCAACAATACGATATGAATCAGCTCAAAATATAACTCAACATTATCGTCTTTATACAAAAAATAGGTATTCATTAAATAGATTAATTATAATGATTATTCTATACAAATATGGCAGAAATACTATATTTGAAAACTGTAAAGGTGACTGTACAAGAGTTGATTATATATCATACAAGAAACAACTCAATTATGAGATTATAGCATTAGAGAAATTTATGTTAGAATACTAATATGCATAGACGTAGATTCAATCCATCAGCAGTAGCCAGCTCAGACGGTAGCCACATCATGATATCTCATGACCGCAAAGCTGGCACAACAGGGCGTAGAGAGAAATCCATATACGCCAAGTGTGGGAGCATCAAGCTCGCAGTAACTCCGATGCAAGCAGCAATGCTTGCACCGTATCAAAGAATAGCTCGTCTATGAGTTATTCAGCACCTAAGCAAGTGTTAAAACTGCTCTTCCGTTGCGCTCACCAAAGCGCCCGATGAGTCTTTGAAAATTAAGACGAAACGGAAATGTCTTTTGATGCAGTATTACGTGACCAAGGAAATCGTAAGCTGTATTGTTAGTCATGTGGGTAGCTCAGCAGCATGACATTAAACGAACACTGAGAAAACCTTGTGGATTGATTCGCGCTTTGTTTGAAAAAAGGTTGAAAAACAAAAGTAGTCAAGTTGTGCGTAAGATAAACTGAAACGCTCAAAAAGACGTTCTGGGAGTAATCGGACCTAAGACTCCACAAAGCACATTGGTCGAAAGACACTAGGCAATAGGTGTACAGTGAGGTGACTACCGTTCCAAGTCCTTACAAAAACAAAGCCCTGCTTGACGTAAAGAGAGGGTACTGTGAGGTGATGATACTAGTCCTCACAAACAAAAATCCATCTATGTATGGTCACTCGCACAGAAAGAAAAGCAGAATGCTCAGTTGGTTAATCTGTGTAAAGAATCGTGATGCAGCTATAGATGCTAGGAACGTAGAGTGCAGGGCGGAGATCCGAAGCATGGACAAGGGGCCCTCTCCGCCCTTTTATAAGAACCATTATAACAATTATCCATATAAGTTTTAGGTTTTTTTAGTTATCTAGTTATTCCTCCTCAGGTCTGTGAAGATATGAGGAGTTTTATTAAATCCCCTGAAGAGTCTTTGAAAATTAAGACGAAACATGTAAATGTCGGGATTAGAAGTACAATACTCCCCTGTGATAAAAATAGTACGTCAAAACTATGGTTAGTAGGGCCAGTATACAAGGGATGACAGCCCTTCTGGTATGGATTGCGCTGAAACCGAACCATTAAGCGCATGGCGGCAACGAACTTCGAAAACCTCACAGATGAGTATGGCGCACACTCTAAGTGCGCCTTTTGTTTGAAAATCAATTTTAAACCCTTAAATATTAACAAAATGAGTAAAAAGCTAGTAACAAAAGATGAGAAAATCATCAAACAAGTTGAAAATGCTTTAGGTGATGTGCCACACGTCACATTCAAAGCAAGTGATGGAAATATCGTTCTCGCAGTATGCAACAAGAACGGTGATGCGTTAGTAAAAGCAATGTGTAATATTGCTGAACATCTCGACAAAGTACATTATGGTGTATTACGTGGACATTCGGAGTACTCTGTACCGCAACAAATAATGACAGATCTTGCTAAACGTTCTGAAATATGAGTGGATTATTTGTAGGTTTTATCATTGTAGTATTAATCTGCATATTTTACTACGAAGCGTTTCGTGGGTCGAGTAGAAGCGACAGGTCTTCTACAAGTGAATAACATCAAAAAACATTATCAAAATGACATTAGAAATCTTAGAGCGCTTCCATATAGCATTAACTCTCATCTTCTTAGTATGGGCACTTGTGCTCATATATAGAGTAAACTCTGAATTAAAAGCTCTTAAAAATGAGCAAAAGCGTCATGACAACATCCAAAAAGTTGTCCTTGAACAAGTGGACGAAATCAATCAAAAAATTTGAACAATGGAAACAGTTATCAAATCTGTAAACGAGCGCTTAGAAATAACGTGCGTAAAAGAAGTAAACCTTGAGTGGAAGAACAAATTTAATGCGATTATCAATAAACAAACAATAAAAAATTGGTGTAAAGATAATCATATTTTTGCGATTAACATTTCACCAAGAGATGGTCGATTCTTCGTAGAAGTTAAAGAACTAGCAGAATGCTGTAAGGTTAGAAACATCAGTGAAGCAAGAGCAAGATGTAGAGACCTAATTGCATTTGTCAACGATCTTCCCGAAGTAGATTCAACTGATTCCAGCAACAAACAACTAGAAGAAGATAAGAAGTTTGTTAGAGAAATAATTGAAACGTGGGATGAGACTAATACTCGTATGGGTACATCGGGTGCAATTCTACTCGGAAGGGATTCAGATCTATCATTCGAAGTACTATATAGACGTATTAGTGAGTCATTATTGAAACAAATGTTCGAAGCATGGCTGAAAGAGTACGACAAATAAACCAACAGAATCCACCACTTCCTAAAAAGAAGCGAGTAGATTCTAAAGGAAACGACAGTCGCCGTCTCTTCGTCAAGAGCGGCACTGCCACTCTCTTACTAGCTAAATTGCCGTCTGAAAATGCGGCAAAAATAGCTCAGATTGATATCTCCAAGGTTATTAAAAATCTCGGAGGTGAAGAACAATGCTCATATTTGATTACAAAATGACAGGTATCACATATGGTATCTTGAAAATGATACTGTACTCTGTAGTATTCTCTGGATTAACTATACTAATACTAAAGTTATGGAAGCCCAGAGAATAAATAACAACTTAGAACCAGGATTTTGGATAGGTGTGGCAATCATCATCCTTATTCTGGTTCTAAGGAACTGCAACCCAAGTGTTAGTGGGCTATAATGTCTGCACGAGTTTAAACGTTTAAATTTTATCAAAAATGGAATATTTAAAAGAAGGAGATTTCGTACGAACAAAAATGGAAAACAGTAATGTTCTAATAGGAGGACTACTGATGGTAGATGATGTCGAAGGTACACAGGTATATGTACATCATGTACCTAAAAACTCTATTGGGTCATTCGCAAGATTACGCAGCCGATTGAAAAAGTTAAAATGCATCAAATTGCAACTACCCGTGGATGACTTAGAATGGTTGATAAAAAATCGTCCATCAGTCATTACGCATCCATCTACAAAAAGATGGGAAGATGCAATTGATAAAACAGAGGAGCTCACGTCAATGCATCGTGGTAAATATGATGTGACTGTATTTTATAATCCACACTCAAAAATATCGGTGGTAGTAACTGAGCCAATATTTTGGAATCCGTATCGTCTGTCTTCGTTACGCCCAAAAGAAAAAAAAGTGGCAGCAAGATGGAATAATATCTACGTAATATGAAGACGCCAAAGCCAGGACAGCTGTGCACAATAAACAATGCTGTCTATAGAGCAAAACGTAGAATAAATAAATGCTATGGATGTGCACTAAATAGCATAACGATGTGCCCAAATGTAGTGGACTCGCGTAATGGAACACCGTTACTTGAGTGTGCTATAAATGATATAATACTCGTGAGAGTATGAATGTCCTTTTAATTTTATTCATTATTGAACTCCTCTGCTGTGAAGCACGGGAGTTCATTACAATATTGCATAGAAATCAGCTAAAGCGGAAACCTCAAGCCCGCAAGTACAGAATCTGGATTTTATCAGTTAGTCAGAATTAAATGAGGAAACTGAATACAACGTCTAGACAATCTCTACTGTACGAATGATGAGAGGGTGCAATTGCATTAAACGCGGACATATGTATACCTGTCCAACTTAGATAACTAAGTCGAAAAGACGCTCTTCTAATCGGACTCAGCACGAAGTTATTCTAAGACTCAGTGGGTCAAACTGAGTATAGTGGGAGTAGCTTAATAACCATCAGAGCGACAGATTCTGCATCTGTAGGTAGTGGTTGGAATCCATTCTCCCACACAACGCTGTGAAGCGTGTGACATTTCTTAATTGATAAATTAATAATGTGTTAAAGGTTTATTTTCATAGTACTTTTAATGTTTATTTAAGTTATTTAAATGAAAGTGTTCATTACATGTATACTCTGTCGTGAGACAGGGTATACTTTTCACAGCAACAAATACGTCCGAGGGATTCGCTACAGGCGATATTAGCAGGAGGGTGGTGCATAGTTGGGGTATGATATCTAACTCAACTAGATAGGACGTTTTACTAAAGAGGTTTAAGAGACTGTACCGTGCATAGGATAGAATCGAGGGGAAATGCCTACCCTGCCAGATCCTATAAACAGTCTCACCAATTAGGTAGTTACAATCATAACAGTGGTTATGTAGGGCGTACTCTGAAAAGGACTCAAGGCTCGTGTTTTTTTACCTCTCCCCGTGTAACTACCTACCTGGTCTCTTCGTCTATCGGTAGGACATAACATTTTCATTGTTAGAAGAGGAGTTCGACTCTCCTAGAGACTACAAAACTCACCAATATTTACAATTATGTGGAAAAATGGTCAATTGGTCACATTAAATGGCAGTGTTTATAGAATACATAAATGTCGTTATAGTTCAGGCTATACTGCATGTATGTTTTGTCAACAAGTAAATGGAAAACCACCGTGTATTGCACGATTTGATTATCCAACTAAAAAGACAACGTTTGATTTACGCAAATGCTATAAAAATATGCCACCAATGTGCATCCCAAGAAAGGTTATTCCAAGTTCCCTTTAAAACTGGGTTTCGAAACAAAGTTTTAAAATTAAATCGTTTATCAAAAATGAGGAAATTTATTTTCTTTCTGTGCAGCATGTTTATGCTTGCACTTGGTGTTTCATCGTGCAGCGACGGAACGCCTAAAGTCTGGACGCAGACTGAGATTGAGGAAATCTCTAAAGAGTCTGCTCGTGTGATCTACTATGAGTTAATGAATCCAACATTTGAGAATGTTGGTGACGTTGCTCACTATCAGGAAATTATCGAAGACGGAAAGTCTATCGATAGTACGTTCTCAAGTTTACCCGTATCCACGTTAAAACGAGTAGCAGATGTGTGTATCAACAAATCAGGTGCAACTGACAAAAAGCAGATTGTTAATGAATACCTAAAGAATATATCTGTGTATGATAACATGTCAAAAGAGATTACACCTGCTGATTCGAAGGATAATAAAGCTGCAACCGATAGTGGAGGGTCGGACGTTACCAAAAAAGACGGTGTATTTGAGACTTCGTATAATTACTACACCGATACGGTCGACGGTAATGCGGTTAAAGTACAAGTAAAGACAGAGAAGTCGTATGTCAAAGAGTAACGAACCCAGGGCCCTTGTTATAGTATGGCAAGGGAAAGAAGTGCCAGAGGAAATTGTTGCTGAAATAGTAGCAATGATGGCACAGTGTAAGGCTACGGTGCCTGAATTGGTAACCGCAAAGCAGTTCGATGCAGATGGTCTTGCTAAGTGTATTGGTAACACAATACATGTTGAGGATTCTAGCATCCTTAACAACAGAGACCTCGATCCTATTTATAACGCGATTGTTTTTATAGGAACAAAATATAAGGAATGCTTAGGTAATACTGGCACGTTTTCTATACATTTGTCTTCTGACTTGTCAGATGAGAAATATAAACGTGCAACAGGAAAGCCCACAGATGAAGCTCTTATTGCAGCAGTAGAAATACTTGCTACAAAAACTATATCATCTAGATATGCCCCAATTCTTAACGAATACGGCATGAAAAAGAGCATTCTTGAGGTTATTCACAATACCTATATGTATTACAACCATGTGTTCGTATCATAGTGGTAACAAAAGGCGTGAAAAACCTCGCTACGCCAAGGAGCAACATAAAAATGCTGTTCCTTATGTAAGAAAAAAGTATACAAACGCCGATTACAGGCGTGAGTACGCATAATAGTTATTAACAATTAAACATTTATCAAAAATGGCAGAGAAAAAAGACACAAAAGCTGCTGCAGCTGCTGCTGAGCAGGAAGAAGTGCAGGACGGCCTGCGCAACGCGAACATGATGACCGACAAAGCTGTTGTCGCCGCTATGGAGGACATCGAAAAGGGTAAGGACGACAAGAAGAAGCAGGAGGCCAAGATTCAGATCTGTGTTGCCACCTACGACAATCGCAAGAAGGTCCTGATGAAGCGCAAGCGCAAGGCAGAGGACAAGCTGGAGAAGTATGGTCTAGAGCAGACCCATGCACTCCTGGAGCGCTACCTGGGTGTGAAGTGTGAGATCAAGGACGGTGAGCTGGTGCCCACTAAGACCAAGATCGACGAGAAGGAGCGCCTCACGGCTGTTGAACACAAGCGTGAACTCAAGAAGCTCAACGAGGAGATGCGCAAGAAGGAGAGCGAAATCGACGAAGAGTATCGCAAGGGTGTGGAAGAACTCCGTAACTCTTACGAGGCTGAGTATCGTTGGTACCTCAACGATTGGTAATCTCTGAGAGCACCCATCATCCGTAGAGTCCGAGCCTTTGAGCCAATACTCTATAAAAAGAAAGCAGAATACGTTATAGAAGATCGGTAATAATATAGTTTCTGAAGTTCGCCTTTATATTAACTATATTCAGTCCGACAGGGAGCGACACTCGCAATCTAGGTCCGAGCCTTTGAGCCAGTGCCACGGGGTGATACCACCGTCCACACGGTGTAATAATATGTGGGCATTAGATCAAGAACTATGAGTTTTACTGAACCATAGAGTCAGCTTTTGCTGTAAAACAGTTTCAAGAATGCGAATACGCCCTATTGTGAGCCTTCGAGCCAGTGGTAGACCAACGTATTCAACCTTTATTTAAGGCTAAAATAAGCCTTTCTAAGCCATTTTAAAGCTTGAGTGGAATAGCTACCCACAAAAGCCTAGAAAACGTCTCAGAGAGCCTGAAAATAGCCTTAAATTGAATGTTTTGACCGATCATCAGAACGTTCTACACAAGAATCTTAGCGTGTCCCAGAATGAGCTGTTGGACGAGGGTTCGAATCCCTCCAGGTCCACGGCAAGTCCCAAGTTTTATCTGTCACATAGAGCGAATAAGGGGTGACTATCTGCGCAGCCCACTCGTAGGCCGTATGTGGGCATTATGGGCCTGACTGGATTTGACAGCAGTGGAAAGTAAGACATTAAACGCTTTGATATAAATTTAAACGGCGATTATAATATCGTTGACTACACGGGTCTCAAGGAGGCAGCGTGAAGTCGGTGAACCCTACCTAAGTGGGTGGAGCGAGTCTGTTCGCAGTCGGTAAGTTTCAGTAAATCTGTAAACTGGTGGGTTCGAGTCCCACACTCGCTACAAATACAATCAAATCTAAATTAACATGTTAAACAAATACGATTTTACAAATAAAGATGACGTTATCGATCAGCCAAGTATTCTGAAGATAACCAGCGATTAGGTGTAGATAATACACGCTAGCGGTACTGATACTGAGGAAATTCCAGAAGAAGGGCTTGTAATACAGATAGGTAATATAGATTCATTTATACCACCTACACCAGATCCTATTATTCCTGACGATCCAGAACCAACACCAACTCCTACACCAGAAGACGGTATAACTATGACAGCAATGATTGTGAATAATGCTGGTGGTAGATTAAACATCCGCCAATTGCAGTTATTATTGTGGGATGAGGATAATCAGCAAATACAATCTGTGACAGGAACAGTAACAACAAATAATAGAATAGAACAAGGTTTATCTGCACAATGTACTGTAATATTTGAAAGAGAATACGAAGGATTACATTTTGCATCAGGAGAACAGTATTCTGAAACATCTTATTTATGTAATTGTGGATATAAAATAAATGGAAGCAATTATACTTTCACAACATCTGGAGTAAGTGAAAGTTATATATTTCAAGATGGAGGATCATTTACTGTAACAATACCAAATAATACTACAGAGTGGATGGGTGGAGGACAAACACCTACATATGACACAGATCCTGATCCAACTCCTACACCATCTGGAGATGATCATGCACCTGAAACTACAGTATACAGTACAGCTGAATATACAGGAGGCAATGGAATTAAATTTGTCATAACAAATAATACTGGTTCTGAAGCAAGACTTTCAGGAAGAGTAACTTTAAATTTATCAAGAAATCAAAACGATTGGACAAATTCAACACAAGCGTACGCTAATATAGTTGATGCCAATATAGGTATACCTGATCAAAATGGGGATTATCACAAAAATAATATAATTATACCAGTTGGCGGATCTTATACCTCACCAGAAATAACAACGATTACTGGTATATATATGCCTACTACTGATTTTACTGATGGCACTTGGTATTTAATGAATTCTATCAATAATGCATATGGTTATCCAATATTTCTTTATACAAGGGAATATTCAAGATCAAAAACTGCAATCAGTGGGTCTCAGAATATGTATGCAGCTGCTCCTACACAAAACGTAAAACTTTAGAGAGGTTATACATATCATCTGAATCTATATTGGAAAAATCCATATGCAAGTCTTGATCCAGATAAGAGTGGTGCAAGGTATATTATATTAGCAGAGAATCAAACAGATTTATTATCGAATTGATATGAACAAAGAAGAAATAAAATTAATTGGACCAGAAATAAAAGGTCGAGTTGGAGAAACAGTTGCATTGCATGCCTAGTTTGCTACTGAATGTTATTCATGTATTCATGAAAGACGAGAGAAAATCGGATATACAAGGATACACGATTAGCAAAATAGTAAAGAATATACATATAATGCAATTATTCACGACGATACTACACATTTCATATTCTCCATAGGAGATAATGGAAGACCTGATTTAGGAATGACAAACGACATTGCTCAATTGTGGTGTCCTGTTACAATCATAAAAGATGATGAGAAAGGAGATGAAGATGTAGACCTTGGAAATTATAAATATTCTGTAGGTCTGATATCAGATCTTCATATCTCAAAAGACAATGATGATTGGTGGGATGAAGCAGACTTCAAACGTTGTATGGATCTGTTTGTTAAAGATCAGAACATAAAATGTGTAATGAGTTGTGGAGATATTTCAGAATCGGCTACAAATGCTTATCAAAGACATCCAGAAGCAGTATGTGATATTGATTATAAGGAATTAAAAGAAATGTATGATGTTCCTTATTGGCAAGTAGCAGGTCTTAGGTTGTTCTCACCACTTGGTAATCATGATTTCTATGGACTATTTGAATCTAGACAAGGTGATGTAAGAACTGGTAAAAAGAATTCCGAATGTATTTCAGGATATAATGCCAATGTAAACCAGAGAATTGCAAATTTATGGCCTACTGGTCAAGGTATCAATGGTATTGTACCTGGTAGAGGACGCATAGTATTTGATTTAGAAAAAGGCAAATCTACTCCTGTTGGTCAAGCTGACATGAACTTCTTCTCATATAACGACCATGTTGATTTATATGCAAGAAAAGGAGGATATACAGGAAGTTCGATATGGGATGCAAATAAAGGAGGTATATCAGATGAAGCTATCCGTTGTGCAAACAACTACGTAAATAGCCACTGGAATGAGGTAAAAGATAATCTCATTATGTGGAATGACGGTGGTAGTCACGGAAGAAATGGTTATTCTAAACTTAACTATTGGCTTAAGAAAGATGATGATATCTTTGTATTCCTTTCTGTAGATTATGGTAATGATATTTGGCCTATCAATGATAAGTGGCATGATCGTATGATTCATGCAAGAACAATTATCGATACCAAATCAAACGATCCATATATCAAGAGAATGGTTGAATACGTACAAGATACCGATTATGGTAACGGTGATATGTAGTATAATTACCAGTATTATAGTCCAAACAGTCTTATTTGGTTAAAAGAAATAATTGAAAATAATCCAGATAAGAAGATCTATGTATTTACTCATCATTTCTTGCCGAATAAAGCAGGTAATAGTTTAGGAATACCTCAACAAGGAGCATGGCAATATGCAGATATACATAAAGCTGGAGAAAAAGATATAAAAGAATCAAAACTTTATAGTATAGGTTCAAACGCCTTAACTGGTATTGAATTCTGGTTCTTAAATAAACTCAACAACAAATATAAGAATGTTATATTCTTCAGTGGACATTCTCATATAAGTTGGGAAAACGATGGACATTTTGTCAATCATGACTATAATATAGTCAGTCCATATGCACAAAACGCATATGTATACACAAGAGCAGATAATAATGAGAAGTCTACATCCGGATATACAGTAGCACTTCCATCATTGTCTAAGCCACGATATATAAATAGCAACGGTCAGTCAGAACGAAGGTATGCCGATGCTGAGTATAGTATTATGGAAATTTATGAAAAAGGTGTAAAGATAAAAGGTTATAAGATAAAGAAAGATAACAAAGATGTCAATACACTACTTAAAGAAAAATCCATAAAACTTATACAATAACCTTCTACAAGAAGCTCCTCACAAGGGAGCTTTTTGCGTATATGGTATTTTGTGAAGTTCGATTCTTCACTGCGCAACAATAGTGCTATGGCTTACAGGGGCTTGCCTGACCGCACTCTAAAAACAAACGCCCCACACAGTCCTTTAGCTCAGTTGGTTAGAGCACCACCCTTATAAGGTGGGGGTCGTTGGTTCAAGCCCAACAAGGACCACAAAAACATATCAAATGAAGACAGGCTACAAAGAAATGTTAAGGGATAGATGTCCTGAAACAGTAGATTTTGCGCTGAAATGGTGTAATGCCAAGACGCGTTGGGTTGAACATGCTTATAAGAACTTTATTAAGATATATGTAGCAAAAGATGAGAGAAAACGTGCAACACGTATAACTCTCGGTATTGCGAAATATTATCGAAATTTTGTTTTTGATAAGAGTATCAACTGGGATGATTTAACTGATGATGAAGCCAATTATTGGTATGAAATCTCAAAAACAGTTAAGTGGTTCACAACTAATTTTGCATATGTCAAAAACACATGCGAAATTTCACTCTCAAAAGGATGTGAAGATATCGAATGTAAAGTAGACATCATAACACATCATTTAAGTGAGCGTTTGCCTGATGCAAAGCTCTTAATGGAAGACAGAAATGCCTATGATAAACAAATGTTAGAAGTAGACAAATTTGCCGATTATTTGCTTAAATGTGTCAAGCAATCTTTAGGAAGACTATGATTAGTGTATTTTCCAATTATTTAGAGCCTCTGCGTGAGGCTTGCTTGATCTGTTTGCCGGACGATCCGAAGCCTAGTGAGATTTACGCAGCGCTGCGTATCGCATACAATCAAGGCTCAGTGGGTGTAATGTACACTACGCGTATGATCGCCCCAATCTCTGATGACGAAGATAATTATGATATAATCGAAGAAGTATGGAGAAATAAAGAACTCCAAGAATGGTTAGAATGGGTTAATCGAAAGATAACTCTGTGTATAGGAGTAGAATCGTATCAAACATTAGGTGTTAGGCTACGAATTGCTACTACTAAGCTAGACAAAATGGACTTGCCATTCAGAATCGGTGCAAAAATTCATTATTATCTTTGTAACAACACATGGAATGAGCATCGTCTCGTAATAAACGAGGATTTGCCGTTCTAGGGCTGTCCCTTAGAGGTAGTCTTCGATGACAACAGCCCACTAAGCGTTTCGGTTACGCATACAGGAGTGACACCTTAATAAACCGATTAATTTGTTTTGATTATGCCACAGAATCCTAGAATCACCTCAGAAGAGGTTGGGATAATCAAAAAGGCGCAAGCAGGTGATGAATCTGCTTTTAATACACTTTTCTACAAGTATAAAAGCTTTGTAGATAATATACTATTTCAGTATATTAAAGACATGGACGAGGCTAAAGACCTCACCAACATAGTATTTCTTAAAGTGTATGATAAACTCTCGACATTCACAGAATACGACTCCTTCGGGGGTTGGCTGCGAATTATAGCTAATCGAACTGCTATCGATTATCTACGTAGAATGGAAAACCGTAAAGTAGCACTAGGGCAGTCGGATGGTAAAATACCATCAGATGATACTAATGTTTCAGCTGAAGAGGAAATAATCAATCGTATGACTTATGAATCTTTACTGACGGAATTCGACAAATTATCTGAGACCAATCGTAAGGTTCTTAGGTTATTCTACGAAGATAATATGACAGTAGAACAGATTAGTGAGGCCTTGAATATCCCAACAGGAACTATAAAGTCGACGTTATCAAGGACTCGAAAGCGAATTCAAAAACATTTAAAAATTAAAACAACATGATGACATTAGCTCTGTATATCCTCGGAGTTCTCATTATACTTGGTTTAGCTAAGTACAATGAGAGTAACAAACTCTTCTGGATATTCTTCACCGCATGGACCTTAGGTTATGCAGTGACGACAATGGTAGTGCGTTCTACCGAGCAGAGTGAGTCTAAATGCATTCAGGTATCGCCCACACAGGAGGCTTTGCCGAGTTATCCAGGGACATTTTATATGCTTCCTGGTGACACAGCTAAAGCACCCAAGAAGGCAACTTCAGAACCTGTGAGTCAGGCACAAATGCCTCTAATTGCAAAAGGATTCACTACTGTTAATGTCACGAACGGAAGTCGTGACCAACCAACAATTCACGTTTTAGCTAATCCACCTACACCCTTCAATACATCATGAAGGTATATATGAATTGGTGAGTGAGTAAAACAAGTATTAATTTAAATAACATTATCAAAATGTCAAAGAAACAAAAGACAGCAGCCGAGATTGCTGCTGAAAAGAAGAATGAAAATGCTGCTCCCAGCAGCAGCGCTCAAGAGACAAAAGTAACAGCAGATCCCAACAAGAAGGTAGATCGCATGTCTCTTGATAGCAAAGTTACCATGGCACGTCTTATTAACGACGAATGGCTGCACGGTAACAATGTTAACGGTGACATCAAGGAGAACAGTATGGCTCTCCGTGATGCATATATGGCTGACGCCATTGTCACTGACATCGCACAGGGTCACAGTCTTGTGTCGCGCATCATCGGTACCGATGAGGAGAAGTATGCACAGACTCGTCTCCTGTTGGCCAATATGGGAATCGCACTGCCCGACTTTAATGCTCTGCCACAGCCGTCAGAAGAAGAACTTGAGGCTCAGGGCATCAAGCTTCTCCCTGCACAGACACGTGTGATTAACGTAGACGCCAAAGACGTCGACGAAAAGGTCGTTGAGCAGAAGAAGAAGGAACTGAAATCCGCGGAGAAAGCCATTACCGATCCAACGAAGATCGAGAATGAGAAGCAGCTTCATGATGCTCTCGTTGCTCTTCTGACGAGTGTTCTGGATACTCCAGACAAGCGTATTCAGCGTGCAATCAACTTCTATCAGTCTTACCTGAAGATTCAGGCTAACAAGATTGAGAAAGAAGAAGAGAAGAACGCAGAACTCGAGAAGATCAACAATACTTCAAGGATAGACATCCTGAAGAGCATTACCGAAGTTGTAGGAGATTCCCCGTTTATCTTCAGCGGCATAGGTAAGATCTATTGTGGTCAGACTGCTCAGACAGGGAGTCCAATCTCTGCCTTTTGCCTTCATCGCCGAGCCGCTACCAACAATAAGACCGGCGTCGTGGATCATGACGACCAGTTTATCGCTGATATCGTCAAGACTATCATTACCTGGACCTGCAACTCTGTGATCAATGGTGCAAACCAGACAATCGCAGAACAGAAGCGCGCTATTGAGAAGCGTAAAGGTGATGTAAGTCACAAGAAGGCTGCTGAAACTGTCATCAAGGCTTGTGAAGACAAGATCGTGAAACAGCAACAGATTCTCGACATTGTTAACAATCCGTCGTTTGACATTGTTGACAGTCTAAAGGACGGCTACAAGTCTGAAGACGAGAACAGCGAGAGTTATAAGTCAGCACGTCGCCTTGTGCGCAACATTATGGACACATACCACAAAGGTGTTGATGTAGCAACTGTAGACGAAGATTCTCTTCTTCACAATTGTGCACAGCGTGGTGGTGTGATCCTGAACTTGTTCCGTGGTCCTCTTGCTAAGAACAACAACTATTCTGAGGCAAACATCGGTGAGCTAAAGATTGTTGCAAAGCCTGAGGAGAAAGCTGAAGAAGAAAAAAACGCCTAAAGTCCAGCAATGGGTACTTAGTGCGCTTCGGAAGTAAAACAAGGTCATTGCTGGACAAACTCCTGCAAACAGAGTTGTAAAGTTAATTCTATCAAAGATGAGACATATAACAACCATTATATGCGCCATCCTATTTGCCATTGGCGGAACTGGATTGGCCATATACGCGCCCTCGCATGACGATAGCACAGACTATAAGTCTGCGAGCGCAGCACCTGTACTTAATTGGGCTCCAAATAAGTACGGAAAGCTGCCTCTTGATCTCCAATTGAATTTGGAGAAAGATACTACTTGTCAAGAATGTCTTGGCAATACTACAGTACCCGATACTGTTTATAGAGACAGTATTGTGTATAAAATAAAATACGTACGGGCGCCGAAGCCTGCACGTGCAACAGAGAAACGTTTAGGCGATAGCATTCCAGCTATCTTACCTGATCCACCTGTTGTAAACAACTTCGGTGCGGGTCGAGAGGAGAATCCCGCAGACACTATTGGATCTCCTAAAGAGTCCATTATCCTCATTGTCGACGGTGAGGAAGTCTATAAGCGATAATCACTCCGGTGCGGGGGATATGGGACACTGCCTGTATCCCCCAGCCAGTTTGGCAGCACGTCAGTACAGCTAAGGCAACGGTCTCATTAGCCGTGTACGCAAATTTACTTGATCCGAGAATATGTTAGCCCGCTCAACGGGTGAGAAACTCAAAAGGTAGGATGGAAGATCGCAAGTGTGAAAAGCTTGTGGATATTAGGGAGAGCGTTGTATCAACCCTATTCTGGTCCCTGAGAACCGTCTGGTGAGGGTAGTCAAGAGAAGACACATAAGTCGCAAGAAGCGCAAAACGAACCGTATCGATAGATCTAGGTTTCGAGAGATTACATAGACCTAGAATCACGTTACACGAGTTGCAGCGTATACTAATCCAAAGAGTATACGGATGTATCACAAATTAAGCTGTAGTCTAGTGTTCCACGCCTCCACAGCGTGTATGAAGGGATGAAAACTACTGGAGTATATGAGCCTAGCAGAAGGTTTAACTGTCTGCGACGTACCGTAACTACGTTCCTTGGAGAAGTCCTTGCTGTTCGATTCAGCACGACTCCGTTGAAGGGGTGCCGGGGATGGGGTACTGAGAAAAATATGATGAAGGTGACCGCCAGGCTTTGGTCGTTCAAGCGGTATAAGACACGTGGAATTGATTCGTGCTAAAAGTAAATGACCACATGTGGATGCGCCACATAATGCGGAGTATAGTCCTAGAGGACTGAATGCTACCCGAGTGAAGTCCGGGGTGAAAGACTATTCAAAAGGTATGAAAGACTATGATAAGCGATAGTTAAGTAATATAGATTGGAGATGTACCAGAGGAAATGCTGGAGTCGAAGGATGACAACCTGACAGTCAAACCCAAGTTATTTTATAGTGAGATAGGGTCGATTCGAGAACTGTACATCCAGTACAGAAGGAGATCGCTCGTGTAATGCAAAAGATAATAAGACCTGAACCTGTTATACTATATCAGTGAGAGTAGTAAACTTATGTGCGGCATAACTTGATTCTAAGATAAGGCTTATGAAAATATCGTTACATTAAATATATTGTTAAATCTAATAGATGTCCCTTGGCTGGGAGAAGATAAAGACCCCGTTTGTAACGCTTGTGGGTGCTTTCACGCCAAGAAATCGAGTGCCAACCGTTCCTGAGAAGCAAGTAGACAGAATACGCAACGAAGCGAAGCATAGACAGCAAATCTATGTGGGTAGAAAGTATAAAGTCAATATACGTAAACGATGTAAGGCAGCCTATCGTGAAATGAAATCACCTCCCTGTCTCGGAGGGGTAAAGCAAACCGGAGATCCATACCTTTTGAGGAAATTGAAGGAGAGTTCGACAAAGTGAATCTTTAGGTGGGTGATAAATCTTATAGCGTATGAGGTGGAATTCCTCCAGTATTCGCGCACTATAAACAGAAGACAGCAGTAAAGCTGAATGTACAACAAAAAACCGTAGGTCCATAATGAGTTCTGGAGCTCTAGACCATTCCGATAATAAAACATGTCTACGCATGAGATGCCTTATGCTGAGCGTGGACGAGAACGTTAATGTTGCTGTTAGTCTCGTTAAATATTCAGAAACATGGTAAGGATTCCAAGCAAAACGGGAAAATACGCTAGGAAGAATTACACAATTTTTGTTGGTTAAATGCCGCTGGGTTTAGTAAGCATATTCTACGAACAGTAGTCCTTGTGAAATGCTGCCAACGAATAGTGTTGAAAACATTCAGTGCATGTAAATTATTTATTAACATAATCTCAATGGATCTTATGTTTGGTTACAATATATCACTTTTTGTACTTTTACAGAAAATACAACAATCTTCTAATGATGGGCATGGCTGACTCTATCGCTGAGTCCCCGATAAATGAAATAGTGTTCGTGCTACGTAATTTATCTAGCTGGAAGATCCTATTGGATGAAAAAAGATTGCTCTCGTGAGCACGCATAAAGATATTAACATTAAAAGATCTAAAGATAAACGTTCGTAGAGCCTTTGAGCCAGAACGCCACATTTTCAAACTCAAAGGTTACCCTCCCGCCATAAGTGGAGGAAATATTAATTCTTATCGTTAGTTAATCAATAACGATATCAAAAAGGATAAGAAAAAAAATGGAAACAAAAAACATTGACATTAATATCCAGGCTGCAATTCCTACAAGTCGCGGCATCGGATCTATGGTTGGTTCGTTGGTAGGCCAGGCTTACCACAAGGTAGAATCTCGTAACACCTGGCAGGGTGGCGATCAGGGCTGGGATGCCGACAACGAGAAAGTTCGTAACGGTCTCTCCACCATGTTGATCCCCAACCGCAAGATTAACAAGTATATGCTGAAGGACGTCGATATCTTCGGCGCTCAGTATTATCAGCGTCCTGTCACTGGTGAGATGGGTATCGCAATCAACCTCCGTCAGGACGGAACATTCGATCAGTTCTTCCCCCTCAACAAGGACATATTCAACCTGGTGAAGGGTACTCCCGAGGCAATAGCTGACGCCCTCAAGGGTGAAGGCGAGAATTTCTTCCTCAACCCCGTAGCAGTAGCTACTGTTATCAACGATGCCAACAAGTCAGAGCTCAACGCTGTTGAGGCCCTTATTAAGGCTTTGAATAGTATTAAGCAGAATCTGATTGGTGCCATCAATGACAACACCAAGAAGGCTCAGAAGTTCGCCAAGGAGCTCCAGGAGACCAAGATAGAGACCGTAGACTTCCGTGACATCCTGAAGGGTGACGTGAGTGCTATGGTTGAAGTATCGGCTACTAGCGGCGCTGAGTAACCATGAAGAAGAAACTCCTCACACCGGATTCGAAGTTGAACATTGAGCGATTGATGCTCAACGAGACGATTCGTAATAAAGTAATGTCTGCGGGAGAGGAGGGTAGACCCTATGTGACATATAAGGTACATGATTCTGGTATCGTAGTGCTTGGTGAAACCAGGTATTGGTGGTGGAATCGCCTTATCAAATGTCAATTCCCACTAACATTCCATGCATTCGTTTCGGCTGTATGGGATGCATTGGTGGACCTCTCTGCAGGAGGTAATAAGGAAGCCCTACAAAAAGGGCTTGGACGCGAACTGATGGAAAAGTCACAGCGTGAGAAAGAGTACAACTGGGTTGTAAAGCGTCTACAGGAATGTTATGATCATGTATGTAATAACAAGGGTGGAGCGGATCTCGAGGGATCCCTGGGGAAGTCGGGCCCGAGCGTAGCTCGTGTTGCTGTACCGGTCAACAATCCTGTGAATGTTAATGTCAACATAGATGGAAAAACTCACAAAACGGTGCGTTTTCCTGATGCAACTGGAAAAGCATTTCTGGAGTGCGAACTTGGCGTTGTTGGTGTACATACTGTAATAGAAGAAAACTAATCTCGAAGAGATTAAATCATACCTCGTGGGGTCACTGATTGAAAACTATCGCAATATGTATTATACACAAAAAGAAGCATAAAAGAAAGCAACAATATCTTATCCTATATGACTCTCGAGGGAGTCTGGTAGAGTAGTCTTGAGGGACTGCTCTACCTAGGATACTTTTTAGTTTATGGGGGATCGTATCCACCATAGATTACGTAGGCAGATGTTCTCAAGTATAGTATAAACTTAAATCAAGACGCGTATGACGAAATCAATAAAGTTTAACTCTAAGAACATCATTAATATTCGTAAGGACATCGATAAGAAAAAGAAGGATAATTGGATGCAGATCCGAACAACCAACTTGTTGTCCACGAAGGAGGTTAAGAACGGTTTCCGTAAGTATGACCTCAAGGCTCTGTATAATGAGATTATGCAGATGTCAGAGAAGCTTGTGCTTATCAAGGGTATGCTCTTCTATCTGAATATGGGTGAGACTACTTTCGATAAGGAGAAGTTTAAGAAGACAAATAATTATAATATTTTTATGGCCACCGAGATGAAGGAGGCTATTGCTCAGCTTAAGATGGTTCCTACTTTGGATCCGGCTACTAAGTCGAAGAAGGGTGGCGCATCTAAGATGGGTAAGGATGAGGTGTTTACCTCAGCTAAGATTGCTTCTCTCATTAAGGAGTTGCAGCTTAAAGCGGTGAACTTCGATGCTGCTATGGAGGAGTTTAATACTAATACAAGTATTGAGATTACTTCTGTTGCGGATGAGTTTAAAGCTGAGCTTGCTATATAAGCAACTCTGGGTTATGGTGTAATGGCGGCACAAGGGATTTTGGTTCCCTTAGTCATGGTTCGAATCCGTGTGACCCAACAAATGTATTTTCCCAAAAATATGTCAAACCCTCTAAACTGTTATCAAAATGGCAAAAGAGAATTTATCCACTTTAAAGAAGACTCAGTTCTTCGGCGGTGAAAAAGAAAGAAAAGAACGTCGAGCTAAAACCTCGTGTCAATATAGAACAAAACGTGTATGGGATGCTGAAAAGCAGAAGTACGTAAAAATAAAGATATACCGTAAGCGTACTACATTTACACGTGAAGAAATGAAACAGCGTTTCAATGTGAACCACATAGATATAGTCATCCAACCAAAGAAGGAGAAGACAGCACCTGTTGTGCATGCAAAAGTAACGTCTATGCCTGCACGTAAAATAGCAGGGTTCTATATGCGAGGTGTTCGCTATGAATGGGATCCGGAAGCAACGGGTCTGATTCGCTACAAAAAAGTAGCATAATATTAACTAATAAAGCATTATCAAAATGAATAAAAATACATCTGTGGAAACTACCAAGAATGGTCAGGCCACAAAAGTACCAACAGGTAAGGTAAAGACTATAAAGTCTAAGGAAGAGATTCGTAAAGCAAAGGAGCAGGAATACGAGAACCGTCGTGTAAATGCTCTTAAGCGTCGTGCAAAGCGAATGGGTATGTCTGAAGAACAGATTAACGAGTGCGTAGAAAAGCTGAAGAAGCAGCTCAAGGAGCCTAATCAGTATAGTATACATGTAATATTCCATTCAGGAATGGAAGACATGGCAGTACAGGCCCTGAAGAATGCTAAGATTAACTGTAAACTTCTTATTCTTACTAAGAAGAAGGAGACATTCAGCTGGGCACTGATAGAAGGTGATCAGTCAGTATTGGCAAAAGTTCGTGAAACAATAGGGACATTTGCTAGTATCCACCCGTACGCTAAGAAGTTCGAATCTGTACTTCCTAAATCAGAGCCTATTAAGGTGAAGAAGCCTTCAAACAATACGGCAGAAGCTAAGAAAGCAGCTAAGGAACGTCGTAAGTTTGCCAATGTGTCACGTAATACGAATCGCACGAAACGTAGCAAAAAAACTGCATTTACAGCAAAGCGAGAACGCCTCGCTAAGGCCAAGAAAGATCGCAAGGCTAATGTTATCCACCTGCAGAAAACAAAGCGCTCTACGGGCTCTAAAAAGGCCTCTACGAGCCTCAAAAAAGCTGCATAGAAAGGAGGTGAACTATGGTACTATCAAAGAGCAAACAGCGCGAGGTAAAACTGCGCAACAAAAAGCGTGCAATTATTGCATCCAGGAACGTTAACGATTGCGTTAACAACATGCCTAAAGATAAACCGATCTTTGACATTAAGATGTTAAAGAAGGTCATCTTTGGTAAGAATGATGTGCACTATGTACAGGATGCAAAACCCTGGAAACAGGAGAAAACAAAACAGCCACATCGTCTACTTCATTCGCGTAAGAAGTGGGAGTATATATCAACATTCTCTAAGGAGAAAGGTTGGGCTACAGAACATAAGCTTGTAAAGCATGAGTCAGAATACTTCCATAAGGATCCTATACCAATGAGTAGAGTTTCCTTTTGGGAAAAGATTGTCGAACATAAAACGGCTAAGTGGGAGAAGAAGAACCCGAAGCCGTGCCAAGATGACGACTTATTCAAAGTCGAATATCAGGTTGCTTGGCAAGAAGAACACGATAAGGCTGTAGAACGATTCAGAGATATGGTAGTCTCTGCATACGACAAATTACATCTCATTGGTCGTTTTAAGACGGCTGATGGGAAGTTCGAAGAAAAAGAAGTAGCTACTATAAAAGACATCAACGGAGAAGGGCATAACGTAAATGACCTCAGTAAGAAGTCTAAGCTACTTAAGAAAGCCCAAATGGTCACAGACACAATTCATGCAAAACATATGAATCTTGTGTCTACTAATCTAAAAGACCATAAAGGAACAAAGGGACGAATTATACTCCCTACAAATCTCATGATGATGCGTAAAGCAGCATAAGTGATTAGTACACCACCAGAGTCAATAACATTACAGCAAGCTATCATATCCAACACAATAGACGTTAGGATGGTTCTTCGTTAACCAGAAACGGAGAGAGGTTCGATTCCTCGGTGTACGCAATTAATCTTTAGAACCTTTGAGTCATGATTATACGCAATGCAACGGTCGTAACATACGACATAGAAGTATTTCCCAACTGCTTCCATTGCGTGTGTAAAGATACAGAGACTAATCAATTATATAAATTCGAAATTAGTGAGAGAGTCAACCAGCTAAAACAACTGGTTGATTTCTTTTACTATGACTCCAAAGACAAAATGTTCTGTGGATATAATAATCATCATTATGATGATGTTATAGTAAATTATATGATTGATATGTTTTACAAGATGGATCAACTTCCATTTTGGAGAATATGCTTATCTCTGTTTAATCTCTCACAAACTATTGTGAATGCAGAAGATGGGAATATAGATAAGTTCAAACGATGGAAGTATGCACATTACTTTCAATCGATGGACTTACTAACCATGATGTTCAGTCAGAAACTACGAGTTGGTCTTAAAAGCATGCAGGTGACAATGCATTATCGTAATGTCTATGAATATGAAGGAAACTTCGAAGAGCCTATACCAGTAGACCAAATAGACAATATGATTGGCTATAATATCAATGATGTAGAATCAACCACAGAGTTATTAAACCGGTTGAAGAAAGACATAGAACTCAGACTCTTCATACAAGAAGAACACGGAATTGATTGTTTATCAATGGATTCTGTTAAAATGGCAGAGACCTTTCTACTCGAAAAATATTCAGAGAAGTCAGGTATTCCTAAAAATGTAATAAAGGAAATGCGTTCCCCGATGGATTATATTCCATTGAAGGATGTCATACTGCCATTTATATCATATAAAAATCCAAAGTTACAGAGCGTCTTAGAGGAAATGAAGAAACAGGTAGTTTACTCTAAGGAGCGAAAAGGCTACGAGAAGAAGTTTGTTCTCTCGAATGTGGTATATTCTATTGGTGTTGGTGGTATTCATACTATTCATACACCAAAGATATTCCTCCCAGCTGATGACGAGTTTATAGGGCACGCAGATGTGGCGTCGATGTACCCGTCTTTATTGATAGAATATCAATTTGGACCTCGTCACTTGAGAAAACTATTTTGCGATCTATTTGCCGGATTGAAAGTCGAAAGACTAGAAGCAAAACGTACAGGTCAGACTACAAAGAATAAGTTTCTGAAGATTGTGCTCAATTCTCCTACTGGTAAAATGCAGCAGGAAGTAAGTTGGATGTATGATCCTTTCAATGTCTTTAAGATAAGAATTAATGGCCAGTTAATACTTCTTTTGCTCGTAGACAGGCTTTTAGACCTTGGGTGTGAAATTATTCAGTGTAACACCGATGGTGTCGTCTACAGGGCTAAAAAGTGCTTTAAACAGGCTATTTTAGACGCTATTGCCGAGGTTGAAAAACTTACGCGTCTAGAATTCGAGACTGATGAGTACGAAGCATTCTATCAATACGCAATCAATGACTACTTTGGTGTCTTGAAAGGCGGAGAGATAGAAGAAAAAGGTATGTTTATTACTGAAACAAAGTTAGGCAAAGGACTTTCGCCTGTGGTTATTCCAAAGGCTGTGATAAACTACTTTACTACTGGAGAATCTATTGAAGAGTTCATTAAGAACGATAGAGACATACGCGATTTCCTCGTGTCTCAAGCCGTTGATAAGAAGTTTGAAGTGTATCATGGAGAACAGAAGATACAACGGATTAACAGATTCTACGCAAGTACAGATGGAAAATATTTATTTAAGTATGATCCAGAAAGTACAAGAGAAAAAGCAAATATGCTAACAAAATCAGGAGTTACTATCCTGAATAAGTTTGATGATCTACCGATAGAAGATCGAAAGATTAACTATCGTTACTATATCAGTGAAGCCAAAAAGATAGTTGCCGACTTCACTGAACAGCAACTAGAGTTATTTTAGTAACCAACTTGAGAACCAAAGAGTCAGTAAGCTATGATTATTGAAGTAAACACTCAACTCTTGGATAAAGTCCCAGAGTTAAACTCAAGTCAGTTAATTTTCCTAAGTATGATATTGGATAAGAATCAACCAAAATATCAAGACGTCCGCAAAGTTGTCAGCCTTATTAGCGACGAAGATATATCATACTTAATTTCTCAAGAACTAGTAACCGCGATAGAGAGCGGTGAGTCAATTACATATCAAGCTACAGATAAGCTTAAGCAAGCTGTAGCTAATGAGAAAGATTATTTTGATCTATTCTACGATATGTACCCAGTGTATGTAATGCGAACAGATGGCAGTAAATGCTATCTACGAGCTAATGTAAACAAATGTCGTCATTTCTTTAACGCTAAATGTGGTAAAAGTTCGGCTATGGCAGAACATATCATTAAGTGTTTGGATTATGAGATTTCTAAGCGAATGCGCGAAGGAAGTCTGAGTTATATGATGACTATGTGGAATTGGCTAACGCGTTCACAATGGGAAGCAATTGAGGAAGAAATGCAAGATACAGCAAAAACTGTAAATTCTTATGGAACAGAACTTATCTAATATCGTTCGACCAATACGAGTTGTAGCACAAGAGGCTATTAACTATATTGAAGGACGTAGAAGTCACGATATTCAGTCGTTAAAGACAAGATGGGTTAAGTTCAATAAGCAGTGTATGGGAGGTATTGAACCAAATACCGTTTATACCATAGCCGGCATATCAGGAAGTGGAAAGTCATCGTTTGTAAATTCATTGACTTTCGATTTAATTGACTTGAATCCAACTGAAGACATGATTATTCTAAACTTCTCGTTAGAGATGGTTGGATTTAGGCAAGTAGGAAGAGCTCTTTCAAATAAGCTGAGAAAGACTACTTCTGCTTTGTATAGTTCGGAAACGGACCTAGATGACGAAACCTTCAGAAAAGTTATCAGTGTTTCCAACAAGCTAAAGGAGTATCCAGTCTATTTTGTAGACAATCCATGTACTCCTATGCAGGTAGAACAAATCATAAATAGTTTCTATAACCAGTATGTAAAAGGTACTGGGAAACATTTTGTAATCACGTACGATCACGCACTATTAACAAAACAAACAGGAACAGTGATCGAGACAACGAGTGAATTAGAGCGTGTGTTTATACAAGCAAAGAAACTCCCGCTTACAACAGTCATTCAGATTGCACAAATGAATAGAAATATTGAGTCTTCAGAACGTATCAACAATCCGTTGAGTCACTATCCTATGAGAAGTGACATATCGTCATCAGATGCAATTTTTCAAGCGAGCGACTACGTTCTCGTTATGCACAGACCTGAAATATTGAATATACAAGAGTATGGACCGAATCATCTGCCTACACAGAATAAGATCTATATGCACATGCTAAAGAATAGAGACGCAGGAAAGCCCTGCATACTTGAGTTCGAGAATGACTTGATGTATAACAATATAAAGGAAGTAGCTGGTGGCTAATATTAACGTTAAAATACAGGCTGAATATGATTAAGACTTACAAGTTTACAACTAAGAAGAACAATAATACTACGTTTATTCCTTTTAACAATATTAGTTATGAGCCCAACTATTCTGAGATTATCGATAATATTATTCTTTCTGATATAAAGAAGAAGAACAGTTATCTGTTTAATATCGACAACTCTGATAGCACAACGTATATTCCTCTTAGCAGCAGCTATCTGAAGGCTGATGACAAATTCATCAAGGCTGCAAACTTCCTTGCCAACTATAAGAAGAACAAGAAGATCTATAAGACTATTCCTTATACTCTTGGTAAGATGTATACGCTTAGTGATGGTACTCCGATCGTGTTCTACGATGACGAGATTCAGATTGGTTTTGACACCTATAAGTATTCTGATTTCTCTGATTTGTCGTTCCTGAACGGTATTACCGATAACACGAAGAAGATTATTATTAATATCTACACCACTGGTGCAGCTAACATTAACATTAATCTCCTTTAATAAAAATTAAGAACCTATGAGTCTAACATTACCTACATCAAAGATTCCAGCAATCTCTACTAACCCTCAATATATGGTGTTGTATGGTCTTCCTAAAGCAGGAAAGACCAGTGCTCTTGCACAACTCGATAACAACCTCATCATAGACCTTGAGGGAGGATCTCAGTTTATTGATGCTATGGCTATACAAGCCAGAACCATCAATGATTTGGGAGAGATTGCTCAAGCCATTAGAGCTAAGAATGCTGAAGTAGGGCATAATTTCTATAAACACATTACAATAGATAATGCTACTCGTCTGGAAGATATATGTATGAGTTATGCTTGTACTTTATATCGAAAAACAGAGCTTGGTAAGAACTGGAAAGGAGATGATGTAACTACTCTCGCAAGGGGTGCTGGTTATAAGTATCTTCGAGATGCCGTAAAGAAGGTTATCGATATGTTCAAAGAACTTTGTGACGAGTTTATCCTAGTTGGTCATGTCAAAGATAGTATCACCGATAAAGATGGCGAAGAGGTCAACGCAAAAGAGATCGACCTCGTCGGAAAACTTGGAAAAATCGTTTGCGGAATGGCTGATGCAGTCGGATACGTTTACCGAAAAGACAATGAAACTCACATTAGTTTCAAGTCTGGAGGAGACGGGACTATTATGGAGGCTCGTGCCAGACACATTGCAGGTAAAGATGTTGTCATCGCTACTGGGAATGAAGACGGAAGTATAACAACCTATTGGAATCGAATTTATAAGCCCGAATAATTCAGAATCTAGAATCAGTAATTAAAAGGAAGAAATTATGTATAGTACAAAAACAGCAACAACAAGCAATACTGAGTTTACAAGCTCATATATGCCAGTAGGCATCAACGAAAATATTACCATTAAAGAAGTAAATGTTAATAAGTCACCTCAGGGTCTTGACTTTCTGGAGATTATCTTCCAGAATAGTGAAGGCCAGACAGTAACTATGACTGAATGGAAGAATACTAAGAATATGTGGATTAAGACCGACGAGGATTTGCAGCGTCGTGATAATCAGCAATTCGGACGTATTCTGCAGGTTATAGATGCAGTTAAAGGTAGTCATGGAGATTTTGAGGGTTCCTCATTTATTGAAATGATTACATGGGCTAAAGCATGTCTTGCTGGAGACGGTAAGAATGTTCGCCTTAAGGTGATTTATGATAAGAAGGGTTATACCACAGTCTCTAAGAATGGTATATTCATTGAGTCTATGGATGTTGCAGAGTCTCAGATTAAGCTTTGGAAGAACGATCTTTTGGAGCGCCCTGTACAGGCTGATGTAGAAAAGCCTGTCGATCCGCTCGGATCGCCTAATATTGGCGCATCTGCTCCGGTGACTGCAGACTCTACAGGTGCTGACGACCTGCCTTTTTAAAGGAACAGACAAAAGATTTGCTATTTGAAGTAGAAGATGTTTTGAAGATGCTACATAGAGAACATCCGGAACTATATACCAAGATAACAAAGAATTTGTCTGTATAATGGTCAGTGGTGCTGACAACCATTCGCTACGGAATAAACGATAACCGTAGAGTCCAAATCCTAGGGCCGAGAAGGCATATCTTGGTCTTTGGCTAAAGGTCAGTGGTGCTGATGGCCACCGTTTTAATAACGGAAACGATTGATATATTATTATATCGATACACGGATCAGGAATTATGGTGATGACAACCAATAGATTAGATAATCGTTCCGCGTAAGTCTAATAAACTGCGGGTACGTGGAAATCGTACGAACAAACTAGGCTTCGCCTAGAAGGGGTAACGTGAAAGCTAATAAAAGGTCAGTGGTGCTGACAACCAAATAATCCGCCCGGACAGTTAGTTTTCTGTCGTTAAACAAAAATGCCGAGTACGGGACGAACCTACAGACGTTTAGTTTCTTTAGTGTATGTTTAGATTAACTGTAGTGAAACGGAAGGGAATTATAAAAGGTCAGTGGTGGAGGACTGGAGGCCTAACGGCAGCCAGCCCCTAACGATTATGAAGAAAAAATATTATAGATTAGCAAAAAGAATGTTTCCTGAAGAAAAAGATAAGCAGTTAATAGTGCTTTTAGCAAGATCACTTCAGAAAAACAATGAAAAGATTCCATCTAAAGAAGAAATGGGATTTTAACAATAGCAGTGTGAGTGTCTTCAGGCAAATTCTGATTGGAACATTCCGCCAACCGGGAGATAATATCAGGTCGGGAAGCTGTTAATTTTGGAAATCAGTAGTCTAGAGGTTATGACGGTCACCCTAAAAGGTAGTTGACGGATTGTGGGGTTCGAATCCCCACCTGATTGCAATGATGACAAAAGAAGAACGAAAAGAATGGTTCCACGATTGGTATTGGAATCGTGGAGGTAGAGAAAAAAGACACGTAAGATTGCGTGAGCTTGGCCCACATAAGTATGGGACAGCAAGAGATGTACCTTCTAAGGTAATTTAATGGAGGTTATTAGCGGTGGCCGTTAGCTACGTCTTAGTATGTCTCACTTCGCCCGTGAGAATAACCACAATACAAAAGAGCTTAAAGCCATGTATAGTACAAAAACAGCTATTACAATGAGTCTAAGAGACTTGTTGGATAAATTGGATGACTATACTATCTATTCTTACTATCTTGGTAGTTTTAAGCCAAAAGTCTTAATGAACAGTCCATTGAGACCAGATGATAAAATCCCCAGCTTCGCTATATTTCCTAGCAAAACCGGGGATTTGTTGTTTAAAGATCATGGTACTGGAGAAGCAGGTAATGCTCTCAAGTTTGTTAAGCTTATAAAAGGCTTGAATACACGCGAAGAACTCGAGCGTGAGCTCCTTAGAATCTTCAGGTGTACAAATCCTAACCAAAGGGTCCAAAACCCCGTCAGAATGGCTGAAAATGCGTCTGAGACGGATATTGGGATAGTAAGACAACCGTTTACAGAAGTAGATAAAAAGTATTGGAAGCAATTCCATATATCAATAGATACACTGAAGAAATTCAACGTGTTTAGCATTAAATACTTTCTTTGTAATAGAGTCGTCAGAGGAACCTACAAAGAAGATAGTCCTATGTATGCCTATAAGGTTTATGATCGATTTAAGATTTATAGACCTTTAGCCTCCAAGTATACTAAATGGCGTACCAATCTGACAAATCGGTATGTTCAGGGGCTAGCCGAGTTGCCACAGGAGGGTGGTAATCTCCTCATCATAACTAAATCTTTAAAAGATGTGATGTGTTTACATGAGATGGGATTTAATGCTATAGCTGCTTCTAGTGAGACTACATTTATTCCAGAAGATATATTGCAGTCTCTAAAAAGTAAATGGAAACATATTGTTATACTATATGATAGAGATGCTGCAGGAATGCAAAATGCTCGTAAGTATAGTAGACAGTATAAATTTGATGCTATATTCGTCCATAAAAAGTTTAAAGCGAAGGACGTGTCTGATGCTGTAAAGTTGAACGGGTTCTTCGTTGTAAAGGATTGGTTAACTAAAACAGTAGAAAGATATGATTAATTGTTTGATTGGTTCCATTATAGGAACATTGATTGGAATTGGAGGAGTTTTATTGTACGGTAACTATTTGCTGGACAAAGAAATCAAGAAACTTGAAAATCTAATCGAGGAGTGTAATACTTTTAAGATTATTCTTAAAAATGAAGTCTTCCGGAAGGGTTAAAAATGCGACTAAGGTCGATGCGTATGGACTACATTTTCGTAGTAAACTCGAACTCTATACGTATGAAGCTTTTATGAAAGCAGGTATACCTGTTAAATATGAGCCAAAGCATTTTGTCCTTCTACCAAAGTTCGAATTCCTTGGAGAGAAAATACGTCCTATCACATACCTTCCCGATTTTATCGGACGAGGTTTTGTGGTAGAATGTAAAGGTCTTATGGGAGATTCTTTTCCTTTAAGATTTAAACTCTTCAAATATTACCTCAAGAAACATAGATCTAAGATGAAGTGTTATTTAGTACGGAATCATAAACAGGTCGATGAGATGATTGAGGACATTATTAAGAACCAAAAGAGTCAAAAATAATGGAACAGAACAAAAACTTTCTGAAAGTAGGAGAAAAAGTAGTGTTTAAGCCAAAGACAGAAGGTCTTGATTATGCACTTGAATCAGGTAAAGTATATACTGCAGATATTGATCGATATACAGATGAAATATCGTTTAATATGGCACCCGATATTACATTACCTGAGAAACTTTACACTACTGATGAAGATAATAAGTTTGTCAATAAAGTTGTAGATCGTTATAACATAACCAAAGAGGGCACAGTAGGCGTAATGCTGTCTGGTCTTAAAGGTAGTGGTAAGACGATTATGATGAAGCGTATAGCTTTGGAATCTAAACTTCCTATTCTTCTAATAGATAAGAGCTTTTACCCTAAAGATCTTATCAGCTTGTTCAATAAGCTTGCAGATACACAGATTTGTATACTTATGGATGAAGTAGACAAGTTGGGTGAACGATATGATGATGATTATCTGCTGAAAGTACTTGACGGTATTAACTCGTCTGGTAAAAAGTTGATGATTTTCACATGTAACGACGATGAAGATGTAAATGAATATCTGAAGGATCGTTGTTCTCGTATTCGTTATTGGAGGGATTATGGAGAGATGCCTGCGTCTATGATACAGGCAGTACTTGAAGATAAGTTGGACGATAAGACTGAAATTAAGCCTTTGACTGACTTTATTCAGGAGAAGTTCGCATGTGCTAGTTTTGATAATATTGCTTCGTTTGCAGATGAAGTAAATGCTTGTCCTAACGATACATATGAAGACTTGTTTAACGACATGAATCTTTCTGAAAAATGAGTTTAGAAGAAGCAAACTATCACGTAAAGTTTCAGATCAATTATAGTCCTAGTGGATGGTTCTTTACGGTCGATACATGTAGACCGTTTGGAACTATCGTTGGATATAATAAGTTCCCTACTGCTGATGAAGCAGTAGAAGAACTTAAGCAGTTCTTACGTTATTTTACTGAGAATGTGCTTAAAGATGGAGATACTATACGTAAGTTTATTGATAAACATAAACCAAAGAAGGATGGTAATTGATACACCATACTACGAGGACCTTACAAGAATCTCGAATAGTAATATAGGCTGGTTTCTACAGAAGGGGCCAGCCTTTTTACATAAGATGCTTACCAATCCTCCTCCAGAGGAGAAGAATAGTGTCCTTGAACGTGGATCTATGATCCACATGTACCTACTCCAGCCCGAAGAGTTCCAAAAGACATACGTAGTCTGGGACAAAAGTAGACCTTTATCTGCACAGCAGGAGAAGTTCTGTCAGGAGCTGGCACAAACATTAGAAATAGAGCCAAATAGAGCCATTCTAAGCGCATATAAAGAAGCGTATAGTACAGCAGGAAAGTCAGAAGACAAAATGCTGTCAGAAGGCCTTAAAATAGCCTCTACGTTGAAGGATTACATAGACTTCCTGAAAGCAAATGATGGAAGGATTATGATAACTCCTTATGATGCCCAAATGCTTGAGAAGATTAAGCAGAATGTGGAATCTCACAAACTTGCATGGAATTTATTGTGGCCATTCGGAAAGAATGCACATTTAATGGAGTCTATGGAATACAAAAAAGATGATGTTAAATGTTACCATGAATTTCATATTAACTGGGAATGGAATAATGGATTACAATGTAAATCGTTATTAGATTCTCTAGCCCTTGATTTCGAAAATCAAAGAGCAACTATAATGGATTTAAAAACTACACAAAAATTGTGGCACTTTGAAGACAGTATAGATCAGTATGATTACCTACGACAGTTGTGCTATTATAAACGCGCAGTTAGATGGTATCTTCGAAACGAATGCGATCAGAATCCAGATGAATGGAGTTTTGATTATTATATTGTTGGAATTGATACAACAGGTTCCTATGAGATAAGAGTGTTTAAAGTAGAAGAATTCATGGTGCAATCTAGATTTTCTATGATTGTAGATGCTCTAGATGCTATACATTGGCACCAAGAGCATAACAAGTGGGATCATAGTAGAGAATATTATGAAGGCAACGGCTCCGAGTCATTGAACCTATGAGCAATTTGATGAAATTAGCAATTCCACTGCTAAATCCTAATATAACCATTAAGGATATAGAAGGTAGCAGTGGTTTTGTTGATGCGTTCTTTGAAGATAAAAACAAACCGTCATTGACGGACCATTTATTCTTAATGTATGATACCAACGCAAAAAGTAAAGATGTTGCTACTTGTTTTTACAAATTAAACAAATTTACTAATAGGTATAGTACACGTATTGCACGTATTAATGGTAAACCTTATACAGTGTATTGTTTTACTATAAATCGTGTAATAAAACTATTAAGAGATGGTAATATAATGTTATCACTTGAACAAAAAAAGCGGATTTTAGATTTTTGGGATCATAAAGATCCGTGGATAACAAATAACGTACTTCTTGGAACAATGTACGAACATCCAGAACCCTCTATATTACCTGAAGAGGATTATGCACCAGAGGAGTATGGAGACGAAGAAGGGGAAGCATTCAACTGAATGCCTCCCCTTTATTCGTTTATATTGTTTAAATACAACAATCTACAAGATAGCCAAAGTGAAATGTCGAAATTCAATTCAAAACATAAATCACTCGGCAAAACCATTTATGTTTATTTTCTTGTTTTTCTTTTTCTTCGTTGTATTCTTTCCTCCGTGCTTTCCTAAACCTTGCTGCTCATTCCATTCTTGCTGCGATGGAACTATTGCGCTTGTTGGTGTAAGTTTTCTATAATAGTTAAACGTAGACTTGATGCCATCTGTGTGCCATTGACGAACCAAATTATCAACACCGAATGCAGAAGTAAGTTTTAGGACATCTCGAGTTCTACGAGTCATGTGTTTATATCCGCCAGTCTTAATTTCATCTTCCGCATGTTGACTGAACATGTCTAAAGCGAGATCCCAAATCGTACCGATATCGTCTAAATAAGATTTTGCTGTTGATGGTGATGTGAACAACTCAAGAACAGTAGGCGCCCACCAAGAAGTAAGACGTTCGGTAAATCCACGTGTTGACAACAATGCTAATTTCCACCTTAAGAAGTCAAAGAACTTCTTATCGGCATTATCAAAGTTGAACGTAAGTAGTTTTTCTTTAGTCCACGGCATTAAACCAGCTATGTTAACAAGCCAAACGGGATCTTTATCGTCATCATAGTCATTGCTGCGAGCAAACGCTACGCTCCACAACATCAAGAACATCAAACTTGTGATTATACCAAGTTCAGTAAGACATCTGTTTACAGCATACTTTTGTTCACTAGTAAGTTTGTTGACATCTGTACTTCTAAATAAAGCTTTAGCGTTTGATGCAAGTTTGTACATTCCTCTGCAAAAGTCTTTGAATACAGCTCCTTCAAACTCTCCGGTTTCAAGATTGACAAGACCAAGATCATCACGTTTATATTCAGATGTCCATCCTATATGATGATCACCATCTTCTGTAATATAGTCACCACCAGTCTTAAATCTATCCCAATAAGTATTGACATAGAAGTTACGCATAAGCGTTACAAATGAACCGAATACATTCTACTGCATTTTAGCCTTCTCTGTCATTGGAACAATACCGTTATAGATGGCTGTGCGGTCTCTTAATCTACCAGCTATTTGATCTTCTAACTTCTTGGTTATGGCATCTTGATATTGAGCTTTTCTAACAAATAATCCGTTTTTTAGCTCATATGCGTCCCATAATGTAGTCTTAGATTTCTTCCACTGTTTAACAGCTTCTTTCTCAGTATAACCAACAGAGGTAAATACGTTGATAGCGTCACTCTTAGACATAAACTGCTGTTTACCAGTAGTAGGATTAGTCATAAGTTTATAATGGTTGTATGTAGCTGTAAGCATCATACTATTAACCATATAATCCGCCAGTGTATAACCTCCCATCAGAAGATGATCGTGTACAAATCTGTCAAACTTAAACTTGTCTGTTGAAGAGAATATTTCAGAATTGCTTCTACTAAGTTGATTAAACTGCATAGCTGCAACAAGCTTGTCTTCTACTACAGGATTACCTAAGTTGGATAACATCTTACCAGTATGAGCAATACAGTAAGCAAATGCCTTACGCATATCAGCTCCTGTAATATACTTACCACCTACAGCATCTGATAACATAGAACACATTGCGTCAATATAACCTACCTCAATAGTAGTAAAGTTGACACCAAGCATAGCTACAGCAGCAAGATTTCTAATAGTCTTCGTAGCCTATATAGTTCTTTGTTTAGACGGAGTTATCTTTTCATCACTACTAAATCCGAAAGATGTTTCTTTACCATAGTAACGTTGATCAAGCATATTCTCAATCTTAGAATACTGATCATTCATCTTATTACCGTTGATAGCCTATGATGGATCTACTGCATACTTAATAAGCTCAAGTGTAGGAAGATTCTTAGACTTATTAGCATAGTTACAAGCCATGTCAAAGTAAGCTATTACAGAACCAAGTACATCTGTAGTCTATACTGCAGTATTTGGCAATTTTTCTACAAATCTAATAGGTATATTGTTTACAACAGAACCATCTGGACGTCTTGCCAAGTCCATATTTGTAGTAACATCCTGATCTGTCTCAGCATATTTAACACCAAACTTTCTAAATGGATATTTTAAAGCTGTACTCCATTCTTTAGCTCTAAGTGTATTAGAAAGAACAGACATAGTTCTACCACTTATCTAAGGAAGCCTGCCGTCTCTGTATAATGACTTATTAGGAATCATAGAATTTGCTTCATCCATAGTAGCAGTAAGAGCGTCTAAGAATTGCTTTTCATCAGCGGTAAGCTTACTAAATGCTTCGTTCTTATAGACATCTTTAACTTGTATAGATTTGCCATTCTTAACGAACTTATCGTTTACAAATGAAGAACTTTCATCAAGCTCAGAATACTCACTACCAGGAAGAGATTCTATGCATCTTATAGTTTCATCTTCCACAGTAAGAGTCCATTTCATTGGAGTAAGATATTGGAATGCTTTCAAATAACGTATTTTGCCAGATTCATCTTTATACGTGAATAGTTCATTGAATACATTATTTAAGTTCGTATTAGATACCGCAGCAGATTTCCATTGTTGTATAAGACTATATAAGTAAGAAGTGTCGTCAACATCACTTACTGGCACATACCTCATTACAGCTATGTCAGAAAAATTAAGACTTTCTATTTCTCCAGGCTATCCTTTTAAACCAGCGGCCTTAAGTCTGTGCTTCTCATTGGCCATTTCTTGTTCAAGTCTCTATAATTCTCTCCAACCGGATTGATCCGTAGTAAGACCCGAACCAAGTTTTGTAAGATTATGACGTCCAGCGCCTTCTCTCATTTTAAGAGCCTACAATATTTCAGAATGTCTACGTTTAAGCTACTCTAACTTTTTACTAGTTGCAGCAGTTCCTACCGTTCTATGTAGTATATCATAGAACTCAGGAGTAATACGCATCACGGTATTATTACGTTTAAACTCGTCTATCTCGTCCTATGTTGCTCCTTCTGATTGCATATCAGCGATAGCCTTATTAAATGCTGTCCAGTCCGGTTTATATTTAACCTTATCGGTTATATATTTATTCCATTCGCTTATTTCGTCAGCCATCTTTAATGCATCGCCTACCTTCTCTTCAACCCTGAGTATACCATCAGTACCTTCTGTAAAGATGTAATGACTACCAAGATCACGTTTTTGTTTACGATACATATTAAGCTAACTACGCTCGTTTAAAGTAAGTTTTGATAAGTCTACTAATCCAGAAGCCATACGACATTTATCGAGAATAAGGTCTATCTGGCGTTGTATTCTATTCTGTGCTTGTAATGTCTTTGGAGACAAATATCTACGTCTAGCTTTATAGTATTCCAATGTATAACGTCTATTACAACGTTCGTCTAGCCATTCATCAAGCTCATCATTATACTTATTATAAACGCTATCGTTCTTAGTAAACTCTTCTTCTGGGAAGATAGTATGGCCATCTTGATCAGCAGTTAAACCGTATTTAGCTCTAAGTGACGCTTCGAAGTTATCTTTGTCGATGTAGAACTGTCCTTCATTGATATCACGAATAAAGTAACCAGTAGGAAGACCGTCTCTATCAAGCTCCATAAAGCGCTTTTGCCAGTTATACGGACTTATTTGAGATCCTGTTGGACGTATCTTATTATATAGACGTACAAGTTCATTACCTTTCTTAAGAACTTGTCTATTTGTATCAAACTCTGCTTCAGACATCATCTTCTCAACTATACGAACAATAGGACTCTTAGATCTAGAAGCCATACCTATAAGAACTTCACCTGCTGCAAGATCACCATATGCGCTATCTTGTTCAAGCCAACGCTCCATGTTATATACAAACGTCTTTTTGTCGGTTATAGCATCTTGTTCGTTGACATAGTCTGTAAGAACTTTTCTAACATAAGGCTTTACTATATTCTGGTTGTAGTCCTTCTTTATAGAATCTATAGCCCGTATAAGTTGTGATGTATAATGTTTAAGATCAATAGCATTTGGATCATTAGCAGCTCTATGCTCGTTGTATTTATTTACAGCAGAAGACTTATCAGAGAACAGCTCGTATATACTATTTAACAGATTGTCATAATGACCAATAAGATCTTGCTAAATAAAGTTAATCTCTTGAGGGTTCCAAGAATCCATAGAACCTGCTGTTAGGAACGTATGATCAATAAGATGTCTAGTCTCTCCAATCTCTTTATTGGCAAAGATCAAGAAGTCTTCTATAATGTCAAACGTATCAGTAAGAGAGTCTTGATTCTTACCATCTATGATCTCAAGCCTACTCTTAAGGTCTGCTATCAACTTAGGATTCTGCGCTGTTCTAGCTTGCTGTGATCTAACCCTAGTTTTGGTTCCATTGTAGATGTCAGTAAGAACGCTCTTGTCTTTCTCAGATAGTAAGTCTGAAGTGGAAAAATCTCCATCGTATCTATCAAGTATAATAGAGTTCTCATTGGCGAGCTCAAGATCTTCACCGATCATGAATGCAGTATCCACTCCTTTGAGTATATCTTCTTTCTGTTGATCAGTAAATGTGTGTACACCGAATATCTGCTGTACAAGATTATTAAGCTGGTTCCAGAAATTCCTAAACCAATCGACTATACTAGTATCTCTAGATTCGACTGGTTCTTGCGTAATCTTATTTACAAGAGCGTCTTCTGCAGCTTGAGCATCTCTAGTATTAAATGACTCCAGTGCAGCTTGTATCAAAGGAGATGCCCAAAACATTCTGACATAATCTCTAGCCATTGCTTTGTCAAGCGTAGTTAGATCTCCGTTGTAAATAGCATTGTAGAGCACATTTCCAAGGCTTGCAGCGCTTTGAATTGCGCCGACCTATTGATATTTACCTCTGTTGATGTTCTCTAGGTTGTAGGCCTTAAAAGTGGCTTCCTGAAGGCTATTTATAAAATGTTCTAACATCAGTTTTTTCTGAGACGTTTCTTGACTCTCGTAGAAGCCGTTCGTGTTCATCTAGAGACCAAACATCTAAGCCAACTAAACTTGATGCTGCTACATAATCTGATTGGATTTAGTAGTATCAAATTGTTGTCTAGCACTTGTTATTATTCTAGATTCATCTTGTTGAGATGCATTTGGATGATTTTGCTTATACTGATCAAGTACATTGCGTATAAACTGTCTACGCTCTATATCTATTTGTACACCAATGTCATACATCTGTTGAGTTATAGAATCAGCAAAAGAGATAGTAAAGCTGGAAGATTGTGTTTGTTGATTGTTTGTAGTTGCACCAGAGTTTAATAAATCATCTTTCGTATTTAATGATTTTAATTTCATTTCTGGAGATTGATACTCTCTCTTCTTCTGTACATACTCTTCATCCAGATCAGCAAATTCTCTTTGTTCTTGCTCATACAGAGCTCTATCATATCTGAAGTAAGCCAAATCTCTTTCTCCAGTAGGAATTGGCTGTTGTGTAATCGGTTGCTATTTTTGTTTAGCTTTAGTTATTTTTATTTTAACCTTATCTCCGGCATATTGTAATACAGGGGATATATTATAACCTAGAGGTTTTAGTACACGCCCCAAGTTCATTTTAAACTTTTGAGCGTTTGTTGCTTTGGTTCGTAATATCAAATTACCATTATATTCATAAATAGAAAAATTGTAGCCTTGAAATGCAGATTTTACTACTTTTTCTATATCCGAGACAGAAGACAAAATTTCGGATTCTGGCAAAATAGATAACTACTCCATCTTTGGAGCAACGTATTCTTTTCTTACAGACATCAAACTTCTTTGTACGTTCTTCATAGATTTTACTCTATCTCCAGATGCTTTAAAGAAGCCGGAGAACAGCTTAGACGCCTCTCCGTTTGGAGTCTTGTCTAAGCTATACCCGTTATTCATATCCCAAAGAAAATACGCTTTGTCTTCACCAAAAATGCTAACCAGTTCCTAAAACTCAGAACTTATTTGTTTATTACTTAAATTTGGACAAAACGGATTCATAATTATTCTTTACATTTGTTTCTTATCTACTTTGCTTTTTCTATCTCTTCGCTAGAGAATCCATCGCTGTCTAATTTTTGTTTATATTCATACAAATCAGATCTCACTTCCTATAGTATTCTTGGGAATTCTGTCTTCCATTTATCTGTAGCCTGCGTATGAGTAAATGGCCTATGACCGGTAGCAAAAAGATTTTCTAACATTTTTGGATTCTGTTCGAATGAAGTCATTATTAAAATTTTCATAATTCTTTCATTCTTATCATTCCAATTTTTATTGTAAGTTTTATCTGAAAAATATAGATCTATATTTTCTTTTATTTTTGGACTACGTGTAGTAAATCTACGCTAACCTATCTGTTTCGCTTCGGCTCCAGTTTTAGCATTCATAATATCATCTATCGCTTGCCTTATTTGATTAATAACTCTATTAGTAGCTTCTCTATTTTCTGAATACATATCTAACCACCATATAAGACCTTCAAATTTCGCCCTTTGGAATGCTTGTTCTACAGAATTAAAGTTAATTCCACTATATTTAAACGGCCTATTATACAAATTGCTAAATTCAGAATTTTCGTTAGACCCAGCCCATATGTTTATAGGATCTCCTTCTATAAGCAAATAATTAAACTTAGAAATATTTTTTGAAATGACGTTTGATTTTATATTTTGTTGTATTTTCTGATCAGTAATACCTTGACTCTCTTGCTCTTTATTCCAAGCTCTATTAAGACCTTCTATTATAGAAGCATATATAGGTTCTGTACGTTTGACAGCATTGATATGGTCTGCTACAGTAGAAGCTTGATATACTTTACGCAGAGTATCTTCGTTTATAGAATATTCTGGTTGATTCATATTATCATTTCTACCATACTCTGTAATGATAAATCCTCCACTAACTTGATTACCTTTCTAGTTAACTTTAATATATACAGGATATTCTATTCCATTGTTACCGACAGCAATCTTATGCATCTTATATACAGTATATCTACGCTGACTATCACTAGCGTTAGAATCTTGTCGTCTAGGAACCTTAATAAATCTAGGAGCTGTTGCTGGATCTATAGTAGTCTAAAGCTTGCCATCTTTGATAGTAAGAGCAGCAAGAATTGTTGGGAATCCAAGTCTCTTGTTATCCCTCAAAGTATAATACTTCATAAAGTTAGACTGTTTTGTACGTTTATCTTGTAATTGATACGTGGGACAAAGCTCATTGTCATACCAGTTATTAAGAAGCACATCGTCTATATCTATATCTGTTTTAAACCCTATAGAATATTCAGCAAGTTTATCGTGTATAAACTGACCGTATCCAGACTCCTCTCTCCAAGAAGCAGGAACATACTTGAACATCTTAGTAAAACCTCCTCTATCTCCAGAAGTAATAAATGCGTAAACTATCAAATCTCTAGCAAAATCTCGTACGATCTTTTGAGCTTCTGGATGTTGTGGATCTGTGTATTGTAACAGCTCCTCCCATCCGCCAATAATATAGTTTGCAGTATTACCGCTGTCTTCAACAAAGTTAAACAGTTTCACAAACTTAGATGTTTCGTATGTATCAGGATGTTCTCCGATTATAAACGATGGTTTATATTCAGTAGTAGTACCCGGAACCATCATCTACAACAATCTATTGTTGATATCTCCAGATTCAGATCTTAACGGAGCGTACTGTGGATCCGTAGCTATAGCAACCTTCAGTCTAGTAAGTCTATCATAGATAGTATTCTTACCACCTTTAAGGAGTACTTTTCCGTACATCTTAGGAATCTACTTGTCTACTGTAATTGTATTGTTCTTTGTATCAGCTCCAATTACATTTAAAGGAATTTGATAGTCTTTACCATCTTGTCCTTTGTATATAAGCCAAGCCACACCTCCATTACAGTAAGATTGTAGGTCGTGTACAGCTGTCCCGTTCAGTTGAACAGTATTGCCGTTCTGGTTCACAACAAAGTCCATATACTCTTGACTCTCACTAACAAGATCGTGGGCGTAATGAGGATTACTACTTATTGCCGGAATATATGTATCAACAAAGAATTGAGACTTAACAGCAGCACTGAGTGCATTACATACTTTTGTTACAAGGTTTACAGACAACGATTCTTCTCTACCAATAGCTGTAAGTATTTCATCTACGCTACCTTGGAATGAAGGTGTGCTTTGTATGAATTGACTCTAAAGAATGGATCTTGTACTACCTATTGCATTCTATGTCTTAGTAGCAATATACGAATCATTCTACATAGCAGAAAGACCAGTGGCTTCAAACAAGTTATCGGGTCTAGATATATCAAACGTCTTAGCATACCCTTTCTGATATATCATCTGTTCAACAATACTCTTACCATGTTTCTTTGTATCAATCTTACTATACTTCACAAGATTAGATAAAGCATTAGCATATTTATCGAATTGTAAGCAAGCAAGGTATACAAGTAACTGCTGTTCTTTATTCACAGTATTAGACTTAGCCGCCTGTCTAAGAGCATCGCCTTCAAATAACTTCTTTATCTCCAAGTTTATCTCAGCACGAGCTTTAGCATTCTTAACACCACCTTCTTTTATGATCTATATTTTCTTAGCAGCATCATCTCCGAGCTCTTCAAAATACTCATTGGCAAGATTCTCTATTGCTTCTTGCTGTAGTTTATACTTACCTTTATGAGGATCTGCCATATACAATGCACCAGCATTAACATATGCTTTTGCAAGTTCCTTCATTATAGGCTGAGTAGTAAAGTAGAATGTCTTGCTTCCGAGACCAGTTCTAATAAGAAGGTTCACAAGATTATAAGTAAACGGACCAACATTCAATCTACTAATATACGGATCCTTAGCAATATCCACGTGAGCATTAATAAGTGCAGATATCCAAGACATTATGGATTCGTGATTCTTATCCTCTCGACTGTCAAGGTTTTCAAGATCAAGAGCTGCCATTATACTAGACTCTATGTGCTTGAATCTGACATGATACATCATAGTAAGAATGTGGTTGTTGTTGTTCAAAGCAAATGGTCCGATACCAATCTTACCAGTAATATAATCGTCCTTGGAAGCGGTCTGTGTGCTAAGAGAATAGAAGGAGTATGGCTCCTCCATCTTAACACCTTTACCTTCTTCTAAGTCTTTTATTATATTTTTAAGAAGCTTTGTATCATTATCAATAGATCTATGCAGAATATTTACTGTTCTTTGTTTCTTATCTTCATGCGAAGTCCAATCAAGAAGAACTGCAAGATAGTCTTTCAACAGTTTATTCTAATAGTAAGCAGGATTGGTCTCTTTAAAGTCGCTAGATACTGTTTGATGGAACTTACCATCCTCTCCCTCTTCTCTGGTAACAGTGTACTGAACAGAAGACAAGAACAGTTTATCAATATCGAAGTCAGAACCAGTAATCTTAGTAAACTCTGCAGGAAGTATAACAGTATCGTTCACAACAGGAAGAATGTCTACTATACGCAAAGCGTGAATAGAAGACTGTGCCTGAGTAGGAATACGATAGCCAATCACATTTGCAGTAGCATTAGGACCTATGATTCCACGATTAATAAGCCAGTTGCGAGCTTCATCAAACGACATTTCACGTGTACGAATCTTACGCTTGTAGATAGGTTTACCATCCTTGTCAAACATAAGATTGCCATCTTTATCCTTCTTCTGCTTGTATACAGGCTTACCATCTTTCATAATAGTATTACCCTTAGAGTCGGTCTCTGGTATAAGATCCCATATTACATTACGAGTCTTGTTATCCTTGATGGGCACTACTGGTAATACTCCTTTGAACATCTTCTTAATGAAATCAAAGCTGACTACACAGTCCATAGAACCTTCTTCGTTGACCATCTATAGACGATTTCCGCCGTTTATCGAAGCAGGAAGATCTTCATCACTAAGAACAGATCCATTGACTCTATCAAACATCGTAGAACCTTCCATAGCCCAGACAGATCTCTGAATAAACGCAGCACCCGGTGTTTCTATATCTACTACCTTCTTGTTGATAGAAGATATAAGAACGCTCTCAAGCCAGTTGGAATTAGAAATAGCATTAAGAGGAAGCCTCATGTGTTTTGTAACCTTGCCATCAGCATCAGTCTGTTCTACTATCTCTAGTGCATCTATGATATTGCGATCAGGATCTTTGGTCTGCATCATATTTCTGACTTCTTTAGCAAACTTGCTCTCATCGAGAACTTTGTGTGCAGAATCGTCAGATATAACGTTGCCATCTTTGTCTATAAGATTTCCTTTATTATCGGTCTTAAAGAATCTGGTTACAATGTTATGTAGTCCTCTATTAGACAGAGTGTTTATAGCATTCATGATATCGTCACGAAGTTCTTTACCATTCATTTCAGTACCGTCCTGCATATAATAAGTACGGCCATCAAACAAGCTTGACATAACAACCTTAGTCATCTGTGTACCCATGCTCATCATAGACTCTTCTTTCGGGTCTGTGTTAAGCTGTTTTCTTAAGTACATAAATTTCTGTTCGTATGTATTGAAGTCAAAGCTTTCATTGAACGTTCTATCGTCAGATTCAGTCTGAGGATATTGATCCCAATCAATCGGCTTAGATCCTTCACTACCAACCTTTACAGCAGAATTAATCATGAGCATATCTATTCCCTGCTGCTGCATCTTCTGGTAAACATTTTGCATTCTACCCGTAGCTATACACTTAAACAATGGGAACAAAGCCATCTTGTTATAGTACGTTACTTGCGTACCTGTTTCAGTATGCTTTCTTCTACCAAATGCTGTATACTTTTGTGATCCAATCACACTGGTAACAACCTGTTGATATGCTTGATACTTCTGGGTAAGACTGGAAGGCACTTCTTCACGAAGAATCTTAAATGCTTTCTGAATATCTGTGCTATAGTTACCGTTCATACGAAGCAACATCTCTGCCATCGTATCTGTAATATAAGCACCACCATCAGCGACATCAATACCATCATCTATCTTTCCGTCTTTATATTTCAAGCGATAGCTATCTGTAGCTTCTTTAGCCTTTCTTTCAGCAATAGCTAATGTCGTACTATCGAGCAACTTCTTAAGGTCTTCTAATTCTACAGAATCAAGCATCTGCGATATGTCTTCACGTATCTACTGCTCGTCTTTTTGAGGATTGGCACTATTAATCCAGTCATAATCTTCTTGCGATAATTCTTCGCCGTTATTTAAGGCCTGTATAAGCATGTCATACTTTGCTCGGTATTCACGGAGTCTACGTTGCTCTTCTTTATTGTAAGCAGCAGTAAGAACCTCTCCGTACAACATTCGCTCCTGAATAAAGTCAATCTGCGGAGATTCTATCAATTCATTGTCTACCTCTGCAGCAACATATGTGCCTTTGAACCTGCCTTCTTCGTCTAAGTATTTAGAAGGAACATCTTGTAGCTCTACAAAGTTATTGTTACCTGTAGATACAATACCACCAAGACGTTTCAATTCGTCGACTGTTCGGTCTACAAGAGCTCCAGTAGCGTCATCATAACCCCATTTATAGAATGCAGGATTACCTGAGAATACGCGCTCAAACTCGTGACCAGACATTATAGCCTTGTTGGATATATCGTTTAAGTATATCAATGTAGCCAATGACTTATATTTGGTCATTGCTATTGCATCTTTAGGTTGTCCGTTCTTGAGTACAATAGACTTGTATATAGCGTCGATCGCTTGGTTATTAAGACCAACATTTTCGTAGTCTCCAAAGATGTTACCGCTGTTATCTACTTTACGAATAAGACCGAGTTCTACGCACGTGTCTATCTCTTTCAGCAGTTGTTTATGTAATAATCTCGCAATAAGAGCTTGCTATACTTCATGCGGCTGATTAAAGAAGAACTTCTCTGCACGCTCAATATTCTTCTTTCTTGTGAGCTTCTTATTGTTGAACGACTCAAACTTCTCTCCAGATATTACTGGCTGTCCATCTTTGCCTTTCTTATAAGTATAAACCCAAACACCAAGAAGAGAGCCAAATTTGGCACCTTGTTCTTTAGTATAGTAGTTTGCTACACTATTAGACTTCGTGCCGTTCTTCTCCATTTCATCCAAATCACGATCTGCTTTCTTTACAGACTCATACTCAGAATAAGCATAAGATATAAACTGATCAATAACAGATTCATTCTGCGACAGTACATTATCGAGCTGTGACATAGGATCTGCAGCAATAACAAACTGGTCACCGAGTCTCTCTGCTGCCATGGCAACGACATTTCCATTCTCGTCTACAGTACCGGAGTAATCAAGACCGGGAAGTTTGATACCGTCTATATACAACCATGTTTTTTTATCTGAAAGAGTTGGCATTATAATACCGCCTTGTTCAAGAATAGTAGCTTTCGCAACATAGTCCTCACGTTTACTGATTTGGAAGTAGTCAGAGCCAGTATCTCCACGTTTATCTGTCTTAAATCCAACAAAGTTTCTAAGTGTAATAAACGCATCAGGATTTCTTGTAATCTCTTTAAGTATAAGCGATCCGTATACAGGACGCTCACCAGTTACATCTTCTTCTCCTTCAAAGTAAGCAAATGGATCTGCAAGTAACTCGTCTAGCTCAGATGTGCGCTTGTTTATCATACGAGCAACGTCAGAAGCATAGTTGTTATCAGATATCTCGTAGAACTTATTATTGTTGGTAGCAAGTACAGTAAGTTGATCGTGTGAATGTCTATATTGATATTTCCAGTTTGCAAGATCTCTCACAAATGCCATCTTAGCATATGCGTTCTCAAGCTTAACTGTCTTGTTGTTTATCCTTACTTCCTTCTGAAGTTTGCCATTAGGAGCAACATCCATCAAGAACTTCAAGAACGACTTCATAGAATCGTTTCTGCTGTTCGATGTAAACATTTTAGCCAATGCCTCATAATCAGTAGATCCATACTTGTTGCGCAACATATAGTTAAATTCGTCTGCACTAAACTGGATACCAATCATATTGAGCATTTCTACAATCTTATCTTTTACAACCTCAAGCTGTTCTGGATTCTTAGGATTGTTGAAATAGGCATATTTTCCGTTTACCTTCAAACGTAAGAAGAGATTTTGTTCTCCACCAACAACAGCGTTTATAAGCCATTCTTTTATGCCGACATCATTATAAGAAGCTCCGTTTTCAGCAGTCTTTATAGTAGATCCATGGGACATAAGATTTGCCATATTAGCAAAACTTTGCTCTACTCCTTTGTGAGCTCTATTAAACTGGAGACTACCATCAGAAGAAATTTTGATCAGAGGAGTACCGCCATTAACAAGCATCTGGTTCCATTGAGTAGGATAGAATGTAGCATTATAGTCAGCATCTGTTGTCTATATAACAATGCGATGCATACCATGACCATTGTTCGTGGTCATAGAACGAGCTATATCGAAGTTATGCTTGTTTGACCTAATAACGTTCATCAACTGAACAAGAAGTGCTTCTTGGTCTGAATTTCTAGTTATAGTTCCATCAGTTATCGTGTATACACTCTTATATATCTTATCGAAGGCTTTATACAGCGTATTGTACATAGAGTCTTCTTTAGCGAAGAACTCAAGTCTAGCTTTAAGCTCTGATAGAGTGTCTACATCGTGGAACAGATTCAAGAATTCGTTAAATACGGCATGTACAGGAACGTATTGTGGAAGACCAAATTCGTTCGTAGCAAGAACTTGCTTCATCTTTACAGTAGTTTTGCCATCAGGAAGTGTTTCTGTTACTCTCTGATATGCTGTATCAGGAATAGTAGCAAAGAAGAATCTTACTCTACTTGACGTCTTACTAAATCTGCTAAATTCATAAGAGCTTCTTGTATGCTCTCCAATGTTTGCATTTGTTACATCGTCGCTTTGAGCATCTTCTATAGATTCGTCTTCGAACTCCTTCACAAAGTCGGTAGATAATACAGATATATCATTAGCAATATCATCTCTCAAAAAGTCGTTATCAAAGTTATCATAGATCTCCTTCATTGCCAACTGTCCAATAGTAGGAATGTCGGTAGAATCGCCAAATATATCTAATCCCTTCTTCTTGAGCTTTTCTACACCAGCCAAGAATGTTTCTTTATCGATATGTCTACCAATCTCCTGAATATTTCTACCAGAAGGATCTATATTCTGACCTTGCAGTACACAGAACATTACACTCTGCCTTAACTTGTCGTACATGGGTCTGTTGACTATATGATCGAACGGTATACCGTGAATCTCACAATGAAGTTCACTAAACAATCTATTAAACCTATCTATAGCTTGTTGAGAAGGTTTGGCATTCCTGAATTCTCCACGATTTACTCTTGCGAATATCTTGTAGAGGTCTCTATCGTTAATGTGCCACAATGCAGATACCCAATCGTGTATCTTATTATACACTTTTGTAATAAATGGAATCTTTATATCAGTCATATGATGATTCATATGCTGCATATAATGATCAGCTGCATACTCAGCTACCTATCTAAACGCTTCTTTGTTTTCGTTGCCATACTGATCATATAGATCAACTCCAATACGCTTAGCTATCTTGTGATATATCATATCGCGCTCATATGAAGAGAGCAGCATTTCAAATACTCTGTGGAATGCTTCATGATATTCTACACCAGGCCAACCAAGACTAGAAAGTACGATAGCGTCGGCTTTACAGTTACCAACTACATGAGCTTTGCTATACAGTACACGTAAGAATGTATTGTGGAATTCTACCGGAACACTATCTCCAAGTATTTCCTCAATATGCTTACGAGCTTTCTCTTCAGACAGAGATTTATTCTTGTTAGTATGATCAACAGTTTTCATCAAGAATGCGTCAATCTCACTAGAATCAATGGTACTAGGAGTTTCTTCCATATTAGGAATAGCCTGAATTCCGTTTGATTGGACTTCTGCAGGTTGTCCTGCATCTATAACAGCATCTTTGATCTCAACGTTAGCGCTACCCATCCCTGCATATTGTGTACGCAGCATACCGTGCTTCAAGTAGTATCCAAATCCACTAACACCTTGTCTACGCACACCTGTACTAGATGTAACAGTCTTAAAGTCCTCAAGATCAAATTTTATAGTATCTGTGATGTCAAGACCTGTAATAGCACCATTTTGTTCTATAAAGAACTGTTTGATACCGCCAAACGGCAATACTTCTCCTTCTGTCTTAGAGAATGTACCAAGTCTGCTAGAAAGAACCTCATGACGCTCAGCTATTGACATATTCTATAATGCCAAAGTAAAGTTCCTTATTCCATCTTCAGTAGATAAATCAAATCTTCCTCTACCAGTGGTCTGCTTCTCTAAATCAGCACGCTTCATGATATATACCACCGTCGGATTGTTAGGATCACGTATGATACTATCAAAATTATATAACTAATTTGGACTATCTACAAACGGTATAATAAGATTGATCAACTGTCTTGGAGTAGCATGCAAGTTATATACAGTACCATTAATCTCCTTAAAGTACGGTTTATCGAGCTAAGACGGGTTCTTAATAGCTTCTATGATGAAGTTTACATCATTCTGCTTGATCTTAACCCTGTCTATTGCTACAACAACTCTGTTTGTCTTCTTATTAGAAGGACATTCATTCTTGGGTGTAGGCTTCAGATATATAAGTGTACCAGGGTGCGCTGCCATTCTAGCATCGGGCCATTGATACAAGGGCTGTGTAGTTGTCTTTCCATCTTCAAATGTAAGCACAACGCCTTTATCGTCTACATATCCTATACGTTGATATGAAGCAGAGAACTCAATATCATAAATATCTTGACCAGCAAACAAATCAGTATTTCTAACATCCTAATACACAAGATGTCTATCTTTAACAAGAAGATTAGGTCTTCCTGCAGTACGGGTCATGGTAGCTTTTACAGGTACTATACGAGCTCCTGGATGTTCTCGCTGCATTCTTTCTATGTCATCGTGCAGTTTTTTACTGTTTGGTATCCACGTATCGTTGTATTTAGTATCAATAGGAACACGCTACCAAATGTGACCTTGGAATTGTATGTCTGCATATATATCATCTCCTTCTACGTACAGAGTAATATCGGCGTCGTCTATAAAGTTAGGAGCCATTGTAGCTCTAGTAAGCTCAGGATCACTATTTACACGTCTATAGTCAAGATTAGATCTAGTAGTATTACCAGCACTATCCCGCTTGTTTGGAGCCTAAATAATGCCATTTGCAGGCTGATCATCATCTTGAGATTCTCTACGCTTCTATTGGTCGCGTTTAGACTCATTTTCAGCCTGCTGAGCGGCCTTTGAGCGAGCCTGATTATAATCTTCTCGTAGATCCTTTAAAAACGCGTCAAAACGGCTCAAAATGTCCTCTATGGCGTCGTTTTGAGCATTTAGAACATCTAGATCCCTTGAGTTGTTCTCGTACAGTACATTTTCTGCCTCATATAATGCGTTTCTAGCCTCTGCGATGAAGTCAGAATATAACAGTTTTCCTTGATCAGAAAGCTCATTGAACACTTCGTCAGAGATCTTCTCTACTAGATTATCTATTCTGTATTGAAGATTACCAATATTGTTATGTAAGTCTTCTTGAGCCTTATTAATAACTTGATCTTCTCTAGTCTCTACTCCATCAAGTATACTCTTCATACTGGAGCTAAATGTCAATGGAGTACGATCTTCCATCTGTATACGAACAATGCCTTTTCCAGGCTCTGTAAACTCATAGTCGTATGATACTTTAAAAGGAAGAATCTCTATAGAAGCGACATCGAATCCATTAGCTTTCAACATTTCTGCATAAGCAGTAAGCTGGTTGCTATAATCTTCATATGCAGATATTTGCTAACCATATGACTGATTAGGAAGACTATGGAACGGCTTAGTCTTATTGGATATAACGGCTCTATTTCCATCCCACTGTATATCTATATTCTTATAACCATCGTTCTTTATAGATCTAAGAATACGCCTAGCTTTAATACTCTTACGCTCGAATCCGTCAGGACTGTAGAAGTCTTCATTCTTTAGTAACTTGAGGTCGTTCTGATAATCCTGAGTAAGTTGGATATTGGGTGTTAATACAGATCCAAATGTATATTTAGACGTTTTAAAGTCTATGATATGTACACGACCGTTTTTATCTATACCAATCATATCAGGCTGGCCAGCAACCCATCCAAGATCATTAAACTGTGCACGAATAGTAAATGGCAAAGTTGTCAACTTCCAACCAAGCGTATTGGTATAATACTCGTACATTCCTCGTAAAGAGCGAATCAACGAAGCAAATGCGTCATAATTTCCTCTATACAATTCGTTGTATGTACGCCAATCGCTTTCATTCTTAGAGTTGAATAAAGCTTTTATACCTTCTTCTGTCTATGTAGAGTTGTACAAAACGTCAGAACCAAAGAAGTTTCTAGATATCTCATCTACTATGTTACCTACCAGTATTGATACGGAACTATTTCGATTAGCATCAACGATTGCTTGAGCAAGATGACGTAACGTATTGTCGTATTCGCGCTTTGTTTCTGCAGACGGATTGTTAAAGAATATATCTTCGTTTTCTGTAATATAAATAGCATACGGATCAACCTTACTTATATTTTCAGAAGATCCGATGTTCTCAGGTATCTTTTCAAGAAATTCTTGTAACGAAGTAGCAGACAGCAAATCTTTATATATAGATTCTACTTCCTTTTCTTGATCTTCGTGTATATATGCTTCTGGTTTGACATTGTGCACACGAGACGCTCTTACAACTTTACCATCTTGTAGAATAAAGTAATCCTGGCTTGTAGTATGATAACCATTTGGATCATTCTAAACCGTCTACTTATCTTCGTAGAATCTACGCTCAATATCGTTGAGTACAGTATCTTGAGAATCTTCTTCTGGTTGTTCATATGCAACAAAACCAAATTTATCTACTGTATAAACGGTACTAGATGGCTTCGTATATGCCTTTTTAGAGCTCTGTGGCGGGTTTTCTACGTCCCAGCTTCCTCTTGCTCTAGCTGCCTCAAATAAAGCTCTCTGACGGCGTTCTACCATGCCTTCTGGAGTAAGTGGTAATGGCTGTCCATTGATGTTATTCCAAGCTTCTCTAAAGGCTATTCTATCGGCCTCTTGCTGCTGTTCTGTGGTAGGAGCAGAATGATTTATACGATTGACAGGATTATCTGTACGATGATCTTTGTACTGCCATAGCATTCCTTGATCGTCGATAGTTTCATTGTCAGCAAGTTTTCTGTTTATTCTACCTTGCTCGTCAAACTGAACCTATATTTGATTACCGTTAGCATCCTTTACAGGAATCTTTTCTCTGTTTGGATCAATCTCATACGGGTTTTCTATAGCATTTTGATCATTAAGATGTTGAGCTTTAAGGTCTTCTTGGTATACTGTTTCTACAGCCTGTTCAAAAGCGTCATCTTCATCCCATACAGAATGCATTCGCAGCATCATATCTTGCGCTTTACTTCCTTCATATTTAACATGCTTCAAATCGCTTGCATTATGTATAGGATCCCAATCTGCGGGAGGAGTTGTTATCTTACCGTCATTATCTACATATTTAAGAGTACCAGTAAGTTCTCTATTTGCAACTTCTACTGTATTACGCTCGCTTTGCCATTTTAATACATCCAAATAAGCTTCAGAAAGACGTTCGTGTTGATCTTGATTGTATACAAGATGGTCCTCCAAATCTTGCAAAGTATTTATACTTTTGCCATTGTTAAGTGTATTTGATAACTCTTGTATATTGCTGTGTTCTTTTGTAAAGTTATCAATCTGCTTGTTTATCCACTTCAGTTCACTCTTTAGGCCACGAGACACTTTTACATACTTACTACCTTTCTATGCTTCTATACCGCGTTCTATCTGCTCGCGATACTTATATAATGCCGCAAGTTGTGCTATTTCGTCAGTATAAATAAAGTCGTTTTGTGATTCTGTAGCAGTATCTTCGCGTATAGAATCCTCTTCATTACTGTACGGCATTTCATCTGTACTCTGCCATCCAGATAAAGAAGCACGTTCACGCTGTAACTGTCCTAATTGACTTTGTATATCGCTTTCCCCACGTGTCAACTCTTGCTGTACTCGCATTCTTTCTTGTTGAAGCTTATAATCAGCATTATTGAGATTCTGAACAACTTCTCCGATTCGATCTTCTGCTGCTACTTTCGCTGCTACAAAATTATAGTATTCCTCATTACTTCTCCACGAAGAAGGATTATTCCAAGAACGTACTTTTATTCCAGCATCCTCCGCCATCTTTCTAGTAAGAGGATTCTGTGCAACAGACATAACATGATTATATTGCCTTTGCGCTTCATCTATCAAGTTTGGAGCAATTGCAGTAGCACCATTTGTCTTCTCATAATCGTCGTTGGTTTTGCGCAACATGTTGAACGCTACATTCATATCGTTCTGCGTCGGCTTCATCAAACCTTTCTGAAGCCAATACTTATACTGCTTCATCATAGCAGTAGAAGACAACTTGTCTGCGTATATTTGTTCTACAGCAGCAGAAAGAGCACTCTTCTGTCTAACGTAAGGAAGAGTGGACTGGACGACAGACACGGTAGCAGTTTGACCCCATCCACCAAGCATACCTCCTTTTATCTCTTGAAGAAGATCTTGATCCTTGATGTTTATAATCCCAAGACCATCGAGAGGTATACCCATAACATAAGCGCCCATAGTAAGTCCGTTCATCATATCGTCGAACGCAACTTCCATGGTACTCTTAAGCTTAGGATCTGATAAATCGTTCTTAAAGGCTTCTGCATTTACGTGCTGCTTACCTTCTTCAATACCTTCAGCAATAGTAGATTTAATGGTTTTTCCACCAATACCTTTCATATACTGAGCAAGAAGGCCTTTCTGAGCAGCTTGTTCTGCTGCGATTCTAGTGGGATTTAGTTTACCTACTGATTCTGCTACTTTCTCAGTATTACGAACAAGATCGTGAATAAGTGCACCGTCAAACGTGTCGTCAAGCTTTCGTACGAGTATATTCTTTACTTTCGATACACCGGCTCTTACGCCTCTACCGATCGTAGCGTTTGCTAAACCAGCGCCTACGCCTGCCAGAGGACTAGCTAGACTACCAGCGTCCCACCCTTGCACAAAGTCTTTACCGAAACGCTCAGCTAAAGCAGCTTTAGTTCCCGCTTTCTCCATAAGCTTTTCTACAGCCTTTGTACCTTTAAGGTATTTGCCTAAACTTGACATAAAGCCGATAGGAACAGCCATGAGCATAGCGTCTACAGCAGCATCCCATGTGGTAGCTGCCATATCTTGTTGGAATAGATTCTCTACGTTGTGTATATTCTCCGTAATCTTTCTAAGCTTGGCTGGATCTGTCATTTCGCCAGACAATATTTTTTTGATATCATCTTCCTCAAGTCCAGTACGCTCTTTTACTTTCTCAATAGTAGCAAGAGCAACTTCCGCGTTATTTTCTGATATACCAGCAGCTCTATTAAATGCAAAAGATGTACCCGCACCAGTAGCAGTCGCAGCAAGTGCTGCAGAAGTACCAAGAGCTCCAGCTCCAACAAGACTAGCTCCAACAGCACCACCCACTATACCAGCAAGCATAGCAGGAACTTGCTTCATATAAGAACTAGCAGATCCGCCCATGATTCCAGGCATCTTAAACAAGTATGTGTCTGGATCAGTGAAGTTTATACCAGCTTTCTCAGCTCTACCTTGGAACCATTTAGATATCTTATCGTTGTGCTTCTGAGCTTCATTCTCATTCTCTTCTATGATGGCATTCCAGTCTTCATTAAGCTTACCATACTCTTTGTAAGCACGAGACAAAGCCTATCTCTTCTAATTTCTATCAAGATTGCCATCTTTGAGATTGTACAAGAACCGACGAGCATCATTCATCTAATCGTGACCTGCTGTAGTTCTACCAGCCAGATTCCACCAATCTCCGCTTCCAAATATTTCATTGCCTGACATAGAACCGTCAACCCAAGCGCCAAGCTTAGACTGGTCAGTCATATCTTCCAACATTGATCTACTTGGAGCAAGGGCATCGTACTCTCTTTTAAGTCTTTCTATATCAGAGAGCATTTTTGCACGTTCTCCTTTAAGATTAGCAATCTGACCAGCAGTCATATCTGGCTGCTGAATCAAACTGTTAATATTTTGTAGCTCTTTATCAATATAGTCTATTTCGTCGAGCTTATCTAAAGAATCCATGTAGTCTTTTATGAGATTCTTATCGTTTTCTGCTCGCACTTGGTAACCTCTGGCATCTTCTGCCTAGAGTTTGTTCATTTCGCCAAAGAACGAGTTCCATTGGTCTTTAAAGAAATCTCCAAGGTTATAATTTTCTGGCAGCCCCGGAATATCTCCGGCCTATACATGACCGTATGCTCTTCCTAATCTATCAGAAAAAGATAGCATTTCCGGAGATCCCCCAGCAAAGGGATCGCGAGATGCATCAGCGAGCTGTCCTAATAAAGAACGTTGATTGCGTTTTATCAACTGTGATTCATCCTCTGATTCTATATTTTCTTCTTGTTTCTTTCTTTCCCACTCAATCTCTTCGGCATTCTGTTGGTTGTATTTTTCAACCTCAGAATCTATCAATTTTTCTATTTCTCGATCGTGCAGCGTAAGTGCGTCGCCAAGATCCTAAAATCCTTGTGGATCACGCATTATGGCGTATCCTTTTTCAAGATTTGGATCATAATACGATTTCGTGTTTTTACTATTTTTGCGTTTCTTTGGCATGATTGATATTATTTATTTTCTACCATTCCTGTGTATGCTCTAGCCTGTCTATTTGCTTGTCTTTTTGCAGCTTCAGACTGACCAGCTACCCGTTTATCTGTAGCACTATTGACAGCAGCTGCTGCAATGCTATTCGCATTGAAAGTATGACTTATAGGTATCTTGTAACCATCTTCCAATTTTTCTATACCGAAACTGTTTAATGTATCTTCATTAATTTTGTCAAGCTTTTCAACAACATCTTTATCTTTGAAGATAACAGTTTCGTTTATTACATTTACTCGTTTCTTATTACGAGTTCCGCTTGCGTACTCTCTGTTAATCTCTCCTGCAGGAACTGTATATTTCTTTCCTTTAATTGCTCTAGATACTTTGTTTACAACACTGTTATATGTATAAACTCTATTTCCTGTCATAGAAGCAACTACGTTTGGCCTAAAATCTACTGTATGATCAACATAATTGTAAACTTCACCTGTATTAGGATCTGTTTTATGAGCAAGCAGTGAGTTCATATCTTCCTGTTGACCTTGCTACAAAGTAACAACATTGTTTCTTTTAAAGATATCTTCGGAGTTTCTTCTCAACTCAGCTTCAGTAGAGGGCTTTGAAGAAGTAGGAGTTCTTCCAACCATTCCGCCGGTAGAGTTTTCTCTATACCATTTCTCTTGAGCTTTCTTAAGGTCTTCTTTTGTCTTTACACCTTTTAAAGCCTCGTTTCTACGATTCTGAGTTCTTAAAATTTGCTCATTTGCAAGTTGATCAGAAGTACCATTTGGTACAGGCTCCTTAGTATCTCCTTCTAACTGTTTTTTTAAAGCTCCATAGTAAAGTTCTCGCTCTTCATCACTAACTACACCATCGCCATTAAGATCCATTGTTATTTGTTGTTTTATGAGTTCCTTCTAACGGAAGTTCTCAAGATCAGCAGCTTTACTTTGCTGTAAGTATGCATAAGGATCTTGTTCAAGTTTAACTTGAGATTGCTCATAATTAGCATTAACAATATTTCTTTGTAACATATCAAATGCAGCTTCTAATGCTTTGTCATCACTGTATCCTCTAGCTTTAAACTGCTGAGCGTATCTGTCTATCATATATTTGCCCATATCAGTATTAGCAAGAGTAGCCATATTGTTAGCAGCAATTTGATTCATTACATCTTTATTCTTACTATATGCTAAGAATCCAGGAGTGGCCTTGCTGAGTTCGGGGTCATACGTAAGCTGCATGTTATCAAACAAATGGTGTGTCCATTGATTAAGATCTTGAAACTTAGATACGCCAGATATATTCCACATACCGTTGTCACTAGAGAAATCTTCGAATGTTCCAGGACCTCCATTCTCTTTACTTAATACAAAGTTCTAAAAGTCTCTGTCGTACGTACCATTCTTCATAGCTTCTTTAAGAGAATCAAGATATGCATAACCAACTTTAGCATTGGCTCTTGCTCTATTATACCAACCTGGATCTATAGAATGACTCAACTGCGCTACTATAGCCCGACCTTCTGGACTCTTAAACAGGTCAATACCTCTAGCATAAGCATCGTTTACCGTCTTACGCACATAGTCCATAGCTGCGCCATACTTCTGCATATCTGCTGCAAAAGGACTCATAAAATCTCCATATGTCTTATAGAAGTTCTCCATCTAAGCCTAGCCTTTATCATACATATCTTTAGCTGCTTCAATGGCCATCTTCATTACTGCTGTATCGTACAAATCCTTAGTAGGCATTTGTACATAATCATCATATGCGTATGTCATGATCTAACTCTCTTAAGATTTCCGTTTTCATCGTACTAATATAACGGCCTTGTGTTATCATAAGCTGCTATATCCAAACCAATTCCGCGCGAAGGCTGACTCTGTAACCACTGCATATTCTATTTACGCATGTTCATATCGTCTCTATACAAATCCATAGTCTCATTGAACTGTCTACGCTTGAACTCATTAGCTTGATATTGCTGTATTTGACTAAGCATGTTAGCTATACCTGTTTGTATACCTCTATTACGTGCAGCATGTGCTTTAGAGTACATATCGAGATCCCACTGATTAGCAGCCATTCTAGCCTGTCTAGATGCTTGTCCTGCATTAATAGCAGCCTGAGCATAGCTAGCTCTATAAGCATTATTCTGCTGCTGTATATTAGACAAAAGGTTAGATATATTGTTCTGTGTAGTATTAAGATTGGCTAATCTAGCTGCTGTACGTTGACTACCACTCAATCCTCCTGCGATATCAATAGCTCTATTGGTTCTAGCTTCTGCATTACGTAGTTGTTGTGTAATAGGATAAGGATTAATTCTAAGCCCAGCAAGTGTAGTAAGACCTTGTAATTCGTACGGATTAGCAACATATGTATGCGGATAATATGGCGTACTGTTCTTAGCATCAATATATTGCGCGAGGCTTGCTATACTTCCTAATGCCGAAGGTATCGCATTGCCCAACCAACCTTCTGCACATTTCGGAAGCCTTCCGTTTTTATATGCAGGATTGCCAAACATCTTCATCATTTCCTCAGCACCTTCTATATCTCCAGTACGCCAAGCATAATCAGAAAGTCCATGTTTGTTTGTAATAACAGTATCACTATCACTAAGAGAAGCAAGTTTCCCATCTTTGTTGTTCTTTAAGCCGGGAACTCTATACATTGTACCTGTATATTTGTTAGCTATAACTTCTCCGTTAGATACACGTGCTGTAGCTTCTCCTAAAGCCTAACCAAACGATGTTGATACTTTTCCTATATCAAACTTAGGAAGTTTTCCATTAGCATGACCAAATAATGGTTGAGAATATTGATCGCCGTATTTTATAGCATTATTTAACTACATAGAAGTACTAATCGCTCCACTTCGTTCATTATTATTGCGAAGTATTATATTCTATCTAGCAATTCTTTCATTCTCCCTTTGTGTATCTTCACTAAATATTTCACCTATGCCACTACCAATCAAACCGACAGCACCACCGACAACAGCACCCCATGGTCCTGCAACAGAACCCATCGCAGCTCCAGACGCCGTTGCACCAGCTATATTTCCTAATGCACCTCCTTTATATCCAGGCAACTTGCCATCTTTGGCTTTTACCATTTTTGTCCATCCAATACCCGCAGTTGTAGCAGATGTAGGTTTATATTGAGCTTCTATATCATTTACACTATCGTAGTTTGTCCAACTGTTATGTAAACTTCCAATCAGTCCTGGTGCAGCAGACGCTGCTGTTTGTATATTACCAACGTTTATACCTTTTGCTATATTTTTTGTTTCTGTGCTCTAATACGGAATATCCTTTCTTGATGCAAGTTGTCCGGCTGCGCTCATTCCTGCAGTATCAAAGTTTCCACGTGTTGGTAAAATCGAGGTATCTACTGCCCCAGCTACATTTTTATTTCCAGAATTATATTGTTGTAGATTGTCCATCCACTACATAATATTATTCTGATAATCATCCGAAGATGTTAATCCGCCAGAAAATCCAGGCAACTGTCCTGTATTATTTATAAATTTATAATCTTTCTTTGTTAACTCCATGACATTCTAAATTTCGTTGTTATATACTGCAATGAGAAGTCAGTGGAGTTGTAATCCGAAGCCATTTCACATTGCATTGTTTTTCCTCGCATTCTATTTCCATACTCTATACTTGAATCTTGTGAGCCATTTCTTGGTATAGCTAGTCTATAATCATATTCATCTACACTAGTAGACTTATCTCCGCGTATAGCAGATTTCTATTTAAGTGGCGTTTCGAATGTAAACGTAAGGTGGTGCATTGGAGAATTTAGATGTTCATCTTTGACATATTCTCCAGGAACTCTTTCCATCTACCAATTTGCTATGGTTTGTAAACTACCTTTATACATTCTACCGCCAAATGTAAGATTATCAAATGTTTTAGTGTATATGTTGTTCTTATTTACAACTATACGCACTTTAGGGAACGCAGGTTTGTCAAACAGATAAGAATATCCATCTTCATCTTGCTTGTTTTGTATGTATATCAAATTTCCTTTTGCCAAATATAAATTATTGCCAACGGATGCTCTATATTGCGGCATAAACGTATATATAGAAGAGAATGCTTGAATTTGTTCATTATAAACCATTGTTTCATCATCAACAACCTATGCAAGCACTTCGTCATATTTTGTATCATACGCGAGTATAGGACGTTCAGATTCATCTCTTTGATTTATATAATTGGTGACGCCTTTTATTTTAGTAAGTGGGACAAGTTCCATTCCGCCCCCATATGCAAGTATTTCTTTGTTATGTCCATCCCACCAGTATTGTGTGCTATTTGATTGTATTTCTGCGTCATACTGATTAGGTTTCATTCCATATACAGTAGATATATAATCATACCTCTAAAGGGTTCCGCCTGTACCTACAACAATATCATTGTTATCAATATCATTTAATACAGTGCGTTCATTCACACTAAGTATACCAGTAGCATGTTCTTGCCAGAATAAAAGTTTATCTTTAAATAAACGCATATTAGTTATCTATCCAAACCTGGAATCTACGTCTATATAATTATTATCATCAAACTTTAACCAACTATCGATATGCTCGTTGTTTGTTTTTGGATCGGAATGCTTTACCCTGCAATCAAATGTATCTGTATCTATTTTCGTATATTTTATAGATGTATACGGAACGGCTGTTGGATCAGAACTATACGCCGTATTATACATATATGCGTATGTGCCCTATAAATATTCTCCAAAATTACCAGGAACATCCTAAAACCAATAGAATTCGTTTGGAATCTGTGTTTTATTTGTAATTAAGTCTCCAAATGTTGCAGACAGATCTATATCGGAATAAAGTGGAATAGACTATATGTTTGATTGTGCCACACCTGCACCAAGAGCACCTTCATACCACGCATGACATGCATTATATATAAATACTCCAGGAAAACAGTCTCCGTCGTATACAGAATAACTTTTACTTCCGGAATCAGCTAAAAATATATTACCATAAGATATATAAGTAGATGAATCGGTTGTACTTTCTCCACCATATGGTACTACATCCTGTTTTATAGATACTATTTCAGCTCCTATATAGTTTTCGGAATTTTTGTAAAACTCTCCATTATTTGGCATTTTTAATATAATACACTCGCCAGCACTTCCTATAGGATAAGAAAATCTTCCTGCTCTAGACTAAAATATACTATAAATAGGATACTCGGGTGGTTGAAAATCAGAAGGATCTGTTTTTGAAGGATTTGCCAAAGGTTGTGGATTTTTAAGTATTGATGCATTATCATCATCTCTGTACGCTATAGGTATTATCCACGGTAGATAATTAAAATCTCCATTGGAGATAACACAATCTCCCGCTTTAAATTCTACGGGATCAACGGTACTGTCAAATGCATCTCCAGGTTTTTGAATGTCTTCAACACCTTTTGAAGAAAATATCATACTATTTATATATCCTTCATTTGTACTAGTGGTATTGAAATTTGTATCAAACTAAGAATAACTAGTAAAAACTTTCGGCACATTTGGACGAAATCTATTTATATACATCGGATAATCTGCATCTCCGTGTTCAAATATCATTCTTGCAAAATATGCACCTATCCACGCACTATGTATATATGTAACAATGCCGTTTTCATATATTTCATCACCGTATGTAGGCTAAGAATTACCTTCTTCTCCTACATAATGATCATATAACCATCGATACATTGTTTCTGTGTCTTCTGGAGCTTTATATACACTATACGGTACACCATAATCGTAGGTACTGGAACTACTAACTCTTCTTAGTTTTAACTCTTCTGGAGAATACTATCCTATTTGGTTGTACGAAGAATTTTTAGTTTCTATGTATCCGTCTATTGTTACATAGAAATTTCTATTTTTTAATATATCCTATATATCATCTTTTTGATACACGTATTCTGGAGATGTGAATATTATATATTGGTTGCTGCTAATACCAACTTGAGATTGGCACTATTCCTCTTTATCGTGATATCCAGTATCCTCTACAGAATGATGCATATGCCCAGTTATTGCAAATCTATTCGTTGATATTAATCCTGGAGAACAGACGGTTTGTGTATATACAAATTGGTCGTTCTGTTTGTCTAATATATAAAGAGGATATCCTGCTATTCCTTGTGTAATAGTTCTTCTATCGGATATTGTACGTTTACATCTAACGAACTCAACAGCTGTACAATTTGGACAACGTTGTAATAATGTATCCCAATCAACCTAAAAATTTATACCTATCAGTTTAAACTGGTAAAAGTCGCTGTTTTGATATTTACTTATAGAATAAACTGACAAATCTTGTATTTCTTGCGCCAGATCGATATCGCATATATGTTTCACAGATGTATGACTACCGTTATCGTCATACAATACAACTCCGTATCTATATACTTCGCCAAAACGTAAAGATCTAAATTGGTCTCTAGTGTTATTTTCGTTTAACGAATATTTTTTTTCGTTCTTACTATTTATATATACGCACTTATCTGTTTCCAAAGAATATGTTATACAATCGGAAACATCCACTTTATCATATTCACTATCTATTTTACTCTATACATCATTTATATTTGCCTAAAACAAATAGTCATTTTTAGATTCTATTATTCTAGGAACGGTATTAAAATCTATATATGACAAAAATGTACTATACGAAACATCCTCATCTACGTTTGTACCTGTATCAGTATACTATGAAATATACACATCATCGTATATAAGAGATATTTTCGGGGAACTACTGTTTGAAATATATTGTATCCTGAATATTTGAAGATAATCCGAATCAGGACTACTTGATGGTATATGTACTATAAACGAATTATTTATATTATATATAAGGCTATCTCCAACAGGATTATCATAACCTTTGTTATCTTTATCATACAAAATTGCCAATTTACTCAATGGAGATAGTGTAGTAGTAGATCCTCCAAGTTTATATAGTCTGTACGCATATTGTATTTTTGGAGCATTTAGGTTTCCGCCACCTTGTTGTATTGTAAACGTGGGTTGTTCAAGAAAAGTATTTATTATACCCTGTATGGATTTATTTCCGATATGAGTTACATAATCCCCATTATCGTTCTTCTCTGTAATATTTACATACATCAAAGGATGCTTAGCGTCAGCTATATATAATTTGACATTATTATCAGATTCCCATCTTGTAACAAGACTTAAATATGTTCCCCAACTATCACCATCTTCGGATTCATATGTTATCCACCAATGACTAGGATTATCTGTATCATTTACTAATATATAACCTTTACCGCCATCTTCTGTAATAACAATTAACAAGTTACGTATACTTGTCATTGCTTTTATTGTACCATACTGTTGTACATATGCGTACTAAGCAGTACCTTCTACCAGTCTAAGTTCTCCTGTATTCTCTTCTGTATCTGTAGTTAATCTTACGTTTTCTGCATATCTATACTGACTACTATCCATTAAGGCATCTGATACGTCAGTATTCATGCCTTTAACAAAAGTATTTATTTGTTGTAAATCATTATTAATATCCATAATAGTAGTCGTTGTATGTTATTTGTTCTCTGCCTATATTCTTAAAGAACGTATCATCACCATCCCAATCAGGTACTAGTTTATTCCAATCGTTCTTTATATTCTGCATATCATCTGCAGTAGGCATCATAGCTTCAGCGTAAGCTTGATTTCTATAAAAGTTCCATTGAGACTATGTATAGAAGTAAGTCTATTGTGCGTATTTTTGTGAATATTTAGAACTGCTTGTAGTAAGCTTACCAGACATAAACTTAGGGAATGTAAGCTTCATAACTACATACCAGTATATAGCCTCCTAGTAAGAAGTAAGATCTGGTATCAACGGATAACCTCTTTCGTCTACTGCAATAGCTTTGTATGAAAGTTTAATAAAACCGTGTTTTTGATTTGTTACAATCCAACCAGGTTTAATAAAATACTCAGGTTTGTCTAACTTCCCATGCTTAAACATTCTATCCCAATACTTCATTGTGTTGATAGTATACAACTAATGCTAAGATGTTGGGAGTTTGTGCATCATTGGTTGATGATGTTCCGGCATACCTACAATCTCTTCTGTTATAGGAGGTTCGGGTATAGCCATATTATATGGATCGTGATGGTAGACAAGGTTTCTATGAGGTGTTGGATGTGGTTTGCGTTTAAATATTCCAGTCATAGTACTCATTGGCTTCCACGGTCCTTCAGGATTCTAGGAATACGCAACACCATCGAGTACTTGTAAGTCCGCTGGGATGGGAACCTAATAGTCTTGTATCTTTAATATAGGTTCGCCGTCAGTCCCAGACTCTTTTGTGATATACTACATAGGAGCACCAATCTTGTCTACGGCTTCAAATATCCACTCTCTTATGTCTGTAGTACGCTACTTTATCTCTGTGGAATCTAAATCAGCCATAATCTTTGCAATGACTGATTCACACTTTGTATATTTGTATATCATTTATATCAATATAATCGTGTTTATTAAATATTAGTTGAGCTAATTTACGTTTATTCTATCTTACTAGGCTCAGCTAGTATTTATATCTATCTGGGAATGTCCTCGGGATCTTAGACCAGTATAATCTATATTTATATCCGTCAGAATGTTCATTCAAATGATAGATACGTTTATCATATTCTTTGCTGGCTTTATAGTCTACAGATAATGATTGTGCGGATAAACTCTTAGGTTTATACTTACCTATCTATATAAAACCAAGCCCAAAAGGCATTTTAAAGCCTTCTGAGCCTTCGAATATGTGTTCTAGAATAACTTTACACATTTCATCTAAAATGCGCTTGTAGAGGCTGTAATCAACCTCTACGGGCATTGTACGGTACATGTCCCTGAACGTGATGGATTGTTTACTCCTCATTGTCTTGTGGTCCATGTGGTTTCACACTAGCTAAAGTAGCGTTGTTACTATCATCGCTAGGTCTATTCAGCATTACTGCCAATTCATTCTGGAAAATAAGCTTCTTTATATCAGGAATCATCCAGGTTGGGATTTGTACATCATCCTCGTCTTCTGCGTCAGTATCATCAGTGTCATCGTCTACTTCATATATAGCTTCTAAGTATATATACTACAACTAATCTTGATCTTGCAATCCTTGTATATATACATGTTTATCGCCATTGAAGTAACCTGTAATCTCCCCAAAAGTATACTTGCGGAAATACTGATAGTGACGGCGTATAGGATTCATATATTGAATATTCTCACCGCTTTCATCCCGTATAGCTATAATACTAGATGCTGTATTTGAGAATAAGCCATCTATCTCATCTACTGTACGCTTAGTGAAGCTGTCTCTATCTTTATCATTAGATTCTACTTTCTCTAACGGAAGAGGACCGATCTCTTTAATCTTGATAAACTCATCATCTACCATATCAAGTAGATCCATCATTTTTGCTCTTTCTTTAAGTTCATCAAGACGTTTCTTCCACAACATACGTCTGTAATGATTTACCCAAGCGCTAACCTACGCTCTAGAGAAATCTTCACTCTCGCTAATGTTGTTGTTCCTGACCAAAAGAAGTATATCGTCTACTATTTCTTTTAGGCTTGTTGTATTCATTTCGTTGTATTTTGTACTACTCTTACATCAGTTGTCTTAATCAAGTCGTTCGTATTCTCTATCTTATACTCTGTCTTATGTACTTTCTTAAAGTCAAATGTTAGTAGTCGCTTTATAAAACTCTTCTTATTCTTATATTTTTTAGTATCAAATACATATAGATATTGCTCATTCCTAATATCTAAGCCTATACTAACTGTATCTTTACTAATACTATAAGTTACTGTTGTAAGGTCGTTGAAGTTTATTGTATCGTTGTATATACTATCTTTAATAGATATAATATCACCCCCTACCCCCTTACTCTCTATAACGTTTATAGACTGCGTTTGCGTTGCAGCCGCCTAAACTTGTTTTGGTTTAATACTCAACTTAGACCTGACACTATCTAGCTTGTGTAGTATATTGTCATTCTAGTCCTTCAAATCTCTTATGTTTAGCCTTAAAACATTATTAGCCTACTAGGAGTCGGCAACCAACCCCTAATAGGCTTCAATGTTGTTCTGAGCCATTTCTAGCTCCTGTGACAGCTTTATATTCTGTCTGTGGGTATTTATACCCCACGCCAGTAATAACGCAACAGAAGCCACGCAAATGGCCTTAATGGCGCTTCTTCCGTGGTTTATGACCCACGGTATGATCGTCAGTATGTTCATCTTCGTCTAATTCTATGCCAGTATAATCCTCGCCCTTTTTCTTAAGGAACTTACCAAGCATCCTCCAAGGACCGTTTGGATCTACAGTATTTAGATTTTCTAATATTGACCACATCTCAGTCAACGTAATAATGACTGTGGCACCTCCGGTAAGTACAAATACTCCACTCTCATCCATTACAGCCCATTCTAAGCCATGTGCTAAGCAAAGTATTGTAAATTCGTCTATAAGCTTTCTAAGCGTACCAGACCAATTCTTACCGCTTTCTATCTTCTATTTAAACTTCCTAGCCACCCTAAACCCGCAAAACATATCTACGATAGTAGCGGCGAAGCATATCATCAACAAATACTATATAGGGGTTATAAATGCAGCTACTGCTGACATTAACCCCACTGCCCATTTACCGATTATACTGCCTTGTGTTATACTGTTTATCGCAGTACCTATGTGCTATAGTGTTTGTGACAAGTGCTTAATCATTATTGGTTTACAATTGTAAATGCTATATCGGCGTATTCTGGAGAAGAGTTTCCGCTATTAATATCTACATCGGGTATTATCTGACGCAATCTAAATCTATGTGTGGTATCTGCAGCGCATGAACTCAAATCTATAGTAAATGACCCGCTAGATATATCCACACCTTGTGATGTAGTTATTGTGGTTCCGTTTACTGTATAAGAATCCAACGCAGAATTTTCACCAACTAAAATATTAAATGCAGTATTGCTTCCAAGATTTGTAGATTCAACGTTTACTGTTACTTCAGATGCAGACATATTTATAGGTTGGAATAAACGAGATGTACTAGATCCGCTTCCAAGCCAAGTAAACTAACCAGAAGTTCCGTTTGTTGAATATGTAGTAGGATAGAATATTGGACATATTCCTCCGTCTACCGTATCATTACCAAGCGTTACTGTGACTGTATCTGTTGTTAAATTATATCCAATTATTGCAACTAATGCACAACGTGCCGCAACTTTTTGTGTAATTGTAGAACGCTATGATATATCTGGATTCTTAGAATCGATATCGTTTTCCAAGATATTCATATTTCCGCAAGATATCATCCTTGTACTTTCAACTATTTCTCTATTTGCAGAAACATCAACTCTATAAGAACTTCTTATCGGTACAGGTATTTTTCTAGAAGTACTACCGGCTCCCTCCCATGTACCATATATAAGGAACGTAACATTTGCTGTACGAGACGGATCAAACTTACTTCTTATCTGCGCTATGTTTACTTCAACACCAGTTCCAGAAACACGTGCAATAGAAGAATACTCTCCTGCAGATTGACCTAATATTGTACCATTAGCAAAACATGTACCTGATAAATTTTGTTCTGTACATATTGCAGCAAGATTTATTCGCGTGTTATTTTCTATGGTGGATGATGTAGCCGTTAACGTTAATTTATCAACTCCAACAAACTACTTTCCAGTAGCACCTTGCGCTTTTTGGTATATAAGGATTTTAGATTTTTCGCATACTGTTTCACAAACCTATGCATTATTTTGTTGCGCATATATTCTAGCCGCAGCCATTGTTTCACTATTCTCTTTAGCGACTACTGTGATATAAACATATCTATCAGGTTCACCGTCAGAAAGAGCTTGCGCTGTTATTGTTATTCCATCATCCCATACATAACCGGCATTTGTATGAAATGTTGTAGTACTGCGACGAGTTATAGTTAACCAATCTGGAACATTTTCGAATGTATAATCATAACCAGCTAAATATGCGTCTCCTGTTGGATTATCCGGTTGCCCCTGCTATCTTCCAACCCTCATACGACTAGAGTCGCATGGATATGTACACATTTTGCTATAACTACTTTCTTCAATTGGCCATACCGGTACAAGTCTGGTATCTGGAAATTTATCAACACCTCCGTTTGCCGTAGCAAATTCGTTCATTTTATCTGTGTCGGTTCCGTTATATATAGCAACGTATTTAGACACACATCTCTCTGGTGGTATTTCTGCACTTATGAGAAGAGTATTCATTCCCGGGTCCCCATTTGGTAGATCTCCGTAAGTTATCATTCTTAACATATTACTATATTATTATTTTACATCCTTCTTTAGAAAGACATCCTTTCTTAATCAAAGGGTATAGTTTATTTACTGTAGCTCTAGAGTTAAGTACCATTCCTTTTTGCTTATTTTCTCCGACTATAATACAGCCAAGACTATCTTTGGCTGTATTACCGGAGTGTATTCGTATACCTGCAAAATGTGGCACATCTTCTAATAGAGGCATATATTTCTTAAACTTAGGAGAATATGTCCAGCTTACTTTATATGTCCCATACGGAATAGCTGTCTCTCCATATACTTTCTTTTCTTTGTCTAAGTTGCGCACTTTGTCTTCTACTGTGTCGCACTAATATATACCATCTATGTAAAGTTTACCTATTGTGTAAGTATCTCTAAGAGCAATTCTCTTCAACAATAACGTCATGATTGCGGGTTATTCAAGCTTCTGTCAAAGAAACCCTGATCGCTATATACTTTAGCGTTACTATTCTTTGGGCATATTCCATCTCCAGAAGTTGTCCACAAACAGGTATCTGTATCACCGTCTTCAAGTGCAATGATCCTGTTTCTTAAATCATTCACTTCTGCAGCAAGATTAAGGATAAAATCAATAATATTATCTTTAAATACAGGAGTATTACCACCATTTGGATAAAGAGGTACAGCTTTCAGTTCATCCTTACGATCGTCATAGTTGTCCGGATTTGCCCCTATAATACCATCCTTACCGTCTGTGTTCTCACCCTTCAACCACTTATCGTCATACGGTTCTCCACCAATTGGTACAAGATTACCATTATCATCATGCGTAAACGGGTTCTCTATGATTGTTATCGGCTCGTCACTAACGTTACCACCGGTCTCGTCATATATAATATCTGTAACACGTTTGTTGATTTCATCTTGAAAACGTTCCCACTCTTTCATATTTGGATCATCTTGCCTAAATCTACCGTCATGCAGTTGATAAGCATATGCGAGCGCACCATTATGTCCTTCTTCTGTTACGTTACTAGGCCAATTCTTGGCTTTACAAGGATCATGCTATTCATCTCTAGCATCTTTCAACTTATCGTCGATCGTAACATTTACAAGCGTGCCATATATTTTGATTTCGCTGTTATCTCCACAGCCACTGTTACTTGAACAGTTACAACAATTACAATTCATGCGTATACAAGTTTAAATTTAACATCATTACCTGTAGGAATAGCACCACCACCTACAATAGGAGCTACGCTGCGATATACAAAGTAGTTGTCTACCTTCTTGTTGCCAGGAACTACAGGAAATCTTACACTTGAAGAAACAATATCTTCTCCAAAAGACTTAATGTATTTTATTTTACGTTGAGACATGATATACAGGTAACCTCCACAAAGCGGATTATGGATATCAATAACACCATCTAATGCTTGACGTTTCTTGACATTCCAAATGCTATCTCCTTTATACCAGTTGTCTTTATCTTTACTAATGTTGTTAAAGGATCCGTCTGTAGAGAAACCTACATACAAAGGAATGACAGGATCTACTTTAACACAGAATGAAGTCTGTACCTTACTACGACCTTCTCCGTACGATACTGTGATGCATATAGGATCTGTCAAGCAATGTGCATGTAGAGTACCATTTTTATCTACTGTTACAGCACAGCTTGGAGATTCGAAATTAAGATTATCATACTTCCAATCAAGAGGATTATACAGTAATGTACTGCCATCCTTAAGCTTGACGTAAATACGATATTCACTTTCGTTAACATCTTGTTCACCTATTCTAAGATCTTGGCCCATAACAAGAGTATAACATTCATTACTAAACTGTGTAGTATAAATAGCTTCTATCTCAGGCATATTCTTCCTATCATCGCCTTTAGTATCAACATCGATTGTTACTGGACCGGATTCACCACCTTCGTCTACAAGTTGGAATATATCACCTTTGTCTATTGTATAAGTACGAAGATTATGTTTACCCCAACCTTTTTGGAATACTGTTATTACTACAACAAGTTTATATGTACCACACATTATCTGATCAATAGCCGGGAACATGCATGCGAGCGTATTCTTTTCATTTAATACCCATGAGTCAGCAAGGTACCAATGATCAGGGAAATGATTGTGTTCTGGATGAGGACCATGCCAGAGTACATGACCGCAATGATCGTGGAATCTTTCTGGATACATACCGAATCCACGGAAACCAGGCCACCAATGAAAATCGTGAAAATCTGGAGCAAATCTATCGTAGTTACAAACATTTGCTGGCTCCATATGATAACTAGGGAATCCTGCATTATTTATATTATATGCTGTAGGATTATAGAATTCTGGGAAACCAACACGTTTAAACTTCTTCCGATCTTCCTCCTTAGAGGTGTTAATTAAGTAACACCTTACTTGTTTGATATTAGTCATATCTAAATCGTTCACAGTAATGTTATACTGCGTACCATCATCTTCGATGATAGTAGATGTCGTATTGATATTCAGAATAAGCCTAATATCGTTACCTATTCTTATTTTTCTCATATTGCAATATGTAATAAAAAAGGCCAGGTTGGGCGTAGCCCACCCCAGCCAGTTTTATATGTTTTGTTTATCAATCTGCGAGCTTACCATCCCACTCGATGAAAGCTTCGAGAATATCTTTAAGATCCTCAAGCTGATCTTCGATACCATAGATCTCAACAGTCTGCTTGGTTTTGCGGAAGATATCGTCTGCAGCACGATACATATTCTCAAACTCAAGCGTAATGGCATCATAGTGCTTATCAAGCTGTACTTCCATATCAGGCTTGATGATCGGCCAAGTACCGTTACCACGGTTCAGGATGCCCAGATAACCCATAGCCTGAGACTCACGATCACGAACCAGCTTAGCAGAAGCGGGATAGGTCTTACCAGGAGTCTTAACAATCACAACACCCTTCGGGAAGTACTTGTTCAGTGACTCCCAACCATCACCAGCAGGATCAGTCCAATAAATGTTAGCATTGAAACGAACCTTGTTGGCCCAGTTCAGCGTATCAACAGCATCGTCATCATCATAAGGCAGAGCGGTAATCTGAATAGCAGTACCATTAGCACCAGCAGTAAATGTACCAGGAGCACCAGCTTGACCAGGAGTATAAGTACCAGTTACGACAGAAACACGAGCGCGCTTCCACTCACGGTTGATCATGTCAGCGATACCTTTGGCAATAGAAGCCTTGGTTTCAGTCTTAGAAGTAACATACTCATAAGACTCAGTCCACTTACGATAGCGATGAGGCATATCCTTGTAAGTAAGACGAACGATGATGCGCTTGCCACCATCGGTACCATTTACGGTATCAACCAGCTTGCTCTCATCAAGGTTATCAAAATCGATAACAATAGCGTCCTCGGTGTCTGCGGTATAAGAAAGAACGTTGTAACTACGAACATCCTTAGACTTAATCTCGTTAGACCACTTAATAATAGGACGATACTCGGTAGAACCATCCGGCATGCGAACAGCGGTGTTTTTCTTTGTAACGATACCAACCTTAATCTTGTTGATAGCACCAGCATTAGCTGTAGTAACTTCATACAGCTTATCGGCGACAACATCGGGATCGCAGTTCATGATAATGAACTTGCCAGCATCGGCAGAAGCAGCAGCCATAGAAGTAGCTGCAGCGGGCTCATCTGTGAGCACAGCACCCGTAGCCAAATTGCTGACGAGCACAGTATTTACGTATGTAATCATATTATATTAATTAATTTATTCTACTCCCCCTATATACAAAGACTGGACCTAACCAGCTGGGGTTTCCACGTTTAAATTATTCCTAAGTGAGTACTTCGTTTGTTAGAGTTTTATATCTAGGATCGGATTGATTCTCCACATACATCTGTGCTGCGATCTTAGTTATCTCTAACCATATATAGTCATCAAAATCCTTGTACTCTTTATATGGATCTTGATTAGTTATTTCTTCCGGCACTTTAAGATAACCTAAAGTGTAGGAGTATATCTTATAATTCTTGTCTGTTAACAGACGAAATCCATTCCTTGTTCTTATTCTAAGAGGACGAGCTCTATGATACTTATAATGAAAATCAGTAAGACTATTGTTTATTCTATACATAAAACTATCTGCTGTACATTCAAATACGCACGTATCCATCTGATGGTCACCATCCATATCTGTTATAACAACATCTTCATTAAGTACAAACATCATGTCTTGTGGATAGCAGTAAGAATAACTATTATAGTTAACATGACTAAAGTCTTTACGAAATTTATAGTTTGTACCAGTTCTATATAATCTTATTAAATCTCTAGTACGTTTTTCATTCTACTCATAGGAAGTCTTCTTAGGAGGATTTCCATTAAACCGATCTTTAACAAACTTAATAACAGCTTGATTAATCCAGAACAGCGAATCGTCTGTAACAGGCTTTTGCAAAGAATTATCTAGTTTATTTATCTCAAGCTCAAAAGCTGCTATTAAATCAACTGTTCTCATTATCGTTATTCTGTTGTCTAGCTTGCTGTCTCATAGCCTCCTGCTGTCTACGTCTATTTGCTTCTGCACCAGATACATATTGAATATAGAGTTCAAGTGCACCTGTAACAATATCGTCGAAGCAATCTAAAGGAAGTTCGCATGCAGTAGAAGTCATAAGATCAAAATGAGCGGGTTCTTTGTAGTATAATATCTCTATACCAAGAGGTTCAGTATACTGATCGTATATTACAGTAAGACTTTGTCCTTCTTTCTGTCCGTTTGTATCAGCAACGGTATTACTCAACACTGCAGCCGGTCTACGTAATATCCTAAGTGTATCGTGAGGAGTTTCTATTAAAGTCCAGGCATCGGACTGTGATACCAACTCGTTCGGCAAAACTCTGATAGAGCTGTTATTATTTGCTTTATCAGATCTAAAACTAAACGTTTTAGTGACTTTTGATACACTTCTGACATACATGTAAAATAAGGGGTTCAATGGATATACTACAGATCTACCGGTATTCATAACCTCAATGCCGTTTGGATCAATAAGATTGCTTGTTGCGTTTATTACGCCCGGATCCGTAACCGGTATCCAATCGCGTTTTAACAACGATTGCAATACACTCTCTACATGTGCAGAGATCTTAGAACCAGATGGAATAGCATCAAGGCTACGATAAATATCGTGTATATATTTGTCTTGATATTGATTGAGGAACGAGTAGATCGTCTCAGTATCAAGCTTCTCTAATAATTCCTTCTCAGGAATCATGGTTTGAACTCGTCTTTCGAATTCAATACCCATTTGTCTTGTTTCATCTAACGTCATGCTTCAAGTCCTCTCATATTAAGTTTACTATTTAATCTAGCAGATTCTACATTCTCAAGAGCAAACGCTACAGCAAGGCTTACAAGTTCTTCTGCCATTGTGCTATTGCATTCGAACTAATATGCTTCTGGTAAATTTCCAGAGCCATTCCAATCGAAATACGATGCGTAATTTGCGCTAGAATATTGACTCAAATCTTTTACAAACGTGTGTGGTTGTTTTATATATACTATTTCAATATCGGTATCTGTTTTGTCATCTGCATCAGCAAACATTGGTTTGTCTATAGGATCGTATACGACATTAATTTTATTGCTTTCTATATAACATACCGGATCTTTTACCCAAGGTATGTTATGCGGGCTAGCAAAGAAATTGTTTGCCATATCGTGACTAACCAGTTTTACCTACATTGTCCTAGTCCTGTTACTATCCATCGGATTATATGGAGATTGAACAGGCATTGCTTTTGTATCTTTACGTACGTACGAAGTAATATAATAAAGCATATCATCAGGACAATCAGTATAACTCATGTTTGCAACTCTCGAATTTTCTGAAGATAATCTCTTCTTTTCAGATTTAACAAGTGGTTCAAGATCTGCAATAGATTTTACGTCAGACTCGAACATCGACCGTCTGTAATTATTACCAGTTATCTTTTGTGCAATCAGTGCGTTATAAGCTTTATCAAGAACAGTAGCTATTTCGTATTCTGTTAACGATGGATATGACGAAGTAACATTTGCCTTGTCATATTCTATCACGAACTTAGTATATATGTCTTTATGCGTCATATCACATGTTTATTAGAGTTATTTATTCTCTGTTTCGTTTATAATCGAAAGCTTAAGGTCTTGATTCTTCTTACTATCCAAATATGCAATAGCATCATCAAGCGAGTCTGCAAACATATCAGAACCGTAGAAATAGTGTGTCTTATCTTTACGAATTACACCTTTAGCAATAGCATTCTCAAGCAAGAACTCCGTCTCTTTGGACTTATTGTTAACCCACTTATCCATGAACTTCTTAGGTTGTTTATCAACAATACCAAACAATGTAGATTCTACAAGTTCGTTAGACATACGATCGGGATTAGCACCAAACAGACGCAGACACTTACGCATTTGCTCAAGCGACAATGTATCAAACTGCTTAATTGCATCACGACGAAGCTTGTTCTGCTTATTCTGTTCAATTGCCTCAGCCTCACGGTTAATCAACAGATAATCTTTACCTGCATCAAGTTTATCAAGTGTAGTAGCAACACGCTTATGACCTTCTAAGAATTTGATCATCATGGCTTGGCGAGGAATAGAATCGTCGAGAAGCAAACCACGTGCACCAACTTTTACAGAGAATGTATTCCAAAATTCTGATGTTTTTGCAAGATGTCCTTCGGGATAACCCAAAGCTTTCTCATAATATTTCTCATCTTCTGGGGTGAGACCCGTATAAATCGACCCGGAACGTGTAAAGTACGGAGCAATATAATCAAAACAATTCCTATACTTTATAAAAGATCCCCAGGGATTCTTCTTCTTAATCTTTAATTCAACTACCATAATTATAATAATTAGTATGTTGTGATGCCGGGCGGGGGCACTAAGCCCCCTCGGACATCAGTATGTTTTATTGATATTACGCACCGACATTAATACCGCCGTCGTTGCAGATTTCGGTATCTTCAGCGTCGCAGTACAGAATACCACAGTTCAGCGGGTTACGAACCATAATACCCTCCTCACCGAGGAAGTGAACCTGGTAACCATCACGGCTGTTAGAACGCAGAGTGTTAATGCTGTTTGCATAACCCTGAGGCGAAACAGAACCGCCGGTGTACCACTGAACAAACTCACGACCCTTGCGGCAAACCTTAACAACGTTAGCCTGACCGTCGAAGTTGCTGATATTGACGAACAGGAACGTATAAGACATCAGGGGTTTACCAGTCAGCGGATGGAGCTGACGGAACATCTCCATGTTATCGAACAAAGGACAACGCTTCAGAGACAGCGTGATACCGTTTGTCATGTTGTAGGTAGTGAACTGACCACCGAGAGTCAGGTTCTGACCGCTACCGGTAACGAAGATATTCTCACACATATTGAAGCTAGCAACCTTCTCCTTCAGGATACGGTCGAACTCACGAATACCCATCTCACCAGTCAGAGCAACGAAACGACGCTCATTGGTACCAAGGATATTGTAGCAGAGGTCGAAGAGATAATCCTCGAACAGCTCAGCTGTCAGGTGATGATAGTAACGAATGTTAGCCGGGCTAATCTGCTCGAACAAACCACTCATCGTAGGTGCGGGTCTGCCGTTTGTCCCTTTATTAAGATAAGTACCATCAGCCAGACGGTTGCTCTTAGAGAACAACAGCTGATACTCCTCACGCTTCTTCCACTCACGGAGTGCGAGCCAGTACTGATAATCGGCCCAGAGATAGCTCTTCTTACCAGTCTCGGGATCCTGCAGAGCAATAGCCAGAACCGTTGAATATGCGTCACCAGTAATATCATAAGTCAGACGGAGAGTCTGCAGATGACCACGCATCTTAAACGGAGTCTGGTAGTTGATGATATCTGCCTCATCACTGTACTCCTCGTAAGCAGAACCCAAACGGCTTACCTGACGACCAGGAAGCAGGAACTCACCGGGGATGTAAGCAGCCTGTGCTCCATCAACAACATATACCTCATATACCCAAGCGCTACCGTCCTGATAAGGAACACCGTTTACACGAACCTGGAACTTGTAATCGTCAAATGACAGAATTGCACCAGGACCGAACCAACGCTCTTCAAGAGCGAGGTAGATAGGAGTACCATTCAGACCAGGAGTCTCAGAAATATAGTTAGCGGAGGTAATCTCCTTACCGTTCCACTTTGCCCAACGAATGTTAATAGCGTGCTCGCTGTCAACCTGGACAGCCCACTCAAACTCGCGGTTATCAATAATCATTGTCTTGCCAAGACCACCGGTGAGCAGATCGATAGTAGTAGAAACACCATCGTCTTTTGTACCAAATACCAGTGAAAGCAGACCAGACACCTCATGAGGTCTAGTCAGCAGGGCGTTAGAAATCATGTTTTCATCTACCAGGTCCGAGAAACGACGTCCACGGTACAGCTGGAGATTGTTAAGTAAAGTATTATTCATATATATTTATAATTCTTGTGCGTCAGAACATACCACCTATAAGGTCGGTTACTGACTTCTGTTTATCATCGGCATTATAAGTGCTATGATTCTTTGCACTATGCCTCAACATTTTCCTAAGTTTTTCAGCAGCGGATGTTTCTCCTGCCTTCGTCGCGTTATTGATTAAAGTATCAGCTTTCATCGTAAAATACGCAGACTCAATAAGGTTCTTTGATAGATTCTTATTAAAGTCTTTAGTATACTGTGATTGACCGTTCTGATCCACTTTGAAAATGTAATCAAACAAAGCTTGACGATCTTCCTTAGGAATAGCGATGCCGCGAATGTTAGTAAGTGATTTGATGTCATTACTTACAGTGCTGAAGAATTGTCTTGATTGTTCTTCCTATTGTCGTGCAAATTCTTCCTATTGTCGTTTAGCTTCTTCAACCTCAGCCTGCCTAAGCTGCTTCAATCTATCTAAAGCATCCTCAGATTCCTCAAACAGCATGTCACCATCTTCATAGCGTTCAATCTTTTTATTAATCTGCTCGTTGGTATAACCATTACGCTGCATGAGTTCACGTATAACTGCCTTTTGATTATTCTCGTCTTCGAGATTAATGTCATCAAGAGTAAGAGCCTGTTGCTGTTTCTGGTAGAAGTCCTCAAACTTACCGCCGTTCTTTACATACTCATCGAGCGCCTGTATACGATCGTCTGCGTATTGCGGTACGGAGTTCTCCTGTACAACATCACGCATGTATTCGGTTAGTTGATCTACAGTAAGAGGTCTACTCTTTTCATCAATCTCATCCATGTTCCACCCAAGTGAATTACCTAGGGCATCAAAGAACAACCCTACTTGTTCAGCTTCTATTACATCAGCATCTGTAGGTTCATTATTATTAGGATCCTCTACAGGTGGTTCTGTTATAGGTGGTTCAGGATTATTTACGCTAGGAGGGATTGGAGAATCATCATCCTTTGCGTTTGGATCCGGTTTATCCGGATCGTCTACATTGCCGTCCTCAGGATCTTTCTTCACTGGCGGCTCATTCTTAATCGGTTCATCGATTGGATCATCATCGTCGTCGGGATTAACAAAGTAACCTCTATCATCAGTTAATTGTGTAACCTCTTCTTGGCCTTCAGCATTAGAATAAATGCTTCCAAGAACATCTTCAAATCCGCTCGGAATTGTATTCTTTTTCTTTGCCATATTATAATATGTAAGTTAATTTGTACAGTTTATTCTGTTATTTGTGATTCCACTTTCTAGCATTCTGTGCAAATATTGCGCGTTTTCTAGTAAGCGGGTTTTTGCTGTGTGTAAGTTCTTCTGTTGTTTTACCGGTACGTTTTTTAGTAGCATTAAACTTACCGAGATTAGCCGGTTTAATTCTTATTTTGCCGTTACTATATCCAGGTAGCTTGCCGTCCTTAAGTTTGCTTATAAATTTCTTTTGTGCTTGTAGTCCGTTCTAGATATTCTGCATTATATCTTTGAAATAACCATTATTCGCATATTGTTTAAACTCTTCATCAGACATATTTTCAAAGTCTACATCTAACGCTCTACCTAGTTGATTCGTGTCATACGAACGCAATGATTTAACTTCGTGTAAAGAAGCATCAATTTCTTTACCTATATGCACGCCTGGACGTTTCGCCTTTTGCTCTGCTGTAAACGGGAATAAAGCTTCCATTTCTGTACCGTATCTAATCGGGTACGGCAATCCTACTTCATTCTCAAACGCTGTTTGCATTGCATGAGCTCGTTCGTGATTATATACTTTAGCAGCAGTTCTTGGGTCTTTTACAAGATCACTATTGACGAGCATAGTATTATCGGGAGCAGAATAAATTCCCCCATAGCGACTTCCTTTAATTGGTGCAATTTTGATATCAGGACTGATCTAAGCTGCTATACTTTCTGGGCTGAGAGGTCTTCCTTCTCGATCAAACATTTTGACTCTGTGATCTATCGCCTAACGAAAATATGAATCTGATTTTTTAGCTAATTCTCCATACCATGCTTCTTGCGGTTGTGTCATTAATTCTGGATGCTCCTAAAAGAAATATTTTCCAATCGCTCTAGCATCCATATCATCAAAAGACATTACGAACTATTTTATGAACGCCTTAGAAGACGACTTCATTATTTTAGATATGATAGCATTACCTACTGTAAGGAATGCTGCGTCTACATAATCTTCTGGACGTTGTGTGCGAGTAGCAAATCTATCTACTGTTTCTAATCCAAATATTTTCTTTGCATCTTGTGCGATAGATGTAATACCTTTTCCTATTTTCTTTGCCACTCTAGTTGCCACACCGTCGTCTTCGTCCGGATCCATCATTCTGTCGAGTTTGTCCAATCTACTACCAGCACGTCCTTGAGTTATTACCGGTTCATTTGAAACTTTACCACCAGCGTATGTCTTCAAAGGAGTAACATCATACTCTACAGGAGTCAATGCTGGTAATGAAGGAGATTCCCAGATAGGTACTTGATAAGCACCTTTCATATCCTCCATTACATTATGAGCCCACATAGCACGCTCCGCTTCAGCGGCTACTGCATTTCTACGATCAGAATAATCTATAGCTTTCTATTGTATAGTAGGAATAGTAGATACTCTAGTAGCGTCTGGCATAGCTATAATTGGTTCAGGTTTTGTTTCTGGAACAATAAAACCTCCAAGTACAGGGTCTGAAAATAGTAACTACTACTCTTTCATTCTACGTGTACGAAGCCCTGGATTTGCAGAATCGTTCCATCCTGCATCTACTTCTTTTATAGCTTTTGCATACTGTCCAGACCTCCAATATTTCATAAACTTGGTATCATCTTCAAATCCGGAAGGATAATTATAATGATACGACGTGAGAGCTTTCTTACTGTCGTTAGATAAAGAATCCCACACTGCAGGACCAAGTTTCTTTCTAAGTTTTGCCTATCTAAATGCGATTTGTCTTTTTAACTCAGCATCCGCTTCAGCCTTTGTTATTCTTCCTTTGTTTACAAATTTAGCATCCGTAAAACCGTATCCAATAGTGGGTATCCCCTTTCCATCTAGATATGTTTTATCTCTAAACCCTTCATACTGTTTAAGAAAATCGGCGGTGTCTTCAATAGTACTTTTACCTCCAGCATACCCAGACAATCCATAGATCTCTCGTACAGATTTACCTTCTTTATACGCCTTAAAGCGCTCTCTAAATTCACTTGGATCTCTATACATAAGCAGGATCTATTCTATTACCGATTATGTTAGCAATGATGTTGGTAATGAAATCATCGCCTCCATCATGCCAAACATATCTCAGTATAAGTTTCAACAATTGATTGTTCTCTCTAGTAAGCTATAGAAGCTCTTGTTCTTCAGCGTACGTCATCGCTCTCCCGATGTTTTGTTACGAAGAGCGTAGCGCCCTTTAACCTTCTCACGCTCAAGAGCCGCGTCATCCTTCTGCTTCTGTAGTGCCATCTCGTGCTTCATCTTCTCACGTTCGAGCTCAATCTTCTTGTCTTCTATATTCTTCTTCTGATTTGCTTCGTAACGCTTCGTATAAGCATCGGATTGCAGCTTCTACTGCTGAATAGCAATATCGTACATTTCCTGCGGATCTGGGATATTGTTCTGATTGATATCTTTCTCCTCAGTACCACGATAAGTAGATATCTCAGCAACCGCAATCTTAGTCTAATTGTCAGCATCGATCTTGTAACGCTCAAGCTCCATCTTAGCCTCTTCAAGCATAAGTTCTTGTTCACGAGCTTCATTCTGCATTTGTTGCAGTTGTATAGCTTGTTGTTGCTCAGCTTCTTGTTGCTGTTGCATTTGCTGTTCTTGACGTTGCTGCATCTCTAGAAGCTTCTGCTTGATGATGTTGAAGTTATCGTTGGTAAGTACCTCAGCTGCTTCAAGCAAGCTAGCACCATTCTGCATAGCCGGCTGAATAAGTTGCTGCAACTTCTAAATGTTTTCCATGTCTTTAGAAGTGTCGCTTACAAACACATCCATATCTTCATAGTAGAATTTATCTTGGATATCAACAAAAGCACGTTCTCCATTATCGAAGATATAACTAAGCTTCTTCTTACCTGTCTGCTACCATGCCCCTTTAGCTGTATTTAACAACATGTTAAGTACATGACGCTTACATTGGTTGTGAGCCCAGAACAAAGGCTCAGTAATATGAGAAGACTGTACAACACTACGTTCTACATTACCTACAAGTTCATTAGAACTAATAGCGCCTTCACGCTGTTCTGTAATACCTGATATAGTACCAGCCAATTGCTCAATCTTATCCATCAGCTGAATATATTCAGCGATTACGTTCGACATAGTAAGATCGAGAGCAGTGATCTAATTAAACGTAGCAGGCTTTCCGCCTTCTCTACCTGCGATGTTCCAACCTTCTTCATAAGGATTAATAAAGTTTACGCCTACAGAAGACAAGTAGTGCATCCATCTATCAGGAGTGATATTCATAGATTTAGGAATCTATGTAATATCCATGTTTACTACCTTTCCCTTATCTCTGGCTATAGCTAACTCAAGTCTATACCACAATACAATATACATATACTGTAGAGGCTTAAGTATACTTACAAGAGAACGTGGCCTACTGTTGGTATTAGAGTAGACACATCCGCAATACGGAAGCTTTTGAGAATTAGGGTTATCAATTGATACATGCTGGTACTCAATAGGCTGAATACCAAAATAAAGATCAGATCCTGCACGGTATCCTTCCCAAACTTCTATAATCCAGTCCGGTTCAACTGATATCTCCTGTCCTGTCTTCTTATAAGACTCGTCCATAATTTCTACTTGTGCCTGACCGGCTTCATCGAAGTATGTAACATAGTATATCTTTTTGAAAGATTTCCAACAGCAGTGCCATACATTTATAGCATATCTAGTCTTCTAATCCATAGTAGGATTATCATAGATATGGAATTGTATACCACCACCGAAGTTATCTACAGGAGGTCTATCACCAAGATCATTAGCGTGTCTGCTACCCATCATCTCGTTAAGCTTATTCAAGTCTTTCTCGCTAAGCTTATTATAATAACGGTCATATATCTCAGCCACAGGCATCCTCATTCTACGACAGCACCACGAACCATCTTCTACAAACTCTAGATCAGGACTATGATCATAATCGAAGTATTCTGGGTTCACTCTCTCCATGTACGGCTCATCGTTCATTACACCAACATAATAGAATTCAGTACCTGCAATAAGAGCATCTTTCCAGCCTTTGATAAACTCATTGTCCAAGTTTAGTTTTTCTCGTAAGTATGTGAGGGTATGATATGCTGTGTTTTCTATAACATCTTTATAATCTTTCTACATATATTTAGCTATAGCTTCAGGAGGCATTATCTCGCCAGACTGTAACTATTGCTAAAACTATTGTGCTTCTTCAGGACCCATCTGAGAAGTAATAGATGCCATAATATATTGGATGAGCATCTCCTTCTCTCTGTCCATAAGCTCTGAAGCGGCTTCCTACGACGTTCTCACCACCCTGAAGTTCATTGGCCTCTTTGTCTCTTCACCTATAAGGAGGTCTACCTTAGGCCTAATTATATTGAAATCTTGAGGAGTAGCGGGGAACCCATCTTCTACCTTAAATGGGTTCGTAATACGCTTGAAGTCTTTTTCATCAAATATAGAATTATAAAGATTATAGTAGGTTTGTATCTCTCCGAATCGCGTCTTATTCATACCTCCAGACGCAACGTTCCCCTCGCCGATTATCCAGTTTACACAATCATGCTGCCACTATTCGTCTTTCTTTTTTAGTGGTAGTTTCTATTGGGGAAATGATACGTTATATAAATTATCGTCTACTCTAACCATATATTAAAAGTTAAATACAGGTATGTTGTCTTGCACTACCTCTTCATCAGCATCCCAGTATCGCTAACTGAATAAAGGTAGTTCGAAGAGTTCAACCTATTTGTTTTGTTCTTTTGCAGCGGACACTTTAACTTGATATAGTTCTTCTCTATATATCATAACCATACACATAGCAATAACACGGTCTACGTTTTTCTCACCGTCGTTTTCTATTAACTCTTCTATCAAAGGTTCGCTGTATATTCTTTCTAGATTAGGATGCCCTTCTTCATACTCTTCCATAAGCCATTCGAGGATTAATCCTTCTCCATACGCCCTAATCTATTTAGTCATATGACAGCCTTTGCGGCGCTGTACTCTACTGTCTTTAAAGACTTCCGTAATTATTTTATCTGGCTAATCTGCAAGAAGATAATCACAGTGTTTGTTTGTGAAGTAAGGGTAGATACCCTTACGTTCATTCTCAAACAACAGACGTGCATTATAGAATATCAATAGTTTACGCACGTTTTCGTAATATTCTTCAGCAGTATCTGGTCGCCCAGTATATTCTGCGACTATTACATCGTTCCAAGCCTCTCCAGCTCTAACTCTTTTAAAAATAAACGTCGATCCTAACGAGTTAGTGAACGACTCGTCATGATCATACGGGTCGCAGCCGCCAATGTATAATCCAAATGGGGGATCTGTGATTGGGTATTCCCAGATAACTACTGATCCTTTTGGTTTGTCATCTTTCTTTAAGTGATAAGTAGTTATATCTCCAGATTTCTTTTCTACTGCTTCAACACCACCTTTACCGTCCCATAGAAGATCTACAATATGTTTCATATTCTAAAGCTTCTTATTGGTTCTGATACGGGTTAGCTGGTCCATCAATAGCTTTCTAGGGAATATGTTTCTTCCAAGCTCTAAGACAGCCTCTTGTGGCTTTAAAGGACGTTCTGAGATAAACCTATCTATAGATGTCTGTGTAGCGCCTCCATCTTTAACTTTGTTACGCTATACCATTAATTCTTCTATAGATCTATCTTTATCGCTATTACCGTCTTCATCCATGAACTCAGGACCCATATTACTCCACGCTGGTACAAAGAATCCACATTTAGTATTCTCCTATCCGTCATCCCATATATTATCGAAAGATAATACATTAAATGCATCTGGTTTATAGAATAGATTCTTTAGACCATCAAAGCTACCTCCTTCAGTACCACCTGTACCAAATGCACAAAGCAAACCGAATGCCACACCGTCGTCAGTTTCTACAGCAGGTTGTTCAACACGCCATGCTGTTTCTAGGTTGGGGAACTTACCGCACTCCTCAAATAGCACAAGCTTACCACGAGTACCACGAAGACGTTCTGGGTCATTCTTTAGTGTAATACCTGTAATAGAGCTCAAATATCCTTGTTCTGTCTGTTTACCAAATTCATCTGTGACTTTGTAACCAGATACACGCTCCATACGGGTTGATGTTAGACGTTGTTTAGACCATGCTGTGTGCTTGTCTACGAAATCCATGATCTACCAAGCTTTCGTAAGTAGTCCATCTCCTATAAGAAACTTCTACTCAGAAGCTACTGCGAAATTCTTTGATCCTGGGATGAGTTCATAGTTTCGCACCAGCATACTAGCCCCTTTAAAGCTATAACCTCTCTGTCTGCATTTAAGGGTTGCCATGTGTTTCCCTTGGTTTTCGGCTTCTTCTATCGCATTGAAGTAGTAATAATCATAATCCCAGAAGTCGGGGAAATTAAGTACACGTTCTCTTCTGGTACGTTCGTTTCCGTACCTATCTGTATACTTAGTTTCCTCCAACTTCATAATAGGACTATAGTTTAGGTAAAAATAATGGTAGCCTGTAATAGCGTCGCCATCAGGTGCTACATATCCGTTTATGCACCTTTGTGTTTCTCTATCCCAATATTGTATATAATCGGTTGTTCCACGCGGAGCCAGTGTATAACATCCATGCTCTTTAAAGAATATAGCTGGCTAGCGGAACTTTGAACTATTTAGAATCTTTTTATTAAAGTCTACCATATATTATATTATTATACTGCGTTTACAGTCGAATCATAGAATCCTGCGGCCTTTGCTGATCTATTATTCTTAGCAACAACCTGTGTACTGTCGTTCGGATTAATCTCCCACAATCCTTCAAGTGCGTTCAACCTGTTTTCAATAGATGTGATAGCTTGCTGTAATGTTACGGTATCACCACCATATGTTACATTGGTAGTACCGCTGATACCAGAAAGATCTACACTAAACGGATTAAATCCGGTATTACCAGAAATCGTAAGTGTATTTCCATTCAATGTTGCTTGCGTTGGATAATGGTCTCCATCTGCGCCTTCAGGAAGTGTTATATCTACCGTTCCGTTTATACCATCTCTTGTTAATTTCAATACACCATTTGTAACGGTACCGCTGGTAACATAATGATCATTATCTGTAGTTTTCCACGCAGGAAGCTGAACTGTTACATTGGAAAGCCCTCCGTTTCTAGTGAGAGTAAGTGTGCTTCCAGAAATGCTACCGCCAGTAACATAATGATCATTATCAGTAGGCAATGTTACAGGAACAGTACTACCATCGCTGTTTGTGATAGTAAGTGTATTGCCAATAATTTCTGCACTTACAGGATATGTATTTGCATCAGCCGGAAGTTGGATGGTAACAGGTGTACCGTTGTTCTCTCTAACAAGAGTTATTACGCGTCCATCAATACTTCCTCCAACAATATGATTTGTTGCAGGTACAGGAATTGTAACGGTTGTATTATTGTTTCTAGTAAGTACAAGATTACCACCTGTATATTGACCAGACTATATGTACAAATCGCTATCGGGAATTGTTTTTGTTATAGTCTAACCATTCTCTTTTGTAAAGATGAGTGTATGATGATCGTTTTGATCATAATCGACATTGTTGATATGATTACCAGCAGCAACTTTAGTTTCGTATGTATTACTTACTTCTGTCTTATAATTATTAAGGTTTGTAGTAAGGTTAGTTATACTTTGACTAAGAGGATTGATCATATTGTCGATCTGAGTCTTAGTATAATAGTTACTGGGATTTAGAAAATCATTAAGATCAATGTCGATTATTCTGGGTTCATGATGAGTTTCTGTAGTAGGATCTACATTAAACGTTATTCTAAGTATATGAGAATCTATCAAATCGACATCATCAACAAACCAGTCTTTTATAAATGACTCTACCGGAATAGTAATACTATCCTGGAATACATCATCATGATAGAAGTTTACAACAAGATTGTGGTTATCGAGAGTATAGTTAACATTATTATAGTCTAAACTCTCTTTATTATAAAGATCTTCTATCTTCTCATCGTGCTCTTCGTCTTTCGTTGTAGAACGACTTATCTCTTCACAAAGCTCGCATTCTAGATTCGTAATTCTTTCATTCACTTCTTCACAACACTCCTCCATACGCTCTTCCATACCATCCAAGCGAATGTTAGGATCATCTTCACATACTCCTTTGTTTTTACAGCAACAGCATCTGCATCCATCTTTATCTTTGCATACATCACTATTACATACAGAGGTATATGTGATCTCCTGTGGAGTATCGTCATCGTGCGTGCCACATTGACAACACGTACAACAATTATTATTACACATAATCGATTATATTTAATTATTTAGTAGCTACTTTAATTCTGCAATCTAAGCCTGCAGAAGCTTTATTTCTTCTTTTAAACTTACAACTTCTTTTGCTATGGCTATACTGTTTACAGTTCCCAATACATCATACTGCAACGATTTTGTCTTTATTTCATCATTTGCTTCTGTTACTACATTTGGAGCTTTTTCTTCCCAATATTGCGCACTACTACCTAAATGAACAGTATCATCCTTTATATTATTCCATTTAAACAAGAATGATGGAGCGTTTGCTATATCTTCCAGTTTAGGTAACCACTCTGACTATATATCTTTCAATCTTATATCCGATGTATTAGGAAACGATGTAGCTCCGCATGCTCCATTTACATGCAGTTTATAAGACGGTTTCCGTATACCTATACCAACCCAAGGTTTTCCTGAATCTCCAGGGCGTCCTATTGAAACATCGTTATCATACAAATCGTGGTTTTGTATATAAAAAGGATCACTACTGGAACTATAAGATGATGCCTAATATATACCACTACCATTAGACATTTCTACATTATCATTCAAAATAATTCTGCTGTTTGTAATAGTATGAGGACTTAATGATATTCTAACTCTTGCACTAGAATCACCAACTTTATTTGTAGTAAGAAGTGTATAACCGGAACTATTTATTCCAAAACATCCTTCATAGACATCACGAATAGCACTAAATGAACCAGAATATGCACTACTATATTCACACGTCACTCTGCCTACAACATGCATCCTTGTGGATGGAGATGTAGTACCTATGCCCACGTAGCCTCCTCTTGGTTGCAAAAGTAGTGCCGCACGGGTAGGATAATTCGTTGGATAAGAAGATGTTTCTGGATCTTGCATATCAAATGATGTTTGTATTGCAACTCTTTCGTTACCGTAAGACTCGACAGTAGATGGCGCACCATATATTTTCATAGTTGCATCTCCATTAGTAAAATAGAACGTTCCATTTACATTTGCAGTTCCATTGAATGATTGCCCCCATATTGTTCTTGAAGGTATAGATGAAGCATAACTTGCTGAATCTGCATATCCTGCAGAACTAGCATACCCGTTTAAAAGTGCATTGTATAAAGCATTGCCGCCTTTTTGAGATAAAGAAATAGATGAATCTGTACCGGAGTAACTATCAGTTATTCCACGCCATGTATTAGTATCTGTAGTCGGTGGGGTATAACCAAGAGCATTAGTTACCATTGTTTTGGTTATGCTTGTCAAATACGAATTGCTATCTACACTACCATCCGCTTTCAGGAATTGTGAAGATGTACCACCTGATTTAATAAAAGAATTTGCTGTAAATGCACCGCCAAGGGATGCCGAGATGACACCGGCTTTAGTAAGATATATCATCAGGCTTTTATCGTACTCTGTACTGCCATTCCTATTTCTAAGGTTAAAGTTTAAGGCATTTGTACCGTCTGTTTGTACTTGGTTTAATAATTGTGCGGAGTAATAATTGTTCTTATCGTACATCCTAATGCCGTAGTATTGGACTGATTCTACACCGTTATTTGTTTGTGTAAGGTCATGCCCAAACTTAAAGTTCAGCCCGCCAGTCAAAGTACCTCCAGCTAAAGGTAAATAACTAGTGCTATCATAAGCCCTAGAACCTAATCCTTTAACACTTACGTTATAAGCACTACCGCTAGATGGAGTAACTTTTATTTGTCCATCACTATCGCCGGTGGCTATAGTATAAGTAGTGTTAGTATTCGGATTAGCTGGCATTGTTACATGAATGTCGGTACCACCAACAGTAGCTACTTTAGACTTAGTACCCCAAGCTAACGTCGGATTGTTATCGGTAAATGTATATGTGGCATTGTCGTCTTTTTGTGTTACATACAAATTACCATTTGAGTCAGCTTGTACAGCTCTATTGTTTCCACTAGTAGTATAACCGGTTTTTACACTAAATGTTGTGCCAGATAAGCTAAGCCCAGTACCTGCAGAATAGGTAGTATTGGTATCCGTAGATGCTATGGTGATTTTCTTATTGGTAGCATCTGGTGTAATCGTTACATTACTTCCTGCCACAATATCAACAGAAGAATCAGAAGAGGCATTAGCTGTTGTAGATACCACCTCTGTACCAGCACCCTTTATGGAAAACTTTCCGTTGTTCACTGTCGGGATGGTTGGTTTGTTCAGAATCACTGCATCTCCACTTGTTGCATTCCAGTCAGATTGAGGTGCTAATGCCTGAATTATCTGCTTCAGATAGTCAGCCCTCATAGTCCTTGCAGAAGTTTTTGTTCCAGCAGTGCCTTCAGCTACAGACATTGCAGAATATGTGGTGTTTGAATCTAATCCATGCCCAAGAAATTCCCAATATGAACCGTCAAACACAAATAACGATGGAATATTTGCACTCCATACAATGCTGTCAGTACCTGTAGTAATAGCAGCGTTGTTGTATCTCATCGGATAGGCATCAAAGTCATTCAGTTTCAAGGTGCTGTTTGCAACAGTAGATGTCACAGTAGGCTTTACTACTATAATCTGACCTGTTTTCAAGCTGGTTATACTTGGTATTGAGACTTCTTTTTGCACAACGTCTGCTGCTGTGGAAGATGTGCCGAACCACTGGAAGCTGTCTGGTATAGTTGGCTTGTTCTTAATGAAGGCATCACCAGAAGTTGCATTCCAGTCTGACTGAACATTGACATCTGCACCTGCTGCTATGCCATTCAGCTTTGTCTTGTCATCTGCTGACATAAGACCGGCTGCTGATGTAGTGGCTGTTGAATATGTTGTATCTTTAGCAGCAATAGTTATTTTTTTGTTTGTAGCATCCGGTGTCACAGTAACATTGCTTCCTGCCACAATGTCAACAGAAGAAGCAGATGAAGCATTAGCCGTAGTGGATGCAACTTCTGTGCCATCGCCCTTCACACTGAACTTAGCATTGTTAACCGTAGGAATAGTGGGGAAGTCAGATACCTGCGACTTGGTAATGGAAATGTCGCCAAATGTAGCAGAAACCTTTCCGTCTGTCTGTGAGAATGCAGTAATGGTTTTTCCTGATCCAGCACTACCTGTGACTGTACCGTCAAGGGTTGCTATGGCATTTGTAACCGTAGATACTGTGGCAGCCTTATTTGTAGACGAGTTGTAGGTACCATCGAAAGTATATGTAGTATCCTTTGCAGCAATGGTAACAGTTCTATTTGTAGTATCCGTAGTGAGTGTAACGTTACTTCCTTGAATGAATGTAATATCGTCTGCACTCGACTGGTTAGCAGTAAAATCAGCTGCTGTGACAGCATCATTAGAGCCAACCTTTGTCTTGACAGAGAAAGTACCGTTGTTTGCGGCAGAAGGAATTGTAGGCTTGTTGCTCAAGTCATTATACGAACCTGAGGTTGCTACAGTTGCCAAAGACGGAAAGTCTGACACTTGGGATTTCGTGATTGAAATATCACCGAAAGTTGCAGACACATTACCATTAGTCTGACTAAGAGAGGTGATGGTTTTGCCACTACCGCCAGTACCTATAGTACCTCCATCAAGAGCATTGATTGCATTAGTAACAGTGTTTACTGTAGCAGCCTTATTAGTACTTGCGTCATAAGTTCCATCAAACGTATAAGTAGTGTTATTGTTTAACCAGTCGTTCTATTGCCAGTATGTACCATCATATGTAAAACTTACAACAGATCCAGCGTTCCACGAACTATTGGAACTGGTACCTGGGGCTTTTGTTCCGTATCTTTTTATTGCGTACGCTCCTGTGCTGTTTACATTAAGCGTCGGGTTGCTTGCAGTGTTGCTATATGTAAATTTAACATGAATAGTTACACCTTCGAGAAGTGTATCAAAGTCTGCCAACGTTACGGTTTTTTCTACCGTATCGGCTGCAGTATTACATGTGCCATATAGTGTAGAACCGACTGGCCATGTATTATTTCCATATTTTACTTTTCCTACGTACATATTATCTTCTTTATGGTGTAGTTATTCCTGTGACTACTGTTTTATTTGTTACTGATATATTTGGTATAGAACGAGATGCGTAAGTTAGTGTTGGGGTAGATCCCACACTAGTTACATTAGGTATAGATTTAGCTGTATAAGTAAGAGATGGGGCAGTACCTACGTCTGTTACATTAGGTATACTTCTAGATGTATAAGACAGTGATGGGAGAGTACCAACACCAGTAATATTTGGTATACTACGCGAAGTATACGACAACGACGGTAGTGTACCAACACCAGTAATGTTTGGTATAGACTTGGCACTATAATCAAGAGATGCTGCTGTGCCAGCAGTAACTGTTGCGGCAGGACCTGTGGTTAAAGACGTGTACGCTTTTATAGCGGCTCCGACAGTTACACTATCGCCCGTTGATACTGTGACACTATCGCCTGTTGTTAGACTTGTATACGCTTTTATAGGATCTCCCACCGTTACAGAATCTCCAGTAGTAAGACTAGTATAAGCTTTTATAGGTGTGCCGACTGTAACACTGTCGCCAGTATTCAGAGTGGTATATGCCTTTATAGCTGTACCAACTGTTACACTATCACCAGTGTTTATAGTAAGTATGCCACCAGATAACGATACACTTGTTATTACGGTCTTTTTAGATATATTGGGAACATCTGTTGTACTTCCACCGGTAACAACAGTCTTCTTAGATATATTAGGTACATCAGTTGTGCTACCTCCGGTAACTACTGTCTTTTTACTAATATTAGGCACATCTGTAGTACTACCGCCAGTAACGACTGTTTTCTTTGTTACGCTTGTTACAACAGTCTTCTTAGATATATTTGGTATACTAGTAGTACTTCCGCCTATAACAACTGTATTTGGAACAACTTCCGTAGGTACATTTGTTGTCCAATCTGTTATGTCGTCAGCTGGTATCGCGGTGCCTAATGTTGGTAGCGTTCCAGCACTCCAAGCAGTAATGTCGTCTGCAGATATTGCTGTCCCTAAAGTAGGCAGTGATCCTGCAGACCATGCTGTAATATCATCCGCGCTTATTGCTGTTCCTAATGTTGGAGTACTTCCGGCGTCCCATGCAGTTATATCATCTGCTGGTATTGCGGTTCCAAGTGTCGGTGTAGCTCCAGGATCCCATGCCGTAATGTCGTCAGCAGATATATTTGTACTAGCCGAAGCGGATCCTACTGTTGTGGTTGATACCGTAGCATTTATCTTACTCCAATCTAAAGTTGGTATATCGGATTGTTCTAATTCTCTAAATGTTGGAACTGCAGCAGATCCTGTAGTCGGACCAGCAAGTATAGTATTTGCCGTTTTGGCACCATATGGGTTTTTTATATCTCCGTATGCGTCTGCTATACCTATATATCTTGTTCCTGTTGTAGTTATGGCAGAAGAACTGCTACTAACTATTGGGGAAGTGGCTTTTATTTTTATAGATGTCACACCGGATGACGTAACATATCCAGCCTCAGCATGGTTTCCCCACCCATAAGCAACATGACCCTCATCGGCCCTGTCTCTAATAGTGGCCAAATCAGATATAGCCATCTAATACCCAGCATTAGCATGATTGCCCCAACCGTATGCCGTATTACCATTACTGGCATTGGTACGTATAGTAGATAGATCTGATATAGCATTCTGCTTAGCATCCCACTCATCCTATTTAGCTGTAGTAGGTATAGAATATCCGCTAGCGTATGTAATAGCTAATGTGCCAGATGTAGTTACTGGACTACCTGATACAGATAATCCTGTCGGTACAGTTAATCCTACTGACGTTACTGTACCAGTATTCGATGTCTTACTTGCAGCTAAGTCATATGCAGCCTTTACTGCAGTAAGTGATGCAGATATTGTAGAACTAACAGTATTGATAGAATCACTAATAGGCCTCCATGTGTCGGGATTTGACGGCAACTTAGCTGTTATCTCTGTACCATTTATTTTAGCTATAGCTACTCTAGTGTTCCAATCTAATGTATCTTGATAATCTTGCGTATCGTTTACTATACCTGTCAAAGAAGATAAACTATCCGCAAGAGCTTTACCTTTATCTCCAGCATAAGCTGTAGATGATGTTTCCCCCAAGGCTATAGACGGACTTATCTCTGTATACTACGTACCAGTCCACCTATAAGTAAGATTAGTAGTAGTGTTTACATATATCTTACCGCTTTCTCCTATAACAGGGAATTGACTATTATTTGTATATTCTAATACATCATCTACATAACTGGGAAGCTGTGATTCTGGCACTTTACCATCATTAGCTCCCAATGTAGCTACACCGCCATATATACCTTTTTGGGCTAATGGTATATAATTACTAAGCTTTCTTATATTACCATCCGGAACCTCATCTAAGTTATAAGACGGTTTGTTTGGTTGTTTAGCCCAATCATATACATCTGAAGCTGGTAGTGATGTAGGCTTATTCTTAATGTAACTATCTGCAGTATTGTCATCTTCGCCCCAGTCAGATTGTACATTAACCTCAGCTCCTTCTTCAATTCCTCTAAGTTTGTTCTTATATTCATCCGTAAAATCATTAGTAGAAAGAGATTTACCTGGTACACTATTCTACTTATCTTCTAAAACTTGTGTATTGTTAGTTATAGATTGATTTATAGTAGTTAACTTCTGTGTTAATACAGTACCTTGTTTATCTATTACTGATGACTCTTGTACAGATGTTTGTCTGGGGTCTTGATGAAAATATCTTAATACTGCCATAGTTTAATTATACTGTAGGTATTGGCTGGATTCTACTTGCATAGTTACTCCAACCACTTGCTGACTTATATGCTTCAACACTTTCAGATGGAACATATATTGGACAGTTATTTGTATCATTAAAGGCACTTGCACCCAATGTTGGAGGCGTTGCTGCTTTTACAGTTACACTTGATAGACTACTACAGTATTGGAAAGCATAATCACCAATATTTGTAACTCCACTTGGTATATCTATACTTGTAAGACTAGTACAGCCTTGGAAAGCATAACCACCAATACTTGTAACACTATTAGCAATGGTTACACTTGTTAAACTACTGCAACCACGGAAAGTAAAATCACCAATATTTGTAACTCCACTTGGTATATCTATACTTGTAAGACTAGTACAGCCTTGGAAAGCATAAGCATTAATGGTTGTAACACCACTTGGTATAATTATACTTGTAAGGCTACTACAGTATTGGAATGCATTATTACCAATACTTGTAACACTTGATGGTATAGTAATTGAAGACAAATTTGTACAGTTATCAAAAGCACTAGCACCAATGGTTGTAAGTGTATTGTTAGATTGGAAATTAACAGTAGTAAGTGACGGATTTTGTCTGAAAGCATAAGGATTAATGGTTGTAACACCACTTGGAATATCTATTGTAGAAATTCTTGTATTATCAAAACATTGATTTGGTATTATTGTAATCAATGGTGGTAAAGTTGCATTTGTTAAAGTGGTCACATTTAAAAACCATTGGCTAGGCAAACTAGTGCATTGTGAATTTGCTTCAAAACTTATTGACTTAATCTGACTATAATTTGGGAAATTTAGCCATAATGTTTGAATATTACTAGGTATTGTTAAATGTTCAAACAATGCATAAAAATTGAAATTTGTAACAGTGCTACCGCTATAGTTATCAATAAGGTTTCCATATTTTGAAGTGTCTCCGCCACTACTTATGTCGTCTATTAAACTTGCATAATCATCTATCTTAGCACTAGAACTAACTTCTACCCCTTTGTTTTCTATAGCAGTTTTAATATTAGCTTTAGCTGTTTGTAATCTTGTAATTTCTTCTGATATCATAATCATTAAATATTAGAAAGTAACGATTCAATATCCCCAATCATATTATCTATTTGTGTCTTAGTATAATAATTGTTGGGATTAAATATATCACTCAAAGGAATCTCTATATCGTCTTGCCCAGCATCTGTATTAAATGTAATAACAAGATAGTCGCCGTCTATAGCAACATTACTTACCATTCCATCCTTGATAAAGTTAGTGGCATCAATACTCGTGTCTAGAAGAGTACCGTTTGCATTATAGAATTTAATAAGTTTATTTTGACTATCATATGATGCGGTAGCTACAGACTGAGCTCTTAACGTAGCTTCTGCAGCTCTGGCTGTTGCAATCTCATTATTAAGATTCTTCTCAGCCTTTTCTAATGTATCTGAAGCACTTGTGGCATCAGCTACGATTACATCATAAGTTTTGTTTGCATCCCAGAACTGCGCTATCGGGAAACGACGTTTGTCGGTTACCACCGCAGTGGGAGTAATGTCTCTACGGAGATGTGATCCCCTGTCATCAAGTTCTGTAAATAAAACTCTTTTCTCCATGTTGTATATTATTTAACCATTTCGTAGAGGCCTATTATACCTCCACCTTTAACTTTACCAGTCTCCAACTACTCGGCTTTAGCTTGTTTCATAGCTATATCTAGAGACTTAACAATATTACCAACATCTTTTAAGATACGTGTTACTTTAATAGCAGTATCTATATCCATATTACCCTACGAGTAGTCATTTAGGGCAGCTATAAGCCCCTCTGCTGCAGTCTATGACGCTGTTAACAATCTTGTACCAGGTGTTTCTTGGAACTCTATGAAGCGTCTAGCAAGTTCTTTTACTTCTGCAGTAGGTACATATTTATCATCTTTAAATACATCTTTGGCTACAATAGCAGCCCGTTTATCTGCTGGGTAAGCTTCATACGGGCTGTTCCATTTGTGTAGCCAAATAATGTATTCGATTTCTTTCAACGCAATTGCTTTATCCTTAGCATTATTATAATGCTCCCTAAAAGGTGGGATTGCAAGTTCGTCGGTAGATAGGCGAATTTTATCACCCTAGATATCGAACATAGTGTTTAATTACTTTGCTGACCATTTTGTACATCTCTGACACTATGTGCCCTATGATATAGGCAGCTTCTTCACTGTCTTCCGGTATACCATAATATTCGCACATATGTGACTGCACATGTTTAGCTTCGTGTGCTGCAGTATTTACAAACTCTTCAGCAGAAGTAGACTCTGAAATACATACAATACTCATTTTATAATCACTGTTACTGTATGTAAAACCTATATCACGCTTTTGTAATACTTTTGCAATAGCGTCAATATCTTCTTCTGAACAATCTAACTGTACTAGAGAATCCTCTATCTCAGGTAGATCGTTGAAGTCTGCATTATATAGTACAAGCACTCTCCAGTACTTGCCTATCTTGATGTACTAGCTGGTCATATCATTTCTTCCCAGTTAATAACAATACCTTTTCGGCACATATCCGCATACCAACGATTAAACACGATACCGTCATAACCATCAACATCGTCTATTACATCTTTGATATACTTAGCAAGATGCATTTCATCTGTTATACTAGAGCCTAAGTAATCTGCTTTACACATGTTAGCTACAAATACGTAGTCGTAAAGCTGATTATATTCTAAGTTGATATTGTTTATTCTAATGATATTATCAACTTGTTCTATAGTATAAGGAACTATGGCTGTTTCTTTGCCATTGATTCCTTTCTTAGTCATCTTACTAGTAGCAAACTGTAATAGCTTCTTATTGAAATGAGGACCGTTATATCGAAGATAATTAACCATTGCTTCCGGTTTGATGTCAAACTGGGTCAAATCTGTCTTATGCATAATAATAAATATTTAAGTTATACAAAAACAAATGGGGATCAAGTATCCCCTGACCCCCACTGTTATTATCTTCGATCAATAAGCATAACGATTATCCTCACGATAGTCATCGCGCATTCCTCGTTTATAGCCACCATGCATAGAAGAGCGGTAACCGCTTCTAGATTCACGAAGACCCATGATACCTTTTGATATCTTGTCTTCATCGCCATGATCTTTCATAGCATCTTCAAGAACATCATAAAGCTCACATAGAATCATCTTTTGATTCTTGTTGTGCTCAAACGACTCCTCAAGCAGGTTGAATACTTTATCAACGGCTGCTTCTTTAAATTCAATCATCACCATAATTATACTGTTTGGACGTTCTCAGTTCTAGTCAGGAGCCCTTCTATCTTTGAAAGAGTACCTTTAATAGATCCAAACTCAGTCTATATTTTATTTACCTGTGCTGTTAGATCTTCTATAGCACTATCCCTCTCTTGCTCTTTTGCGTAAGTAGGGTTAAGCTATTTGAGAATATCCTCACACGATTTTATAATATCTTGATGATAATCTACGTTATCTAAGACGTTCTTACTACTCTAGAGCATACCATCGACTTCAGAGATCATAGCTTCTCTACTCTCACTGATTACTATCTTGTTATACTCATGAATAGATGCATTAGCTGGTACACCAGAATATTCTAGTTTATCTGTGCCTACTTTTACGACAACATCTACTATCTATTCCATATTAGTACCAAAGCTAACAGTAGGATTATAAGTGGCGTATCTAGGACGCGGCTGCGTCACACTTTCAACATACCCGATTTTTAGCTCGGGTTTCTCCACCTTATTTAATATATAAAGGGGAGCTCCTTGACGTAAAGCTGAAAACATAGTTAATTAATATTAGTTAGAACTAGCAGCCATAGTAAGGAGCTGCATTAAGTTAGCATCTTTATCATAGTAGATCAGGTATACACCAGGACCTATAACATTTGCACCTGTAGCAGGATCGCCACCAGCAAGGGTGAGAGGCTGTGTAAAATCATTAGATGTAAATACTATAGGAAGATCTACTGATGCTTCTGGAATTACTTGGCAAAGCCTAAAAAGGATTACCCCTTTGTCATTAAGCCATCTGAATACTCTATTAGGGAGGGCAATAGTAACGTTCTCCGTTGTAGCTGTAACGCCACTGCTCTCAATCATAGGTATACCACGGCGATTGGCAAAGTTAAAAGGATAATTAGTAGTACCAAACATAGTCTACCTCCTTTCTCAATCAATTCCAAAAGCTGTTAGAACCCCAACCATTATTCCAACCAAAGCCATATAAAGCTCCAGCTGCGTAAGGAGTGTTGTTAACTGCGGTTAAGTTAGGCCATACAACAGGCACAGTGTTGGGCTGCTTGTTAGCAATCTCATTAACCTTAGCCTGCAGAGGATTAATAGCGTTAAACAGCTGTGCTGTCTGACGATCATTATCCAGCTGACCACGCAGTTGAGTGATAATATCACTCTGTGTGTCAATCTTACTTTGCATTTCACGCTCACGAATATCACAGAACTCACGGGTCATGTTGGTCTGGAGATTCGCAATAGCGTCTGTTATTGACCGTGTATTGCGGTCGGCCTGAGAACCAAGCTGATTGGTCTGCTCAATGGTCTAGATGCGATTCTCATAACCTTGCTGAGTTGTCAGCAGACGATTCTCGCAGCAACACTCACAGAGTTGGTGGCTTAAAGAAGCATTACCACTCTGAATTGCGTTGGTTACCTGTAAGCTAGACATACCAACCTGAGAGCCTACATTCTGGATGCTGGTATTCAAAGTGTTGACAGCGGCCTATACTTGTTCTACATTACTATTAGTAATACTAGCAAGCTGTCCGAGAGCATCTGCACGACCATTTATAGCCTGCAGCAGAAGATCTCTACCTTCGCTATTAGCAAGCTGGTTAGCGAAGTAGCCATTACCTCCGAAGCCTCCCATGCCGCCAAAACCATTCATTCCATAACCTCCCCAGATGAGCCAGAGGAAGAGAATCCATATCCAGTTATTACCACCGAAACCACCATTGTTGTTCATCAGAGCAAGCAGAGTAGGATCGATAGAGCTCTTTGTCCCGTTCTCAGGGAACATAAAAATTTTAGAGTTTTCCATAAAAATAAAGAGAATTAATGAAATAATTTGAGAATAATGTATATACGCCAATAGGGGCCCTCTAAAGAGTCCCTATTAACTTGACTACCAATGTAGCCCGTATCAGTTGATTAAATCAACCTCGTGAGGTTTTGCCATCCGATGTACGCCACCCCATGAAGCTTTTATTACGTAATTATTATGCTTCCTCAACGCTGTTTACTGCGTCGCCGCTGCCGTCTGTTGCGGGCTCAGAGTTTATAGGCTCGCCTTCTGTTTCCGGAAGACTCTGAGTAGCCGATGGTGCGCTTGATGTCTGTTCATCTGTAGATCCGTAGCTGCCTTCGCCACGATCTGTTTCACTAAGTGTTTCTGATTCCTCGAACTGTACATCTGGTACAGGAAGGATCAAAAGTTGCGCAAATCGTTCACCTGGTTTATATACACTAGGTACAGAATCTGTGGTAACTTTAAATTTACCAATAACTTCTCCACGAAAACCAGAGTCAACGACGCCAAATGCATTTGTCAGCAACAATGGCTTCTTTGCAATAGAAGATCTTGAAACAAGTGCTCCAAAATATCCTTCTGGTATTTCGAGTGACAGACCTGTGTGATATACTATAACAACTTGACCGTTCTCGTTAATCTCTGTTGTAACGTCAGTGCAAGTCAAATCAAATCCAGCATCTGTGCTATGTGCTTTTACAGGTGCGATCGCATTTTCTGAAAGTCTTTTAAATTTAATCGTCATAATGTGTATATAAAGTGTGTATTGGTCGCCCCACCATCGAGTCGAACCCGGACCTGGAGGGTTAGAGCCTCCCGTGCTACCGCTACACCATGGAGCAGGACTTACCGAGAGTAACGCTCTCTCGCAAGGTCTAAACGTAAGTCTCACATTATTTCTCTCTTATTTTTCTTTTAGTTCGATTGATTCGTTCAAATCTTTCACATGTGTTCAAACTCTTCACAGGGAATTTCAGGACCCTGTAACCTGTATTGACTTCGGGGTTTTTACAGGACCCCTACTTACCGATTTCGCCCAGCTCGTTTACGATCCCTTATGTATTAGGAGAGCACATGACTAGTCTTAACCTGTATATTAGTGATTGGACGCTCTCCAGCTTTCGCCTTCACAAAGCGCCACTTATATCACTTATTCTTACGGAAAGTAATCCAACGCCAGAAGCGCTTATACCAAGGCTGTTTCTTGGCAATATGCTTCTTAATCATCTTTACCATTTTCTCAGCGAGCTCATCGTCTTCGATAACAGTAGTATGCTTATCTGCTTCAGCAACACAAGCATCGACGATATCGGCAGCAGTCATAAAGCCCATCTTCTCAATTACGTCAGCCTCTTCCTGTGAAATAGGAAGACCCGCACGTACTTTTGCTTGAGCTGTCTCATATGGAACATCAAGATATGTCTCAATGTTTGTCCAATCTACTACAAAGTCAGGCTTCTTTGTTACTTTCTTAGTATTTTTTGTATTCTTTGTCTTCATGATTATCATTTCTTAGTTACTTTCTTTAACGCCTTCTTAATCTTTTTGGCAATGTTCTCCTTTTCAGGAGCAGCGTTAACCACAGGAATTTCTGCTAAATTTGCACCACATGAACATGTCTCACAGCATGTATCACAATCACAGCTAGCTTTCTTAGCAGCCCACTCTTCCTTCTCCTTCTGACGCATGGCGTGCTCGTTACGGATATTAGCAGCCCACTGTTTTGTACGTATAGTATCAATAGTATACTTGTTATAAGTATTGCTATAAAACACCAGTACAATGTCGCCCTTACGGGCATCAAGCTCTTCCTTCACTTCACCGCACTGATATACAATATGCATGGGTTCTTCCATGTAGTATACTGAGCGAATTGAATAACGATCCTCACTGTTGAGCTTGCCAACAAAGTCAGTCTCTGGATCAACAACGATGTTCTCTGAGCTCTGTGTTAAATATAAAGTCTTCATTTTGAACTGTATTTGTATGTTTTATCTTCTTTGTATCTACGCTTCAGTTTAAACTTAAATAATTGATTGAATAGTATATCTCTACAATCATCATCAGACTTCATAGTTTCTACTGTTTCTTTAAACGCGTGTTTGCACACTGTATCAACTATATCTTTGTCTACATTTAAACGTTTGGCGACTTCTCTAATTACTTTATCGATGTCGATCATGCTTCTACACCAAGTATGTCGTATAAACGAAGCAAACGACTATCTTTAAGTAAGTCAAAGCGAAGTCCGGCAGGATCTCTAAATATAACAACATCGCCTACTTTTATTTCTTGCGATGTGCCAATAACATCACTTCCGTTGTAGTAAAGAGGACGTTTCAATACAATTCCTCTACGATAATCAGAATCAACTTCTTTAACCTCGGTCTCAACGTTGTCAAAGTCTTGTGCTTCAACTCCATTTGCATCTTTTGCGGGTGTACCAGTTGCGACCGGTTTTGTAAATTCTTTCTTCACTTTGACCGGATCCAGCGGCTTTACCAGGAAATAGTCAAGAAAATCGTATTTGATGTTCTGTGCTACACTCTCAGCAAGCGGCGATTGGTCTATTAATTTTTCTTCTTCTCCCATATTTTACTTCTTAAGTCCTTTGAGGTGATCAAGTACAGAAAGAAGATTGTTAAGTACTGTTGTACGCTCAACCTTCATGCACTCTGGGAACTGAGCCATATCTTCATCGAGATTCTTAAGCTCACTCTCATATCTGGTAGTAAGATTATCAATCTCGTCGAATACGTTAACGAAACTTTTTGAATCGTTAATGGCGTCCTCAAGAATACCGTCCTGAATCAACTCTCTGGCATATCCTTCAGAAATAGCGAACTTAGAACTATAAATCGAGCGGAGTTCACTATCAGAATCATCCGTACGATGAAATTCCTCGTTTCGCTCTGCGACATACATCTTGGTATCGTTATCGTATTCAAACGTATCACCAGGATTCATGTCCAAAAAATCAGAAATTACACGTAATGTTTTTGCCATTTTAATTTAACAATTTAATCAAATTACGCCCCCATAACGCAGATTTCTTTAAAGTTGGTTGCAAAACGATAAAAATTTTTTATTTTTGCAACTTTTTGGGCATTTTATGCGTTATGCAGGTGACCTTTGGGGGAAGAAGGGGGGACTATAGGGGGGTTATTAGGGGCTCTATACTGTTATAACTATATAAATTTATATAATATATACTGGCCCTTTATCTTCTTTGCTACTTTCTTCTCTTTCCCCAGTAAACTAAATCGTATGAAACAAAACAATAAGAGCAGGATAGATTATTACGAAACTCCATATGAAGTATATCTAGCAATAGCAAACAAGTATACTACATTCGAGGAGCTTCAGGAGATATTTACGTATTCCGATGGAGTAGAATTAGACGATAATTTTCTCAACGATAGCGATGGGTATCCGTATCAGGGAGTTACTGTATCAGTAAAACGTAAGAGTGATAATAGGCAGTTTATATTAGTAAAACATGTTTCCGACACTAGTGTAAAAGTAGACAAGTTGCTTGATATAATAAACCTGGCAGACCATGAAGCATGTCATGCTATACTAGATTTGTACAAGATAATTGGAGCTGAAATAGACTTAGATAACCAAGAACACTTTGCTTATGAGAAGTCGTACATAACCACGTTAATTCTTAAAAACTGGCTTAATAAATGACAAATATAGAGTTGAATGCTATACTGTATTATGCTGATTTTCTAAGTATGAAGCATGAAAATCACCCAGTTACAGATAATTGCAAGTATTTCTTTATCCATGGAGCCCCTATAAATAGTGCGTATATACTTGATTTAGAGCCAGAATATGACCCTGATAACTAGTATATAGCATAGGCTATGGCAGAATATTAGACAATACAAGAAAAGTATGACGAAGATGCTGCTATGAGCTTTATAGACGATATTTGTAGTATAAAAGCATGTGGTAGTGTTGACGCTGAGGCTATGTTAAAGTGTATTCATAGATTTAGTAACAAGTATGAACGAAAACAGGCATATAATGCCTATAACAAATGGAAAAAAGAACAATTTTATTCTCACATAACATTCAATGAAAATGGAGACCCCCAACAAACACCGTGCACACGGTACGTCAAACACTTTGAAACAAGCCTTAGAAGACGAAAACTTCTTGAAAGCCTTAGCGCTAATGGAGAAAGCACAACGGAATAGACTTATTAACGGACTTTATCCTACTGACTATGAATAATAAGCATGAAATAGAGCCTTATGATGACGAGGATCAGCGTCATACTACGGACGATTTTGACTTTGAATTATGAAAGAAAGTAATATTTATGATATTGATGGCGAGTTAATTCGTCGCGGGGACCAAGGAGCATTTACCCTTGAGGAAACCGAAGAATTAGTAGACAAATTAACTAAAAAAGTTAAGGAAAACCCTGATAATGAGGTATATAAGGTCTACTTAAATAATGCCCAAAAGTGGCTTTTTAAGCTCTACAACAACATGTCTAGAGAGGATCTGATGAAACGTATGACATTCCTCCAAACAAGCGTAGATGACGCTAAAAATGCTGCAAATGAGGCAGAACAAGCAGAGTTAGAAGAAATAAATAAAGCTATAGAAGAACTTAAAAATGAGTATAATAATCTCCCAGAAACTCCCGAGTTGGCAACCCCCGAAGGAACCGGAGACGGACAGCTGGATAGACCGGTGGAATCGACTGTGGAAGAGCCTGCACCAGTTATAATGGATGAGTACGTTTCACCTATCGGTGAAGCCTCCGATGAATATATAGAACCAGTAGAAGAGACAAAAAAAGATGGAGAACAGAACTGATACAATGGTACACTTCTTATTTCTAGAAGCACCTAAAGGAGAAGACGGATTGCGGCCATATATAAGCGTCCCTATTGAACAAATTGGAGTTACTAAAGAACAAGCCGCAGAAGCATTCCAAGAAATGATAGATAAAGGTTGTACTAAATTTGCCGGCTGGGTAACATATGCAGTAAAAGAAGATGGAGAATGATATAAGAGCATTAATCTACGGTACTCTAATATCTGCAGATAATGATGAGTATACTGAAGAGCAGAAACAAGAGAGTATACGTAGATATGATTTATGTACATCTGGGGAAGATGATTGGGATAAAATAGATTGGGAGTTTATCTTAGAACCTTTTGAGAAACCTGATAGTAAGAATAAACTAATAGATTTGTTTAGATAATGGAGTGGAGAGTGCCGTATTGCAGGAATTTTACTGTAGAAACGCTATACGAAGAGGCTGGAGAAGAATATTGGTATCTTCTAGACATACTATTAGAAGATAGAACAGATCTACATGAACGCATAGTAAAGTATAAAGCACAACATAAACATAATGGAAAGAGCTAGGAGGAGTAATCTTCTTAGCTCTTTTTATTTTTTTTTGCAAAATTTTTTGTTGTGCGAGTGTGGAAACGAGAAATTGTATTATATATGCAGAAACAAGAAACACACTCCAATCACCTCCCCACCTGTTCGCCAAAAGGAAAGTACCCCCGGGTAACTTCCGGTCGAATAAGCCTTTTCCTATCGAATGCAATATTGCATAACTTAACAAAATAGATTATGGAAACAATTACCACCTATCAGTTCAGCATCGAGATGTCCAACGGCAACTGGCGTACATCTCCCGAGTATCCCACACAAGAGGAGTGCTTCGCAGCAGCACTGCGCTGCAAAAAGCACCTCAACAAGCGGTTCACACGCATCACATTCGTGGACAACGTGCGATACGCGGAAAAGTCCAATCCTGCGCGGTAATGCGTAGGTTTGGCTTATGTTTGACACACACAACACGCTAGGTACACAATCTATACTGATAACCATAGTCGTACACAACTAGGCAGAAATCGAATAAGCCATTTATTATCGAATGCAGACATCAACTGCATAACATTGTTCCACTTAAAACGTTTTAAAGTATGAAGTACAATTTAGAAGACATTAAGTTGCGCAAAGTTGCGGACGGTAAGCCCAACGCAGGCAGCCTCTTTTTACAGGCCACAGTAGTTAACCCCGACGATGACTGGGACGAGCCAGGTACGATGACCACGTTCAACGAGCGAATGGTCAAGAAAATCTCCGAGTACATCGTGCCAGCACTACCAGGCCCTGTTGACCAGTTCGGCAGACAGACTTGGCTCCCAAGTCAGTTGAAGGACGCCACGAAGCCCATTCCAGCAGAGTTGCTCGTGATGACACACGCGCAGTTCGAACAGGTGCTCTCACCTGGCGGTGTGGACATGGTGCGCTTGAAGGACGGAGAGAATGTGCCGATGGTTAACCCGAAGAACGGCCAGTTCTATCGCAGAAACAGCATCATCGTGCTGACAAAGAAGATTGCGGACAATGAAACTGGCGAACTCAGGTATGCCAAAGGTTGGTCGCCCGAAGAGCAGGCAAGTTCCATCTGGAACAACCTGTACGCTCCTGCGTCACAGTTCGATAACGGACAATCAGCAGGTATCGTACTGCCAGGTGCTCCCGAAACCCCATTAACAAATAGCGTTTCAACACCAGCAGCCGTTCCCGCAGTTTAGCAACACAGAGGGGTCGTGCACATAGCACGGCTCCTCGCCTTTTGTTTTGACGTATAACAACACTATAAATAGCCAAAGTGAACAAAGCAAATAACATTTCCTAATCAATAGATATATGAAAACAGAGTTGATCACCCGAGATGCTATCGTCGGTAAGCACGTGGAGTTTACAACACGCGAGCTTGAACAGATGGTAGAGATATGCACAAAAGTAGTCAAAGTGATTGAAAATCATCGTACTCCAAATCAGAAAAAAGAGTACTTAACAGATGATGATCTCAGTCGTATAGAGGCTATTTTTATGTGTATATTGGAGTCAGAAATTGAATTGGCATCAAACATCATTTCAACATTTACATGAACGTTGATAGGGTGTATGATTTGACCGTTGTACACCCTGGAGTTAAACATTAAATTGCACACACTAATAAAGCCCGGATCATGGCGCTAACGTAGAGCTATGGGGAAATGCCAAAAAAGTAGCTCAACTTTGTGATTAAGTAGGGAGAGCGATGCTGGTCTGTACTCAGCAACTCTCCCGCTTTTGTTTGAATCAATCAATCAAATAACATATGAACTACAGAAGAATAGCAGAAAACTTTGCTGTACCATTTGATGAAGAACAAGAATATAAAAGACTTGCTCAAATAACATTATCTTTGGGGATAACATTGCCAGAATTAAATCCCCAGAATGATATATGGTACACCTGATAACGTAAAGCCCAGCCACGTTAAAGAGCTGGGCACAACTTGAAATCAATTCAATCAATAAACATATGGCACAGCAAAGAAAGACGCATCACATTGTTGATGAGCAGGAAATCATGAGATTTAATCTGCGTAGAGAGAATGAAAACGGCAAGACCTATAATCTTGAAGAGTTCAAAGTTCTCTTAAACAAAATGGGATATGCCACGAGTGGTAATCTCATAAAATGTATGGTAAATGGAGAAAACCCTCCGTTTATCCGTATACAACGAGGTAAATATTGTTTCAACCCAAAACCAATACATATTTCACGCTTACAAAAGGTGTGGGATGATTATGGCTATATTGGAAGAAACCGTATGGCCTCAAACCCAGACAAAAAGCAACTTGAACTCGATGTAAACCGAGCAATAAAGATGCTAAAAGAACTGGGTTACAAAGTGCTCAAGCCAGTCACTCAATATGAGGAAGTCTGACTTGGGCATTAGCCCCTTTAAACCTACACCCGACATATCCAAAGTAGTCGGCACAGTAATGTGAACGGTGATGGAAGGCAGGCTTCTTGTCTTTGAGAATAAAGCAGCGATGCTATAAAGTGCACTCCTTTAGAAAGAGTGTGCGCAGATATGTGCTTTAGCACAGACTCTGTTCATAAGAAAGCTATACTATATAAGTATATCTTGGGATACTCGGGCAGAGTTGAAGAGGTATACGGTGGCTCTTGCTAAGCTACCTTGGGTGGTAACACCGACAATATATAGTATAATCATACTCCAGAGGATTGCCAGTCCAATAGAGTGTGTAATCTATTAGTAATATCCTATTCATCAACCAATGGTGAACTCCAGCTGGTTACTTGAGTCAGAAATGGTAGGATAAATAAAACTATTAGAAATGAGTAGCCTTGGCAGGCGAAAATAGGAAGGTGTTGCACCTGCAGCTGGTCAAAAGCCAGTATGGTGACAAGCATAACCACATCTTCCAAGCAGAGCTCTAGTTATCTATTTTATCCAAAGTATTTAACAAAAGCAAAAGTGTTATGCACTCTCGTATGAAAATACGGTTGTTCTGCTGTAATACGCAGATTGTGTGAGTACCGCAAGGAAAACACAAAGATGAAATCAAACTTATCTGGTCTCAGGGGGCACTCTGTTAAGCCGCAAGCGCCATGAGTGAGAAATTAGTCTACATAATATGAGAGTAGTTTTTGCACATTTCTAATAAAAATGTGTCCGTATGTTACCTACTTGATAAAAACAGGTGTGTGAATATCTTGAAAGAGATATAAATGGTAACACAAAAGGTCAACACTCAGCCTTTTATATTTGAAATCAATTCAAATAACAAAGTAAAGCCCAGCCACGTTAAAGAGCTGGGCACACTCTATTTCCTCACTTGAACCGGCACATGAGCCACTTGGTAGGGCTAGTCGCCAATTGTACAATCCAAAAGATTGTGTCGGTTCTTTCTTCGAA